>ENA-OQIM01000424-OQIM01000424.1-human-gut-metagenome-genome-assembly--contig:-NODE-424-length-16103-cov-2.613545_pt1 | contig 16103 bp, 27 predicted proteins | sample MGYA00242579_ERZ504744 | MGnify/ENA primary metagenome ERZ504744 (study PRJEB26092, sample SAMD00036441) | human gut metagenome | host: Homo sapiens | study: EMG produced TPA metagenomics assembly of...
AGTTTCGGCCCCGGGCGGATTTATCAACAGTAACTTTCATAAGGCGTTTACATTAATGTGTTTGGCATGATAGATGCCGCGGATACTGATCAGCAGAACACTAAAGATGCAGATCGCTCCGGCAATCGCAAACGCAACACGTGAATGGATCCAGGATGCATGGAAAACGTATTTGAGGATCAGTCTTATGATGTCCGCACTCAGCACGATCATCAGAATATACATAAAGATCCCAAGAAAATAGTTGCTGGTGACTTTGAGGATCCTGTGCAGGGAAGCTGGTTTTTTTATCAAAAATCCTGTCAGTGGGGTGGTGGAGATCAGAACGTAGACGATCGCCAGAATAACCCGAAAAACAGTTGACTGAAATAGATGATGACAGTTTCCGATCCACAGGTAACTCCACCGGAGTACATAAAGGTTAAGTAATATATAGACTGGTGCCAGATAAATTGCAAGCATAAAAAAAGCACCTCCTTTTTGTTATAAGTAAGCAGTCCTATTGATATGCCCTATAGTATAGTATGAATAAGATGCGCTGTCAAAAACTGAACGGAAATATTTATAAAAGATGAAAAAAGGACATATATTAGGATAAAACACTGGCTGGATGAGCATTATGAAAAGAAAAAGTGTTTTTAATCTGTCGAAGATCCTGGTGTTTGCGCTGCTTCCGTACTTGTCGGTGAGTGTGATCAATGGAAGTGAGAGGATATTACTGAATTACAGACCAGATTCGGAGGTATATCTGACGGCAGTTCTTTCGTGTCAGATTTCACCGGATTATGAGTTACAGACGGTGGAAGCACAGGCGGTCATTGCGAGAAGTAATCTTTTCAGGAAATTTGCGGAGGAGGAAAATCGGTTGGATGTGTTGAGAGAAATGGGGAAAAGTATAAAGAATCAGTGGAAATGGTGGATATCTGATGAGATTTATGAAGATGCTGTGGAAAATACAGAAGGGAAAGTTCTGCTTGTGGATGGAAAACTGGATCTTGTTCCATATCACGAGATCAGTGGTGGCACGACCAGAGACGGGGAGACTGTGTTTGGAAGTTCAGAGTATCAATATCTGAAATCTGTGGACAGCAGTGCAGACAAAAATTCCCCGGACTATTTCAGCAGTACATATATTTCGGAGCGCAGCTGCCAAAAGAATTAGAAATAAAAGAACGGGATTCTGCAGGCTATGTGCTGAGTCTTCAGGCTGATGACAAAATCCTGGAGGGAGAAATGTTTGCATTGGGAATGGGACTTCCATCGTCGAATTTTCCATACAGAAAACAGGGAGTAAAGTTCGTTTCCTGTGCAGAGGAAAAGGTCATGGACTTGGCTTTTCTCAGTATGGCGGAAATGAACTTGCAAAAGATGGAAGTTTGTGGGAAGAGATTCTGGAAGAATATTTCCGGAAATGGAAATAAGTACATATGACAGAAACGATTTACTGTGAAGAAAGCGAACAGCAATAACATGATTTATTCTGTGCAAAGTTGAATAATACGTCATATTTCGGGAATGCTATAAATACAAAAATGATTATTGGCAGAGGTGAATGGAATATGACAAAAAACAGAATCGTAAAGTACGCCGCAAACACTGCTCTCCTTGCTGTCCTGGCAGCGGCGGGAATTGGAGTTTATCAGATCGGTACTTATACTCCAGACAAGGAAATTCAGGAAGAACTGCAGACAGATCAGAGCGAAGACACAGAAGAGACACCGATGGTGGATGCAGACACCAGTCTGGTTGACGCGGAGATCAGCGATACGACAGGGCAGAACGATACAGCAGAAGAAAAAATCACTCAGACGCTCACTGACAGTACAGACAGTTCAGAAAAAACTTCAGACAGTGTTTCTACAAATGAAGTAACCACAGAAACCGCGAATGCAGCAAATGCGTGGAGGATTCCATGACGGATCAGGAAAAAGTCACAGATGTTTCCGCAAGTGCACTGAGTGCTCCGAAACTTAGTTTTTCCGAAGATACGCTGATGGAATGGCCGGTACACGGAACGATCCTTCTGGATTATAATATGGATCAGACGGTTTATTTTCCGACCCTGGATCAGTATAAACTGAGCCCTGCGATCGCAGTTCAGGCAGTGGAAGGTGCACCGGTGACCGCAGCAGCAGATGGAACGGTTTATTCGATCGAAGAAGACGCACAGACGGGAACAACCCTGACGATGGAGCTTGGAAGCGGATATCAGGCAGTTTACGGACAGCTCAAAGACCTCTGTGTGGAGGAGGGCGACACAGTAACAGAAGGAACTGTGATCGGCTATGTCAGTGCGCCGACGAAATATTACAGCAAAGAAGGAAATAATCTTTATTTTGCAATGAAAAAAGACGGCAAGCCGATCGATCCGATCGCCTATCTTCCGTAAACGGGATAATTACAATTATTCACAAAATATAAAACACAACGTATAATAAAGCAGGTGGGAATCAGCGGTAAAAAATTCGCAGTCGATATTCTCCTACCTGCTTTTTGAATGTATATAGAAGTGAAATACAATTTAAATCGGCTGCTTTTTATAGAGACAAAAGAGGATAAAATACTTTATGAATTACACATATATCGTTCAATGTGCAGACGGGACACTGTATACAGGATGGACGAACTGCCTGCAGAAGCGGCTCAAAGCCATAATGAGGGAAAAGCCGGAGCGAAGTATACCAGAAGCAAAAGACCGGTAAAACTGGTCTATTATGAAGGTTTTGAAACAAAAGAAGAAGCAATGCGCAGAGAATATGCGATCAAACAGCTTACAAGAAAACAAAAATTAAACCTGATGGAATTTTGAAAGTACTGTAACAGGCAGAAAAATACCCTGCCATCAGAATGGCAGGGTGGAAATAAAGCAATACATGAGGATAAAGTGGCAGGCACTTCCAAGCATAACGAAAACATGAAAGATCTCATGTGAACCGAAATTCCTGTGTCTGGAATTAAATAATGGAAGTTTCAGACCATAGATGATACCGCCGATCGTGTAAATAATGCCGCCCGCAAGCAGCCATCCGAAACCTGCTCTCGGGAGGGAGTGAAAGATCGGAACAAAAGCCAGTACGCAGAGCCAGCCCATTCCGATATAGAGAACGGAGGACAGCCATTTCGGGCAGGTGATCCAGAGTCCCTTGAGCAGCATGCCAAGGATTGCAACTCCCCATACAAGTCCGCAGAGGATATAGCCGATGCGGTTATGCAGTGCAATGAGGCAGACAGGAGTATAGCTTCCGGCGATCATGACGAAGATCATCATGTGATCCATCTTTCGGAGACGGCGGTTGACTTCTCTGTAGAGTCTACAGAATGATAAACGGTACTGGCTGTATAAAGAAGGATCATGGTAAGCATGAACACAGCCAGAGCTGCGATATGCAGTGGTGCTTCCTCACCGGATGCAGCTTTGAGAAGAAGCGGCGCAGCACCCGCGATCGCCAGAAGTCCTGCAACACCATGCGTGATCGCACTCCAGGGATCTTTTAATTTAAGTTTCATAATAAACACCTCCAGTGTTAAAAACAGGCAAATAATAAAAAACCAATCACGTAGTAATTAATACTACATATTAAGTATATTGAAACTATACTGCATTTATACATAAAAGTAAAGAGCTAATTTAGGAATTTTAGGATAATAAGCGGGAATCCTCGGCAATTCAATTACCGAGATGAAAGCGCAGGAGTGTGCGTATCCGCACAAAAAATATAACAGCAAAAATTTATTTCTTATATCTCCTGATTCTTGTATTTGTTTTCAGAAGAAAGCAGGTCAGATCTGCGTTGAAAAGCAAGAGCATTTTGTGCTATGATATAAGCATAATAAAAACTATCAATCAGAAGGAGAATGGAGATGCTGCTGTCACATAAAACATCCATAAAGATCAGTCAGGAATATTCCAATATCATAGGGCATATGTGTTATGCAGCATCCAAACTCTGGAATATCTGCAACTACGAACGGCGTCATTATAAAGAACTGGGACTGGAAAAGTATCCTGACTGGTATTATCAGAAAAGAGCACATAAAGGAAATCTGTGGTATAAACAGCTTCCGTCACAGACAGCACAGGAGACCTGTAAGCAGCTGGATAAGGCGTGGAGATCTTTTTATGTCCTGAAAAAGACTGGAGGGATCAAAGATCCAAATCCGCCCCGTTTTAAACAGGATAATATACCGGTCACATACATGCAGATGGGGATCCGGCATGAGAAAGGTTCAGACCAGCTGCGTCTGTCTCTGTCAAAGGATCTGAAAAGCTACATGGAAGAAACATATGGGATCCATGAAAAATTTCTATATCTTGAAAATAAGATTTTCAGGAACATGGATCGTATAAAACAGCTGCGGATCTATCCACCGGAAAACGGAAAATGTGACCTTATTGTTATCTATGAGATTGAAGAGCCGGAACAGATTTCTCAGAATGGACATTATTTATCTATTGATCTGGGACTTCATAATCTGATGACCTGTTATGATTCTGGAAATGGCAGGGCTTTTATTCTGGGAAGAAGTATCTTTCTCTGGAAAGATATTTTCATAAAGAAATCGCCAGAGTGCAGTCTGTATGGTATGCACAGCAATCGGAAAGAGGAATAAAATATCCAAAATCATCGAAACATATCCAGAGACTTTACAGGAAAAAGCAGAATGCAGTAAAGGATTATCTTCACAAAGTGACCAGATGGATTGCAGAATACTGCAGAAAAGAAGATATCCGCTGTGTGGTTGTGGGGGACATCCGAAATATCCGTAAAGAAAAAGATATGGGACACAAGACCAACCAGAAGTTTCACGGACTGCCATATAACAAACTATATATCATGCTGGAATATAAGTTGAAACTGTATGGGATTCAATTGATAAAACAAGAGGAAAGCTATACCAGTCAGTGCAGCCCGTTTTCACCGGAAATATCAAAGAGATATGCAGAATCATCAAACCGAAAAGAGCGGGGTATGTATATAACTGACGGAGTAAGATTTAACGCAGATGCAGTAGGCGCGTTTAATATCCTGCGGAAATATCTTTCCGTATCCGGGAAGCAAAAAGAATTGTCCGTAACCGGACTAAAAAATCCAGAAATAATAAAAGTAGCTGTATAGCCGAAAGGCAAGCAGTATTGGTGTCATGGACGCACCCTGAAAAAAGGCGGTATCCCGCCAGATTTCAGATGCTCTGGTAACTTGTTGCCGAGTAGTTCACCATAAGGGAAATATAGTAAAAATGTAATGAAACTGAAAGGATACACAGGCCTGATTGTTCGTTCACAGTTGACGCTGTGAAGTATAACACCGCAATTTTCAGAAAACAATAGCATTTACTGAGGTTTGACGGACATTTTACAGAATCTTAAAAATACTTCATGTTTTACGATTTTCTGTGATATTTGGTGTGGGATTTTGTCTATTTCGTGAATAGGAAAATGTCCTGTGAAGTGTTATGATAGTACATGTAGCATGTATAATGATTTTTTGATTCAATACAAGTATCAATAAAACAAAAAATTAAAATAATAGAAGGAAAGATGAGTATTCATGAAGAAAAATTCAAAGATTTTAGCATTACTTCTGGCAGTTGCATTCATTGCTTTCTGTACAGTAAGTACAAGGGAATCCAAGGTCGTTCAGGCATTTGGCACAGAAGCGTCTTACATCACGATCAAAAACAGTACAGCTTTTACCCTGGAAAATGTACACGTAACCTACAATGGAGATAAAGAACTTGAGGTTGGAAACATCAGAACGAGCAGCTCTGAGACAGCAGAAATCCTTCCAGATGACAGACGAATCACAGAAGTAAAGATTTCTGGAGAGATCTTTAATGGAAAGGAATTCAGCGGTACATTCAGCGGAATCGTAAACAATGACACTCTTCTGACAGTAGATATGGACGAAGATTTTTCCCTGTTTGTAACATCCAATATTGATAATTTTGATTATTGATTTAGAAAGGAGCTGACGCTTCAACGATTAAAAAATCGTGAAGCGCCAGCTCTTTTTTTTCTTGGAAACATAGAGGATATATGTTATGGTAAATGTAAAAAAGTCAAGAGGAAAGACAATATGAACCATGAGATAAAAGTCCTCTTTCTGGACATTGACAATACGCTACTGGATTTTGATGCGGGAGCTGCGTGGGGGATGGAGCAATGCTTTCGGAAAGCAGGACTAGAATACAGATCGGAAATATTTCGGTTTTCACTGAGGAAAATAATAAGATCTGGCAGCGGATCGAGCGAAAAGAACTGACAATGGATGATCTTTTTTATGTACGTTGGCAGGCGATCCTTGCACATCTTGGATTGCAGGCGGATGGTGTAGAGATGGAAAAAGAATTCCGCAGACTGCTTCATCTGACCGCCGTTCCGGTAGAAGGTGCGAAAGAAATTCTGGAATATCTATATAAAAAGGATTACTTCTTATGTGCGCAAGTAATGGCCCTTATGATCAGCAGATCAACCGTCTCAGAAGCGCAGATATGCTCAGATATTTTTCTCATTGTTTTGTATCAGAAAAGATTGGTGCAGACAAACCGGGGAAGCAGTTTTTTTGATGGATGCATGAAAGAATTTTCCGGAATTCATCCATCAGAATGTATGATGATCGGAGATTCTCTGACAGCAGATATTGCCGGTGGACAGGCATATGGAATGTCCACATGCTGGTTTGTGCACTCTGGGGATAAGTCCATGAATACGAGAGAGAATGGTGGAAAAGTGGCAGATCACATCATTTACAAACTGGAAGAATTAAAAAATATTTTGTAACTACCAGGTAATTATATAAAAAGAAGGAAAAGAAACATGAACAACAACACAGACAAAGGCTTACAGGGCAACGAAAAAATAGAAGAGGCAATTGCAGGCTTCAAAAGGAAACCACGCAGGAGATGCTGGCGCATGCTCTTACCGTGATCCGCCGCCGAATGAAAGAAGGCGGCCAGCTCATCATCGCGGTAGAACCGCCAAAAGGCGACGACCAGATCCGCCTGGAAGCGATCAAAACAGATGATGGCAGAAACTGGTGGGCAGCATTTACCAGCTTTGAAGAAGAACTGAAAGGCGGCGGCAGCGTCAAATCCACATTTCTGACGGACATCGACAAATTGTTTGAGACCGCACTCCGAACCGATGGGATCGAAGGTGTGATCCTCAACCCATGGACCGCACGATCATGCTGGATAAGCTTCTTATTAAAATTATCCTTGGAAAAAACGCATAAAATCCCCCACCACAGCAGATACTGTCATCGTATTGCAAAATGAAAGAGAGGAAGCAGATACGATGATATTAAAAGAAAAAGAACGCACAACGATCCAGGATCTACAGACACAGGAAAAAAGCTGTATTGAGAAATACGGAAGATATGCACAGCAGGCCAAAGATCCTGAACTGAAAAATCTTTTCCAGACGCTGCAGCAGAAGGAGAGAGAGCATTACGATTCACTGGAACGTGTACTGAACGGCGAAGTGCCGCAGTGCAACTGCAACGACAGTGACGGAAGAGATTACCAGCCAAAAGCAACCTACACAGCCATGAGTTCCCCGGAGGACAAACAGCAGGATGCTTTTCTGGCAACAGACTGTATTGCAACAGAGAAACTGGTATCAGGAGAATATAATTCAGAAGTTTTTGCTTTCGGTGACAGCGGCGTGCGTAAGCTGCTTGCTGATATCCAGGTAGAAGAACAGAATCACGCAGAAATGCTGTATAAGTACAAAACAGTAAACGGTATGGTCTGAAATAAAAGAACAGAGCCCGCAGTTCAGAAGAGAATGGAACTGCGGGCTTTCTTTCTATATTATTATACTTCCGGATAATATTCTTTAAGGAATGGAATAGAGAAGGTTTCCATTGCTTCCCTGAGGTCCTCTGCATTTCTCGGTCCATAGAGCGGCAGGCAGGTGAAATCACGGCAGGTGAGATAACCAAGGACTGCCTGTGTAAGAGAAATCTGGTATTCCTCCATCAGTCCGTGGAGCCCTTCAGCAGCCTTAAGATTCTCAGAAGTGTAGTATTCAGAATTTCTCACAGCATCAGCCCCGCCTGCATATAATTTGTGGAAAAATCCACTGCAAACGGACATATACGGCATAGCCAGATTCTGCGGATTTTCGACATGATATTGCTGCATTTCCTGATTCATGACAGCCAGGGTATCATCTGCGAGCGGACGCATGGAAGCAGAACCAATGTTGAACAGAGCTTCGTTTGCGACAAATCCACGATATCCTTTGGAAGCGGCGTAAGCATCTGCTTCTTTCATGCGGGCAGTGCTCCAGTTAGAGCATGCGTAGTAGCGGATTTTGCCTTCTTTGCGGAATTCTTCCATGATCTCGATCAGTTCTCCGGCAGGAATCGCCTCATTATCTCTGTGATAAAAATAAATATCAATATAATCTGTACCAAGTGCAGTAAGAGAAAGTTCCAGATCCTTACGCATATTTTCGGCAGAAATCCTGGAAGCGTGCATATCCGGGACAGAAGGAGTCATATCCGGATGACCGCCCTTGGAGAGAAGGACGATGTCGTGACGCTTTTCACTCTGGCGGAGCCACTGACCAAGGACACGTTCGCTGCGTCCGATCTCAGATGGGATCCAGTCAGAATATACACGGGCAGTATCGTAAACAGTACCGCCCATATCAAGAAAAGCATCAAAAATCCTGAAAGCATCCTCGCCATCCCATTTGATCCCGGCATCACACATCCCATTCCCATAGGTGAAAGTTCAAGGTCTGTGTTCATAATCGTTATTTTTCTCATAATAATAAGTACCTTTCCTGTTATTTCATTAAAAGTAGAATCAGATATAGCTTCATTATAACGATATTTGAGATGCAGGTCAAAGATTTTTACCCGGAGCTTTTTACAAAGATTTTACAAGGTTACGATTTTGCATTTTACTTTGCGTTCATATAATTGCAGTTGTCAATGAGGAAAACAAAAAATTAAATAAAGCAAAATAAAGAGGAGATTTATTATTATGAAGAAAAAATTTCTCGCAATCGTAACAGCAGCACTTATTGGAACAACCGCATTTGCATCTGTAGCAAGCGCAGCAAGCGGAACAATTGATGTAATTTCCCGTGAAGACGGTTCAGGTACAAGAGGAGCATTTATCGAACTGTTTGGAATTGAAGAAAAACAGGGCGATGAAAAAGTAGATATGACAACAGAGGATGCAAGCATCACAAACAGCACTTCCGTTATGATGACAACAGTAGCTGGTGATGAGAATGCGATCGGATATATTTCCCTTGGTTCTCTGAATGACACAGTAAAAGCAGTCAAGATCGACGGTGCAGAAGCATCCGCAGAAAACGTTGCAAACGATATATACAAAGTATCCCGTCCGTTCAATATCATAACAACTGATAGCCTCAGCGATGCAGCTCAGGATTTCGAAAACTACATCATGAGCTCTGACGGACAGCAGATCGTAGAAGACAACGGATACATCAAAGTAGCAGATGATGCAGCAGCTTACGAGCAGAGCGATGCAGAAGGTAAGTTGTTGTAGCTGGTTCTTCTTCTGTAACACCGGTTATGGAAAAACTGAAAGAAGCATACGAAAAAGCAAACAGCGGAAAGATCACTGTAGAAGTACAGCAGAGCGATTCCACAACAGGTATCACATCCGCAGCAGAAGGAATCTGTGACATTGGTATGGCATCCCGTGACCTCAAAGATGAAGAGACAAGCGAAAACCTTACAGCAACTGAGATCGCAAGAGACGGTATCGCAGTTGTAGTAAACACTTCAAACGATATTGATGATCTGACCAGTGATCAGGTGAAATCCATCTTTACAGGTGAAACCACCACTTGGGAAGACCTGGCTAAGTAAGACAGAAGATACAGAGTGACAGAACAGAGGCTCGGTTTGCCGGGCTTCTTGTATGTTTATTTAGGAGAGAGGAAGAGTCCTGTATGAATAAATTTAAAGAACAGGCTATGAAAGTCGTATTTATGGTCGCAGCCTGTGCATCCGTTCTGGCAGTATTTCTGATCTGTCTGTTCCTGTTTGCGAACGGACTTCCTGCCATCGCAAAGATCGGACCAGTGAAGTTCCTTCTTGGAACAAACTGGAAACCATCCAACGATAAATTCGGAATTTTCCCGATGATCATCGCCAGCATTTATGTAACAGGCGGAGCAATCCTGATCGGTGTTCCGATCGCACTGTTTACATCCGTGTTCATGGCACGCTACTGTCCACAAAAAATTTACCGGCCGCTGAAATCAGGAATTGAACTGATGGCAGGTGTTCCATCCATCGTATATGGTTTCTTCGGTCTGGTACTGATGGTACCGCTGATCCGAAACACCTTCGGTGGAACAGGAACAAGCTGGCTGGCAGCGTCCCTTCTTCTGGCGATCATGATCCTTCCGACGATCATTGGACCTACAGAATCTGCACTCAGAAGTGTACCGGAAAGCTATTATGAAGGCTCCCTGGCACTGGGTGCAACAAAAGAAAGAAGCATCTTTATGGTCATGCTCCCGGCAGCAAAATCCGGTATTCTCGCAGCAGTTGTCCTTGGAATCGGACGTGCGATCGGTGAGACAATGGCGGTCATCATGGTAGCCGGAAACCAGGCAAGAATGCCTGCAGGACTGCTCAAAGGACTTCGAACAATGACTGCAAATATCGTAACAGAAATGGGTTATGCGACAGGCCTTCACAGAGAAGCACTGATCGCAACAGGAGTGGTACTTTTTTGTATTCATTCTGATCATCAACCTGAGTCTTTCTCTGCTGAACAGGAGGTCAGAACATGCAAACTAATGCAGCAGCAATAGATCCGACGGTGGAAAATATGAAAAAAAGAAATCAGACATCAACAGCGGACCGTATCCGTTCCTACCTGCGTCATCCAGGCTCAGGAGTGCTTGCACTTCTCACTGTAGGAGCAGCAATCGTTACTTTTTCCGTGCTGATCTTCCTGGTGGCATACATCCTTGTCAAAGGTATTCCATATCTGACACCAAGCCTTTTCAGCCTGGAATATACTTCTGATAATGTTTCTCTGATGCCGTCTCTGATAAATACCTTTATCATGACTGCTTTATCCCTCGTGATTGCCGCACCGCTTGGAATCTTCGCAGCAATCTACCTGGTAGAATATGCAAAAAAAGGAAACAAACTGATACAGATCATCCGTATCACAGCCGAGACACTTTCCGGTATTCCGTCTATCGTATTTGGTCTGTTTGGTATGCTGTTTTTTGTAACAGCACTCCACTGGGGAATGTCACTCCTGGCAGGCGCATGTACCTTGGTCATCATGGTGCTTCCACTTATCATGCGTATCTCGATGAAGAGCATTAAAAGCTGTTCCGGACTCCTACAGAGAGGCAAGTTTCGGACTTGGAGCAGGTAAACTTCGTACTATTTTTACGATCGTACTTCCTTCCGCAGTACCGGGAATCCTTGCCGGTATCATTCTTGCAATTGGACGTATCATTGGTGAAACAGCAGCACTCCTCTATACTTCAGGAACGGTTGCACAGGTTCCGAATCTGATGGGATCCGGACGTACACTGGCACTTCATATGTATGTACTTTCCAGCGAAGGTCTTCATATGAACCAGGCATCTGCGACAGCAGTTGTGATTCTCTTATTTGTACTGCTCATCAACGGTTTATCCGGTATGGTGGCAAAATGTATCGCGAAAGGATAACAGAAAATGAGTGATAATATTAAACTTTCAATCGAAGATATGAACCTTTTTTATGGAAATTTCATGCGCTGAAAGACATCAATATGCATATTCCGAAAAAAGAAATTACTGCTTTTATCGGACCGAGTGGATGTGGTAAATCCACACTTCTGAAGTCTCTGAACCGTATGAATGACCTTGTAGAAGGATGTAAGATCACCGGAAGAGTAGAGCTTGACGGCGAAGATATCTACGGTGATATGGATGTCAATGTTCTCCGTAAAAGAGTCGGAATGGTATTCCAGAAGCCGAATCCGTTTCCGATGAGCATTTACGATAACATTGCATATGGACCGAGAACACACGGGATCCGTTCCAAGGCAAAACTAGATGAGATCGTTGAAAAATCTCTCCGTGACGCTGCAATCTGGGACGAAGTAAAAGACAGATTAAAGAAAAGTGCCCTCGGAATGTCCGGTGGACAGCAGCAGAGACTCTGCATTGCAAGAGCACTGGCAGTACAGCCGGAAGTCCTTTTGATGGATGAGCCGACCTCCGCACTCGACCCGATCTCCACATCCAAGATCGAGGAACTTGCAATGGAACTGAAGGGCGATTATACGATCGTGATCGTTACTCATAACATGCAGCAGGCAACTCGAATTTCTGACAAAACAGCTTTCTTCCTTCTGGGAGAGTGGTAGAATTTAATGATACAGATACCTTGTTTTCTATGCCGAAGGATAAAAGAACCGAGGATTATATTACAGGGAGGTTTGGTTGATCATGGCAACACATTTCGAACGGCAGCTTGAAGAACTTCATGTACAGATGATCACAATGGGAAGTCTCTGTGAGAAGGTGATCTCACTTTCAAACAGAGCGATCCGTGGCGAGAACTGTATCAGAGAGATCTTCGATACAGACAGAGAAATCGATACAAAAGAGCGAGAGATCGAGAATCACTGCATGCGTATTTTGCTTCACCAGCAGCCTGTGGCAAGAGATCTGCGAGAGGTTTCAGCAGCACTCAAAATGATCTCAGACATGGAGCGTATCGGAGACCAGGCGGCGGATATCGCTGATCTTTCTCAGTTTATCGAGACGAATCATGTGGAGGTTCCGGAACTGATCGGAAAGATGGCAGAAATGACTGTCCGCATGGTGACAGAAAGCGTCGATGCGTTTGTAAAAAAAGATCTGAAACTCTGCCGCAAAGTCATTGATGATGATGACCAGGTAGATGACGCTTTTAATCAGGTCAAGGAAGAACTGGCGACACTGATGTACCAGAACCTGGATGCAAAAGCAGGACTTGATCTCCTTATGACGGCCAAATATATGGAGCGTATCGGAGACCATGCGGTGAATATCGCAGAATGGGTTGAATATGCGATCACCGGCAGCCACAGAAACAATGAACATCAAATGGGAGGAAACCAGGCTTGACAAAAAAGATATTCAGATCAACTGTCCTGGCTTCAGCAATGATCCTGATACTGGGAAGTGCCTTTGTACTGGGCGTTTTGTATCAATATTTTGGAAAGCAGTTAGATGGGGAGCTCGAGAAAGAAGCTTCCTATCTGGCGTATGGGGTAGAACAAAGCGGCGTTGATTATCTGGAACAGATAAAGCAGAAAGACGCCCGTATTACTTATATGGATGCGTCAGGAACGGTACTTTATGACAGCCAGGCAGATGCATCTTCCATGGAAAACCACAACGACCGTAAAGAAGTTCAGGAAGCACTGGAAAATGGGAGCGGATATGCGGAACGAATGTCAAAGACACTGTCTGAAAAGACAGTTTATTATGCGTTAAAGCTTACCAATGGTTCTGTCCTTCGTGTGGCAGGCACACAGTCTTCTGTCTTTGCACTGATGCTTCAGCTTGTTCCCCCGGTTCTTTGTATTGCAGTCATAATGTTGATCCTTGCAGGATTCGCAGCGGCGCGTATGTCTGCAAATATCGTTAAACCGATCAACGAACTGGATCTGGATCACCCGGAAGAAAACCAGATCTATGAGGAGGTAGGACCGCTTCTCAGCAGGATCCATAAGCAGAACCGCCAGATCCAGACACAGCTTGAAACGGCACGCCGAAACCAGGAAGAATTCCAGATCATCACCGAAAACATGCAGGAAGGACTGCTGGTCATTGATGCATATACGATCATTCTTTCTGGGAATTCCAGTGTATGGAGAATGTTCCAGGTACGGGAACCAAAGACAGGAGAAAGCGTTTATTCTCTTGACAGGAATGAGGATTTCCGCAAGGTGATCGAGGAAGTCCTGGGCGGTCGTCATGGCAGTGCGATGCTGCAGCTGGATGGCGAATATGTTCAGCTTATCGCCAATCCGGTATTCAGAGATACTAAAGTTGCAGGTGCAGTTCTGCTTCTTGTCAATGAAACCGAAAAGATGGAGCGGGAGAACCTGCGGAGAGAATTTTCTGCAAATGTATCACATGAACTCAAGACACCATTGACATCTATCTCTGGTTTGCAGAGATCATAGAGGGCGGTCTGGTACAGGAAGAAGACATTCGGAAGTTTGCCGGAAGGATTTACCGGGAAGCACAGAGACTGATCCATCTTGTGGAAGATACCATCAAGATCTCACAGCTTGACGAGGGAGAAAACCCATATGAGTGGGAAAAAGTAGATGCATATGCCGTAGCAAAGAATGTCTGCGGAAACCTGAAAGAAATCGCAGCAAAGAAGAACGTACATCTCTTTATTGACGGCGAGAAACTGGTCTTCTGTACAGTTCGTCCGATACTGGAAGAAGTGATCTATAATTTGTGTGATAACGGAATCAAGTATAACAGAGATGACGGTACGGTAAGCATCCATCTGCAGGATCTTGGAGAAAGCGTAGAGATCCGCGTCAAAGACAACGGCATCGGAATCCCGAGAGAAGACCGCAGCAGAGTCTTCGAACGCTTCTATCGCGTAGACAAAAGCCACTCCAAATCCATCGGCGGCACTGGACTGGGCCTGTCGATCGTGAAACATGGCGTTACCTTCCTCGGCGGCACACTCAAGATGCTCAGCGAAGTTGGCAAAGGAACCGAGATCACCATGACCTTCCCGAAAGAACGCAAAACAAATTTATAAAAAACAGGAGATGCTGACGATCGATCATGTCAGCATCTCCTGTTGTGCTATTAGTAGCAATACGCGCCTTCGTAACGTCCACAGGCGTCTTTTTTGTGAGAAAGTTCTTTGCAGGAACTGCAGCGATCGCAGAATTCCTGCTCGTAACAGGTTGCACAGACACAGTTCCCACAACTGCTACGGTCATAAGCCGGAGTACAGGTGTAGGGAAGAGCGTCCTTGGATTTTTCTTCCTTCATTATTTCGCCTCCCAGCGTCCGGAAGCACCACATGGAAGTACCAGTCCGTTGGAGGTTACCGGAAGTCCGATCTCCTGGGAGTCAACATGTCCGTCGAAGTCTTTCAGCTCGGTTGCCAGCATATAAGTCAGTACGGCAGGAGCCAGACCTGTGGTGTAGGAGTTGATGAGGAAAAATAGCGGGTTCGGGCTTAAAAGTTTCACGCAGAGCTTGATCAGAGGATGGATCGCCTCCTCGATCTTCCAGATCTCACCCTTCGGTCCACGTCCGTAGGACGGCGGGTCCATGATGATCGCATCGTAGTGATTGCCACGACGGATCTCACGCTCCACAAATTTCACACAGTCGTCCACCAGCCAGCGGATCGGTGCGTCAGAAAGTCCGGAAGCGGCAGCGTTTTCCTTCGCCCAGTTGACCATTCCTTTGGAAGCGTCTACGTGGGTAACCTGTGCACCGGCAGCAGCGGCAGCCAGAGTTGCACCGCCTGTGTAGGCAAAAAGGTTCAGCACTTTGATCGGACGGCCTGCATTACGGATCTTGTCACCAAACCAATCCCAGTTGACAGCCTGCTCCGGGAAAAGTCCGGTGTGTTTGAAACTGAACGGTTTCAGATGGAAAGTAAGATCTTTGTAATGGAGATCCCACTGCTGAGGGAGGTCAAAGAATTCCCATTCACCGCCGCCTTTTTTGCTTCTGTGGTAGTGGGCGTTCATGTTTTTCCATCCACGGCTTACCTTCGGAGTGTCCAGATAACCTGCGGATCCGGACGGACCAGAGTATATTTACCCCAGCGTTCCAGCTTTTCTCCACAGGAAGTGTCAATTACTTCGTATTCTTTCCAGTCATTTGCAATCCACATATATATGATAACCTTTCTTTTATTACATTTAATAGAAACATTCAGGATATTCCTGCCTATTCAGTATAGGTGAAACAACGAAATTCTGCAAGTAAAACTGTGGCGTTTTGTGTATAAGCAGGGGACTTTATGCAGAATTCACACTTTATCACACTGATTCGAGAAATTTTTTTTCAAATACAGGGGGCAGCAGGGCTTGACAAGCGG
>ENA-OQIM01000425-OQIM01000425.1-human-gut-metagenome-genome-assembly--contig:-NODE-425-length-16102-cov-1.232676_pt1 | contig 16102 bp, 20 predicted proteins | sample MGYA00242579_ERZ504744 | MGnify/ENA primary metagenome ERZ504744 (study PRJEB26092, sample SAMD00036441) | human gut metagenome | host: Homo sapiens | study: EMG produced TPA metagenomics assembly of...
ATTAAGAGCAGGCAGAAAGCCGCATAACATCATCAACAATTGTGCCATCAGTGCCGGAACCATAAATACCTTATAATCCAGATAGGGGTTGAAACGTCCTTGGGTATCTATATTTATCACCGGGGAGGGAGAAATAGAGCCGGAATGGGAAGCCCGGATTTCAGTGGCATAGGCATTCACTATATTACTGAGATAGGAACTTCCTAAAGTTCCTTTCGTTCCGTTTACGGTGTTGGCTGAAACCAGTACTTTTGCTACACCGGTTTTCAGCAAATCGCGTTCGAAGTGTGGCGGGATTTCCAAAATGAGGTCAGCATCTCCTTTTTCAATGCATTGCATCGCTTCCTGATAACTGTTTGAAACATCTACCAGATGAAAATATTCGGAAGCTCCCACCTTCTGAACCAGTCGGGTGGAATAGGGACTGCGGTCATTGTCCACTACGCTGAGATTCATATTCTTGATTTCAAAGTTTGCGGCCCAAGGCAACACCAGCAGGATGATGCAGGGAAATACGAGCAGTATCCGCGGAAGCATCGGGTTGCGCAGCAGTTGCTTGAATTCTTTTTCTAATAAATACTTTATCATATCTTCCGGAGCTTATTCTAATCGTTTGTTAAACTTTTTTAGGCTGATGAGTAAAAGGACAACAGCCATCAGCATAAGTATACCCATTTCTCCCTGTGCATAACTGATACTCAATCCTTCAATCATGATTTTCTTGATTCCGACAATATACCATCTGGCAGGGATGACATTTGAAATCAGCTGTAAAGGAAGAGGCATATTCTCGATGGGGAATATCATGCCGGAAAGTAGAACGGTAGGCATCATCAGTACCATTCCCGAAAACAGCATGGCTTCCACTTGGTACGGGCGATAGTGGAAACCAATAATCCCAACAGCAGAGATACTACGATGAAGATCCATGAGAGCAAAGCCAACGAAAAAAGACTGCCTGCTACCGGAACATGTAATACATAAACAGACAGCAGCAGAATTGTGACCAGATTGACGCATGACAGCACAAAGTAAGGTACCATTTTGGCTATAATCATCCATAGCGGACGTACGGGAGATACCAGCAATACTTCCATCGTACCGGTTTCTTTTTCACGGACAATAGAGATGGAAGTCATCATGGCGCATATCAACATTAAAATCAATCCCATTACTCCCGGCACAAAATTGTAGGCACTTTGCATACCCGGATTGTACAATAACTTTATTTGGGGGATAATCTGTATGGGTGATTGTTGTTGCATGATCCGGCTTTGCTGATAATCTGCAATAATATTGGATGCGTAAGAGGTCAGTATGGTAGCATTGTTGGGATCGGTGGCATCGGCTATCAGTTGTACTCGGGCTTTACCGGTATGCCGCAGATTGTTATCGAAACCGGCCTCAAACACAATGACCAGGTCTGAACTGCTTTTCCGGAGTGTTTCCTCTATCTCGTCGTTGTCATATAGCATCTTGTTGACATTGAAATAGTCACTGGCATCCAGTTTGTCGATGATTTGCCGGGTGGATACATCTTTTGAGAAATCCAGCACGGCTACTTTTACATTCTTTACTTCGGTGGTGATGGCAAAACCGAAAAGAATAATTTGTACGACAGGCATACCTAGTAATATCAGCATCGTCCGGCGGTCCCGGAAAATGTGATAGAATTCTTTTCGCACAAATGATATAAATTGTTTCATTCTCTTTTTCAACTTCTTACGGCCTTGCGTGCCAATTGTCTGAATACTTCATCCATATCTTGGGCATGGAACCGTTCTTTTAACCGTTGTGGGGTGTCCAGCGCTTCGATTTTCCATCCACCATCATTGAAATCCGGTTACAGTATTCCGCTTCATCCATATAGTGGGTGGTAACGAAGACGGTGATTCCTCGTTCTGCCGCCTGATAAATCAATTCCCAGAACTGCCGGCGTGTGGCAGGGTCTACCCCTCCTGTCGGTTCATCCAGAAAAACGATCTTCGGCTCATGGAAAATAGCTACCGAGAAAGCCAGCTTTTGTTTCCATCCCAAGGGAAGTGACCGGACCAATGTGTTTTTCTCATTCAAGAGTCCTAATTGTTCCAGCACCTTGTTTGTTTTCTCAGCGATCTCCTTGTCGCTCATTCCATAAATCCCTGCATATAGCCGGATGTTTTCCCATACTTTTAAATCTTCATACAGTGAGAACTTCTGGCTCATATATCCGATCTTCTTTTTAACCTGCTCGTATTGCGTGGCTATGTCAAAGCCCGCTACTGTACCTTTTCCCCCGGTAGGTTGTGATAAACCGCATAACATGCGCATGGCTGTTGTTTTTCCGGCGCCATTAGCACCTAGGAAACCAAAAATCTCTCCCTGTTTCACTTTGAATGAGATATGGTCCACTGCAGTGAAGTTGCCGAATTGTTTGGTCAAGCCTTCTACCTCTATGGCGTATCGTCCGGTGACTTGCGGTTCATTAAAAGACAGCCCTTCAGGAGAAAGGATCGAACTGAACTGTTGAAGAATACGGTCCGGAGTGTCAATGCCTTGAATCTTTCCTTCACGAATAAATGCAATACGGTCACAGCATTTCATCTCGTTCAGGTAAGGCGTTGCCGCAATGATGGTAAGACCTTCTTGTTTCAATTTCAGCAGCATGTCCCAGAACTCCTTTCTGGATACAGGGTCCACACCGGTGGTAGGTTCGTCCAAGAACAGAATGGAAGGCCTGTGAATCAGTGCACAACTCAGAGCCAGTTTTTGTTTCATGCCGCCGGATAGTTTTCCGGCACGCCGGTGTTTGAAAGGTTCTATTTGTTGGTAGATATCCTTTACCAATGCGTAGTTCTCCCGGATAGTGGTATTGAAAAGCGTGGCAAAGAAAGTGAGATTCTCTTCTACGGACAAATCCTGGTATAAGGAAAAACGTCCCGGCATATATCCTGCCTGCCGGCGTATCTCTTTGTAATTCTTCACCACATCCTGCCCGCAGACTTCCGCTTTCCCTTCATCGGCTAGCACCAGTGTGGTGAGAATGCGGAAAAGAGTAGTCTTTCCTGCACCGTCCGGTCCGATAAGCCCGAAGATTTCTCCCGGTTTCACCTCAAAGCATACATCTTTCAGGGCTTGAACTTCACCGTAACTTTTGCTAACTCCTTTGACAGAAACGATATAATCCATTGTCTTATTTATTTCTTCATTTCTCCGTACATGCCTATCTTGATGTATCCGTCATTCTTTACTGCTATTTTTGTGGCGTATACCAGATTGGCGCGTTCGTCACGTGTCTGGATTGTTTTAGGGGTGAATTCCGATTTATCTGAAATCCAGGTGATTGTCCCTTCGTATTCCCGGCGGTCATCTTCTCCTAAATCAGAAAACACTTTTACTTTATCTCCTAATTTCAGTTGAGATAATTGATCGGCGGTGATATAGGCGCGTAAAAAAAAGATGTTGCACATCCGCCACTTTAAATAAAGGTTTTCCTTGCGTGGCCAGTTCCCCGGCTTCGGCATATTTGGCCAGTACTGTTCCGCAAATCGGACTGGTAATGTGACATTTGCGAAGCTGGTCATCCAGTTGGGCTACTTGTATTTCGTAGGCCGAGCTTTCTTCTGTGATACTGGCGTTGCCGCGTTGAAGCGTAGAGATCTGTGCTTCCAACTGTTTTTTCAGAACGGCAATCTGGGAGTCAATATCATCTATTTGTTTTTGGGTGGCGGCATTTTCCTTCAGCAAGTTTTCTGTGCGTTTTCTTTCATATTCGGCTTTGCGATTTGTTCTTTTGTGGCAGCTATCTGTTTATTGATGTCCGTTCTTTTGCTGGCTATCGCTTTACCGCTGGCCAGTAACTGCATCTTTTTCAAATAGAGTTGTAAGGTATCTATACACCCCACTTCTTCATCGGCCTTTAATAACTGTCCTTCTTCTATATTGAATTGCATGATCTTGCCATTGGCTTCGGAGGATACAATTACTTCGGTAGCTTCAATGTGCTGATGCATCATAGTCGCCTTTCTTGTTTCCGCAAGAGGATAAACCGAACAGAGTGGCGGCAAGCAAGATATATTTATTTGTTCTCATATTGGTTTGTTGTATATTTTAATTCGTAAATGGCTGATAATAATTGAATTTCATGCAGAATCTTATTCTGCCTGGCAATGTTCTCGGCTGTTACTTCACGTAGCATTTCTGTAACGGTCAGTGTTCCGTTGGCAACTTTTGCTTGGGCTGATTTTTTAATGTTTGTTACGTAGGGTGATAATCTCCTCATCGTTCTTCATCAGTTCCGTCAGTTTCTTAATTTCACTGTTGTTTTGAGTGATTTCCAGATGAGTGTTAAACAAGAACGTTTCTTTCTGTACGTTCACATCTTGTTGATTCAGTATTAATTGGCGAGATTCATTCTTACGAGTATATAGGTTACTGAAGTTCCAGGAAAGGCGTACGCTGCTACGTAATAGGCCGAAAATTCATTTTTCAGCATATTCAGTCCCGGGTTGCCGTATGCTCCTTGTACAAATACGCCTAACTAGGCAGGTTCTTGGCGGTAAGTTGTTTACGTTGCGCCTCCAGTTGCTGATTCTGTGCCGCAAACAAGTTAAGTTCCGGACGTCGGATGAATTCTGCAGAATAGGCTTCTCCTTTATATAATAAGGCATTTACATCTGGTTTCTTTAGTGTGTTCCCGGTTAAAGGAGTAGGGTGGTTAATCATGATCTTCAACATCTCGCTGTAAGCACGATATGTGGCTTCCAGAGTATGACGTTGCTGTATGTTGTTCAATTGTTCCACTTTTACAGCATCCAAATCAGCTTGATTGGCAATACCATTCTTTACATACGCTGTAACGTTGTCATAATTCCTTTGTAATTCTTCCTGCATAAGCTGGTTTTGCTTCAATTGTTCTTTCAATAACAGGATACCAAAAAAAAAAGTTGGTTTACCCGTTCGTTGATGGCATACATGTCCACTTCCAGTTTCTGTTTGTCCACTTCGGATGTGGCACGGGTTACCTCTTTCCGTGCCCGGATGTTACCACCGTCCCATACCACTTGGTCCAGTTGCAGCATAGCCTGGTATTGATCCTTGCGCATACCGCGAATATCAATTCCGGGTAGGTCAACGGGTATTTCCGTTACATCCGATTGATAACTGGCTTTGGCGGATAATGAACTTGCGGCAGATAACCCTTGTCAGCGTTAGAGATATTGTATTCTTTCGTCTTTTCAATCAGCCCGTATCGTTTAATCAGCGGATAATGTGCCCGGGCTTGCTGCTGACACTCTTCCAGCGTGAGTTCCTGTGCATTCAAACAAATGGGACTGATGCCAAGAAGAAAGGTTGTGAGAATGAATAACCTTTTCATTTTCTTAATCTGCTTAATATGATTTCTACATTTTCTTGTTTTCTGCGTTCCATATATTGATGATATTCTTCACCTTTTTCTTCCACAAACAATGTATCAGTGGGTTTGCCACAAAGACGAAGATATTGAGTGAAATGGCGCTGACCATTAAATCTTCCGCTTTGACGGGGCGTACTGTGCCTTTCTTTATTTCCTCTTGCAGTGACCGGTCGAGCAGACTGATTGCTAACCGGAAATTAGGGAACAAGGTTTTACGGCAAATTTCTTTTCCGCATTCATTGGTCAGAATCTCCCTGTATATAAATAAAGGTAGTTCGGGATTAGCAGTCAAAAGGTCGAAGTGTGCTTCAATGAAACATTTTTATTTTCTCCAAAAAAGGCAATGACTCATCTACACGAGAAAGGAATGTATCGGCCAGTTGCTTGGCTTTTTCTTCAATACTTTGTTGAACAGATTCTCTTTTGTACGGAAATAATAATGCAGCATGGCATGGGTTACACCAGCCTCCTTAGCTATTTCTGTTGTCTTGCTTCCGGAGAATCCTTCTTAGTAAGATTCTTTTTCAGCGGATTTTAGTATGGATTGTTCTGTATTGCTCGTTTCTTCTTTCATATTATCATATTTGTTTAACAGAATTGTTAGTAAACGCAAATGTATAAGGAATCATTGGAAACAACAAACAGATGAAGTGAAAAAAAAAATGTGTTCTTTTAGTTTTATTAAATGTTTTTTCAAGGAAGGCTAACCTCTTTTTCTTGGCAGGTTAAGGCTTTTTTCCCTGTTGTGTTCTATCTCCAAAGCTTATGGAGTTAACTCCAAAGGCTGCGGAGATAACTCCAAAGGTTATGGAGATAACTCCAAAGCCTATGGAGATAGAAATAGAACGGCCGGAAAGCCTTAGCCTTCCTGGTAGAAAGCCTTAGGTCTGCCAATGAAAATACTTAGCTGTTTTCCCACCTGTCAGGCTGGCCCTTTCAGTAACACTATCGTTTGCCGTAGGGGGATATGGAGGCGGGTTATCACAAGGTGAATAATGATTAATATATAAAGGTATAAATTCTAAAAAGCACAGACATTCCACGGCGGATATATTCTCTTTCCATATCTTCCGGTTTCAATATCTTATTGTCAAAGACCAGTAGGTCAATATCCAGTTTTACTACTCCTTGAGCTTTGTCTTCAGGAATCCGTCCGCAGCGTCGTTCCAATTCTTTAAACAAATCATGAACAGAATCGGGTGAAAGCGTTGTGCTGAATTTGGCCAGTTGATTGCTGAAAGGGGAGTGAAAGCCGCTGCCAACAGCTTCCGTTTCCATCATCTCGCCGAAATGAATATCAGGAAATGTGGCACGTAATGCTTCCCGTGCAACCGAGAGTTGCGCGTAACGGTTTGTATTAGAGCCCATACAAAGCAAACAATGGTGTTCGTCCATAACATTTATTGCATTAATGGTGCAAATGTATGAAATGTTTTTTGTTACTTTTTGCATGAATATATAAAAGAAATGGTACCATGAAATTTATTGGAATTATTCCTGCGAGATATGCCTCAACACGTTTTCCGGCCAAACCTTTGGCCATCTTGGGAGGCAAGCCTGTGATTCAGAGAGTCTATGAACAAGTAGCCGGTATATTGGATGAAGCATACGTAGCGACGGACGATGAACGCATTGAATCCGCCGTAAAAGCTTTTGGCGGAAAAGTGGTCATGACTCCGTTCACCATAAAAGTGGCACAGACCGTTGTTATGAAGCGTATACCAAAGTAGGACAAGGATATGATGTGGTTGTAAATATTCAAGGTGATGAACTTTTATTCAAAGATCACAGCTTGAAGCTGTGAAAGCTTGCTTTGAAGATTCGGCTACACAGATTGCGACTTTGGTGAAACCTTTCACTCCCGAAGACGGGTTTGAAGCTTTGGAGAATGTAAATTCTCCGAAAGTGGTGGTTAATAAGAATATGAATGCTTTGTATTTCAGCCGTTCCGTCATTCCTTTCCAACGTAACGCGGAGAAGGAAGGCTGGCTGAAAGGGCATACTTACTATAAACATATCGGTCTGTATGCTTATCGGGCCGATGTACTGAAAGAAATAACTTCGCTTCCACAATCTTCGCTGGAGCTGGCTGAATCGTTGGAGCAGCTTCGTTGGCTGGAAAATGGTTATACTATTAAGGTGGGAATCAGTGAAGTGGAGACAATAGGCATTGATACGCCTCAGGATCTGGCACGTGCCGAAGCATTTTTAAAACAGAGGGAGGGGAAGTAAATGCTGGACAGAACCACCCCACCGCCAATCCGCCAACTAAGCGAATTCAGTATAACCCGTCCCGACAGGAGGACGATGAAGAATGGGATGCCTCTGAATATCATTCATGCGGGAACCGAGGATGTTGTACGTTTTGATCTTCTGATAGGAGGCGGACAATGGAATCAGGAACAGCCGTTGCAGGCTATGTTCGCCAATAGGATGCTGCGTGAGGGAGCTGGAAATTTAACGTCTTCACAGATTGCGGAGCGATTGGATTATTACGGAGCCTGGCTGGAGTTATCTTCTTCCGTGAACTATGGATTCATAACACTTTACTCTCTGAATAAATATTTTGCCCGCACGCTGGCCGTCATATCCGAGATGATAAAGCTCCTACGTTTCCGGCAAAGGAACTTTCCGTGGTGGCCGATACGAACAAACAGCAATTTCTGGTGAACAGCACCCGGGTGGAAATGATTGCCCGAAAGCAGTTGAATACAGCCTTGTTCGGTCCGGAGCATCCTTTCGGGCGCTATGCGGTAGCGGAGGATTATGACCGGATTACCCCGGAGGTGCTCCGTTCGTTTTATCGGAAATATTATCATTCGGGTAATTGTTCGGTATATATTTCGGGAAAGGTAACATCGGAAATTATCCGTTGTATAGAAGATAACTTGGGAAGTGGACAATGGGGGGAAGTGACGGAAAAAGCAAAGACAACGCTTGTTCCTCCGGTTACCACCAAAGAAAAGCGTATCTTTATAGAACGTGAGGATGCACTTCAAAGTTCCTTGAAAATGGGATGTTTCGTAATGGACCGTCATCATTCGGACTTTTTGAAGGCACGTGTCATGGTCACTTTGTTCGGAGGGTATTTCGGAAGCCGTCTGATGTCCAATATCCGTGAAGACAAGGGATATACATACGGTATCGGCGCAGGCATTGTGTCCTATCCGGGAACGGGAATACTGACTGTCAGTACCGAGGCGGCCAATGAATATGTGAATTCTATCATAACAGAAGTTTATCGGGAGATGGACAAATTGTGTAATGATCTCGTTCCTCAAGAAGAATTGGAAATGGTGAAGAACTATATGCTGGGCGATTTATGCCGGTCGTACGAGGGACCTTTTTCTTTGTCTGATGCCTGGATTTATATAGAAACGGCAGGGCTGGACGAACGCTTCTTTATCCGTTCGCTGGATGCCATCCGGGGAATCACCAGAGAAGAAATACGCATATTGGCTCAAAAGTATTTCTGCAAAGAAAACTTAATAGAGGTCATTGCGGGTAAAAAAGTGTAATAACCTATCATGTCCAAAGATAGAAAATCGTATCTTTGGCGTAAATCTTATCTATTATAAGTAACGAACCAATGAAGAAATACATATATATATTATTGCTTTTGGTCATCAGTCAGTACATTGGCACCGCTCAGATAAAATCGGGAATTATACTTTTAAAGACGGGGCGAATATACCGGAGAGCTGAAAGGTAGAAAACCAAACGGTAAAGGAAAAACAATCTACAAGAACGGAAATACCTACGAAGGGGAATATATAAAAGGTAAACGCGAGGGGAACGGGACATATACGTTTCACGATGGAGAAAAGTATGTGGGGCAATGGTTCCAGGATCAGCAACACGGCAGCGGAACCTATTATTTTATGAATAATAACCGGTATGAAGGTATGTGGTTTGCCGACTATCAGCAGGGTGAAGGCACTATGTATTATTATAACGGAGATGTTTATATAGGTAACTGGTTTCAGGACAAACGTAGCGGAAAGGGTACTTATACCTGGAAAGCAGGAGCCAAATATGAGGGCGAATGGAAAGAAGACAAGAAAAACGGACAGGGCGTTATGGTATGGCCCGACCAGTCAAAATATGAAGGTGAGTGGAAAGATGACGCACGTGACGGAAAGGGGACATTTTACTATGTCAACGGTGACAAGTATGTGGGCGACTGGAAGGATGACGTGCAGCATGGTAAAGGTATTTATTACTTTAATAGCGGTGACCGTTACGTAAGGTGACTACGTAAACGGTGAACGTACCGGGCAGGGAATTTATGTACACAAGAATGGCGACAAGTATGTAGGGCAGTTCAAGAACGGCGAGCAGCATGGGACCGGAACCTTTACATGGGCCAACGGTGCTGTGTATGAAGGGCAGTGGGTGAATAACCAGCGCAGCGGTAAAGGACACTATATCTGGGCGAACGGCGATGACTATGAAGGTGAATGGAAAAACAACATGGCCGACGGTGAAGGCACTTTTGCGCACGGCTGACGGAACCAAATATAAGGGCCATTTCGTAAAAGGAAAGGAAGACGGCAAAGGCGTGCTTGAAGATAAGAACGGAGTACGCTATGACGGATTTTTCAAACAAGGAAGAACACGGCGCTTTGTGGAGACTGATAAGAATGGAAATGTAATCCGTAAAGGTGTTTATAAGTTTGGAACGCTGGATGCGGAACAAAAATAAGAATATAATGTTGGATTTAGAGAAGATAACGTTGAAGTACGTGAAATAGCACTCCGGGCGGGTGCTTTTCTTCGTAAAGAGCGTAGCGGTTTTGACCGTAGCAGGTAGAGAAGAAAAAATGCTCACGACTATGTATCGTATGTAGATAAAGAATCGGAACGCCGTATTGTGGCTCAACTTCGGGAATTGCTTCCCGAAGCAGGATTCATTGCCGAAGAAGGTTCGGGCAGCCTGACTACGGAAAACTATTGCTGGCTGGTAGACCCGCTGGACGGAACCACCAATTTTATCCATAATAATGCTCCTTATTGTGTGAGTATCGCCCTTCGTAGTAAAGAAGAACTGCTGGTTGGAGTGGTGTATGAAGTATGCCGCGATGAACTTTACTGGACTTATAAAGGAGCGCCTTCTTATCTGAACAACAAAGAAATACATGTATCAGATGTTTCTGATATGGACGAAGCGTTTGTGGCGTTAGGCTTTCCATACGATTCGCAAAAGTATAAGCCATTGGCGGAGCATATTGTGCACGAGTTGTATGGAAATGTGGGAGGTATGCGCCTGCAAGGAGCAGCTGCGGCAGAACTTTGCTATGTAGCTGCCGGTCGCTTTGAAGCCGTATAGAAGGACTGCTGGACCGTGGATATTGCGGCCGGTTCGATAATCTTGATGAATGCCGGTGGAAAAGTGACAGATTACAGCAGGAGGGGAGATTCTATTCCGGTCATGAAGTGTTGGCTACCAATGGAAAGCTGCATGATGGGTTTCTCAAGGTCTTGGGAAAAAATAAATACTTCGCTTTTTCTAGTTCGTTACAAATATATTTTGTAAGTTTGTCAAGTGAACACATGAACATAATGTAACATGGATGTATCTGTTATCTTTCAATTTTTAAAAAACCTGGCCACAAACAATAATCGGGAGTGGTTTCAGGAGCATAAGGATGAATATCTGAAAGTCAAAAAGAGTTTGAGGAATTACTGACAGCAATCATCGCCCGTATTTCGTTGTTTGACGAAAGTATTGTCGGTATTCAAGCTAAGGACTGTACATACCGAATTTATCGTGACACGCGTTTTTCTAGTGATAAGACTCCTTATAAAATACACTTGGGCGGCTATATCAACGCCCGTGGAAAGAAATCAGAACATTGTGGATATTATGTTCATATAGAGCATGATAACTGTATGCTTGCTGGTGGAAGCTGGTGTCTGGAATCTAAAGTGCTGAAAGCTGTCCGCCAGTCCATTTATGACAACATAGATGAATACAGAGAAATTGTGGAAGATCCTGCGTTCAAGCAATACTTTCCTGTTATCGGAGAAAATCACTTTAAAAACGGCTCCCAAAGGATTTCCGAAAGATTTTGAATATATTGATTATTTAAAATGTAAGGATTATACCTGTGCTTATATGGTGCCTGATGCGTTTTTCCTTGCCCCTGACCTGTTGGACAAAGTAGAGGATGTTTTCAAGCAACTGAAGCGTTTTGCTGATTTTACAAATTTTCACAATAGACGACTTTGAATGATAAAAGCAATATTTTAACCATTAAAATGAAATAATTATGGTAGTAGACAGATTAGAAAACTTAGAAAAGTACGCTTCATTGAATCCTTTGTTCGCTAAAGCAATGGAATATCTGAAGGCTACAGACTTGAACGCTCAGGAATTAGGAAAAGTAAAATTACAGGGTGATGATCTGGTAGTAAACTTTTCTCAGACCAAGCCTAAAACTAAAGAAGAAGCAAAATTAGAAACTCATAATCAGTTTATTGATATACAGATTCCTCTGTCAGGGGTGGAAGTGATGGGTTATACAGCCCGTGAAGATCTTCCCGAAGCAGACTATGATGCAGATAAGGATATCTCGTTCTATCCGGGACTTGCCGAAAGCTATATTCCTGTAAAGCCGGGAATGTTTGCCATCTTTTTTCCACAGGATGCTCATGCTCCGGGAGTGTCTCCTGACGGCGTGAAAAAAGTGATCGTTAAAGTTTTGGTTTGAAAGAGAATAACTAACAAGTAATCATATTATGGAAAATACCACTCCTAAATTAGGCATAATAGAAAGTGATCCTTGGCTGGAACCGTATTCGGCAGCGATTGAAGGACGCCATCAGCATGCATTAGACAAAGAATTGGAACTGACCGGAGGCAAAGGAACTTTGTCGGACTTTGCCACCGGATATTTATATTTCGGCTTGCATCGTACCAGAAGAGGGTGGGTGTTCCGTGAATGGGCTCCGAATGCGAAGGAAATTTATCTTATCGGAGATTTCAACGACTGGAAAGAGCATGGCGATTATAGGATGTACCATGTAAAGAACTCTCCTGGCGTATGGGAGGTGGAATTACAAAGCGGTGCTATAAAGCATGGTGATTTGTATAAACTGAAAGTCCGTTGGAATGGCGGTGAAGGAGAACGTATACCAGCATGGGCTAACCGTGTGGTACAGGATGATCAGACAAAGATATTCAGCGCACAGGTTTGGGAGCCAGAGAATCCTTACCGGTTTAGAAAGAAGGTGTTCCGTGCAAAGACTGATCCTTTGATGATTTATGAATGTCATATCGGTATGGCTCAGGAAGAAGAAAGGGTAGGCACTTATAATGAGTTCCGTGAGAAAATATTGCCGCGTATAGCGGAAGCCGGATATAATTGTATTCAGATTATGGCTATTCAGGAGCATCCTTATTATGGGAGTTTCGGGTATCATGTTTCCAGCTTTTTCGCTCCGTCATCCCGTTTCGGTACACCGGATGAATTGAAGGAATTGATTGATACGGCGCATAGAATGGGAATTGCCGTCATTATGGATATTGTTCACTCTCATGCCGTGAAGAATGAAGTGGAGGGACTTGGCAATTTTGCCGGTGATCCTAATCAAATACTTTCTATCCGGGGCGGCCGGCGTGAACATCCGGCATGGGATTCCTTATGCTTTGATTATGGTAAGAATGAAGTGATTCATTTCTTGCTGTCCAATTGTAAGTATTGGATGGATGAGTTCCGTTTTGACGGTTTTCGTTTTGACGGTGTGACATCTATGTTGTATTATAGCCACGGCTTGGGAGAGGCTTTCTGTAATTATGGGGATTACTTTAACGGGAATCAGGATGATAATGCGATTTGTTATTTGACATTGGCCAACAAGTTGATTCATCAGGTAAATTCCAAAGCGATTACCATTGCGGAAGAAGTTTCGGGTATGCCCGGGTTGGCAGCACCGATTCAATGGTGGATATGGGTTTGATTACCGTATGGCCATGAATATTCCGGATATTGGATTAAAACAATCAAGGAGAAGATTGATGAAGACTGGAAACCGAGCAGCATGTTCTGGGAAGTGACCAACAGACGTAAGGACGAGAAGACTATTTCGTATGCCGAAAGCCATGACCAGGCATTGGTGGGCGATAAGACTATTATTTTCCGTCTGATAGATGCTGATATGTATTGGCATTTCCAGAAAGGGGATGAAAATTATACAGTGCATCGTGGCATCGCATTGCATAAGATGATTCGTTTGCTTACTGCCTCTACCATCAATGGAGGATATTTGAACTTTATGGGTAATGAATTCGGGCATCCCGAATGGATTGATTTTCCACGTGAAGGTAACGGATGGTCGCATAAATATGCCCGTCGTCAGTGGGGACTTTTTTGATAATAAGAACCTGTGTTACCATTACTTGGGCGATTTTGATTCAGCTATGGTCCACCTCATTGAAAGTGTGAAAAATATTCAGGATACTCCAGTGATTGAGGTATGGCATAACGATGGTGACCAAGTGTTGGCTTATCGGCGTAAGAATTTGATTTTTGTATTTAATTTCAATCCTACCAAGTCATTTACAGACTATGGTTCCTAGTGCCTGTCGGGGCGTATGATGTGGTACTGAATACGGATGCGACAGCTTTCGGAGGCAATGGTCTGGCTGATGACAGTATACGTCATTTCACTAATTTCGACCCTCTTTATAAGAAGGATAAAAAGGAATGGCTGAAACTGTATCTGCCTGCCCGTTCGGCTGTGGTATTGAAAAAAGTGAAAGAGTAATTTATGAGCAGCAACAACAGCTTATCCTATAAAAGAGCCGCCCGCATCCTCACGGTTGCGTGCGGTCTTCTTTTCTCTATTTTAGTATTGTCTATCTTTTTGTGCTTCAGAAAGATGTCGTAGGTGCATTGCATTATTCATTGTCACAAGGAAAGACACATTATTCTCCGTTGGCAGGAGCTATCATCATTACAGTGGTTTTATTGGTATTCCGTTGGGGAATCAATGGATTGATGGGATTAAAAGGCCCTGTGCGAACACTTCTTATTTCCCGTCTTGTCTGTTGCTGGGAGTGCTGACGGATGTGGACCGGACTATTTCCACGGAGGAAACATTAGAGGATAAATGGTTTTTGGCTGCTGTCGTTGCTTTTGCTTATATATATAGGTGTTGTCTATACTTTACGGCGTGTGTTTCGTTCCTGGTTGAATCAAGAGGGTTCTATATTGGGCTTAATAAACTCTAACTTAGCAATTTTGACACTTTTATGCCTGATGACGGTAGGTATAGGAAATACGAATGTGAATTTTCATCATGAACTGGCTGTGGAGCAGGCTATCCGTAATCATCATTATGAAGCTGCACGGATGATAGGAGCAAAGTCTTTGGAAACAACCCGTACATTGACAGTGCTTAGAGCCTATGCTATGTCTTTGGAAGGTACCATGGGGGAGCATTTGTTTGAATACCCTCAATATTATGGTGCGGAAGGGCTTTTGTTTGCGCCTCATTCTCAGGAAACTTTGCGCTTGAATGCCGATAGCTTGTATGCTCATCTTGGTGTAAGATCACATGTTGCAGAAGAGACAGTAGACGGCCCGTATCTGTCGTGATGAAATAGGTAGACATACCGCTTTGAATTATTATATGAGTGCATTGCTGCTGGATAAGAAATTGGATAAATTTGTATCGGCGGTTGATATGTATTGTTTCGAGCAAGATACATTGCCGCGTTATTATCGTGAGGCATTGGTGCTTTATAAACGGACTCATCCTGGATATGGAAGAGAAGTTAAAGACACGCTGATGGTGCGGCGTTTGGATGAGTTTCTTAACCGTCAGAAGGAATTTTCATCACCAGTGGAAGAGAAAAACCGTATGCGGCGGGAATATGGTGATACCTATTGGTGGTATTATCGTTATCAATAAGTTATTTTTATATTTTTCGACTCTATATTTTTGCTAAATCATTAGTACTTTCCCATGCTTTTTACTAATTTTGCAAACTCTTAAAAAGGAAAAACAAAAATAACGATATAGCATGGCAGTAGAATTGAAAGAACTTACCAAAAGAAGCGAGAATTATTCTCAGTGGTATAATGACTTGGTGGTGAAGGCCGATTTGGCTGAACAATCACCTGTGCGTGGATGTATGGTTATCAAGCCTTACGGATACGCCATTTGGGAGAAAATGCAGCGTCAGTTGGACGATATGTTTAAGGAAACCGGTCACGTAAATGCCTATTTCCCGTTGCTTATCCCGAAATCTTACCTTAGCCGTGAAGCTGAGCACGTAGAAGGATTTGCCAAAGAGTGTGCTGTAGTTACTCACTATCGTCTGAAGAATGCAGAGGACGGTTCGGTGTTATCGTAGATCCGGCTGCCAAACTGGAAGAAGAATTGATTATCCGCCCTACATCTGAAACAATCATTTGGAGTACATATAAGAACTGGATTAATTCCTATCGTGACCTGCCTATCTTGTGCAACCAATGGGCAAATGTTATGCGGTGGGAGATGCGTACCCGTTTGTTCCTGCGTACTGCGGAGTTCTTGTGGCAGGAAGGTCATACGCTCATGCGACCCGCGAGGAAGCAGAAGCGGAAGCACAGAAAAATGTTGCATGTGTATGGTGACTTCGCCGAGAAGTATATGGCTGTCCCGGTAATCAAAGGGGTAAAATCGGCTAATGAACGTTTCGCGGGTGCGTTGGATACT
>ENA-OQIM01000426-OQIM01000426.1-human-gut-metagenome-genome-assembly--contig:-NODE-426-length-16095-cov-2.483216_pt1 | contig 16095 bp, 22 predicted proteins | sample MGYA00242579_ERZ504744 | MGnify/ENA primary metagenome ERZ504744 (study PRJEB26092, sample SAMD00036441) | human gut metagenome | host: Homo sapiens | study: EMG produced TPA metagenomics assembly of...
TTCGGAAATCAGTCAAACCCGATTTCATAAGAAGGATGAACGCCGGGAGCCAGAAAGAAATCACCATTTTTCTGCCAGATCCGCGCAAATTTGGTGACGATTTTCCGAAGATCGGCAGTTAATACCATCGAATAACCGAATTCTTTATTCTGATATTCGGAAAGAATATCGGAAAAAAGCGGAAAAAGATTCATTTGGGCCGTCTGTTCCGGAGAAAAGATACAGGAACAGCGGTAGGCGTGAATCCCATGCAGCATGGCGCGCAGATCGATTTCATCCGTTTTGCAGGACGGCAGAAGATTGGGATCGAATTTGATCACATCGTACTGAACTGGAGAAGAACCTCTCGCAAGAGCGATGGAGTGGACGCATTTGGGCGGAAAAAGAATGACAGCGCCCTTCGTGCAGGTGGATACGACATTGTCAAGGGAAACTTCGATTTCGCCTTTGCGGACGTAGAGAAGTTCTACATAATAATGCCAGTGCGCCGGAATCGGCAGGAGATCGTGGGTGCTGTCAGAAAGAAATGCCTCATAGGGGGAAGCAATTGGATCGATGTATTCGTATAAATTGTTCATGCCAGTGATGTAAAAACCTTTCGTCTAAGTTATGCTCTATTATAGCCGCATTTTGCGTCTTGACAAGACGAGGGGGGAATCAATAAAGAAACAGGAAATTCTAAAAGGGAAAGGACAGGGTAGAAAAAATACCATGCAGAACACAACAAATGATATGACAAGAGGGAACAGCATGAAACTGATTTTTCAGTTTTTCCTGCCCATTCTGATCGGAAATCTGTTCCAGCAGCTTTACAGCTTCGTGGATTCCATGGTTGTCGGAAAAGGAATCGGAGATACGGCGCTTGCCGCAGTTGGAAACACAAGCTCCGTTCATTTTCTGATTATCGCTTTGCCATCGGACTGACGGGTGGCCTTGCATCTGTATTTCGCATTCTTTTGGTGCAAACGATACAAAAAAGCTGCGGAAAGAGATTGCCATGTCGGTCTATATCTGCCTTGCCATCGGAATCGTGATCACAACGTTCAGCCTGCTTCTGATGCGGCGGCTGTTTATCTTTCTGCAGACGCCGGAGGATATGATGACGGATACTCTCGTGTATTTCGGAACAATCCTGGCCGGAAGCACCATCACGATTTTCAATAACTTTGTGATGACACTGCTCCGCTCGGTCGGAAACAGCAAGGTTCCGCTCGTCTCCATGGTGCTTTCTGCCATTGCCAATATTGTGCTGGATCTTCTCTTTGTGTTTCCGCTTCACATGGGTGTATTTGGAGCAGCACTTGCCACGGTTCTGGCGCAGGCGATTTCCGCGCTGTACTGCTTCAGGCACATCCTCCGTGCATCGGAATTGCTTCCACAGAAGGGGGACTGGAAAGCGGATGGAAAAATTCTTGCCGCGCTGACCGGAAAAGGTCTTCCGGTTGCAGTGATGAATTCTGTTACTGCTATCGGAGGAATGGTGCTTCAGGTCTTTGTTAACCAGATGGGAACCGCCTATGTGGCTGCGTATGCGGCATGCATGAAGGTCTGCGGTCTGTTTGAGCAGCCGGGTGTGACCGTCGGACTGGCGCTTCTGACCTTTACCGGACAGAACTATGGAGCAAAGAAGTATGACAGAATCAAGAGCGGCGTATGGGCCGGTGTGATCCTGTCGATTCTGGTCAATCTGCCGTTTGCGGCGCTGGAAATTTTCGTGCCGAAATTCCTGGCATCTCTGATGCTGAACGATCCGACCGTCATTTCCTACACCTGTATCTTTCTTCCGCTCACCGGAATCGCATTGTTTCCGCTTGGATGGCTTTTCGTATTCCGAAACGCCTGCCAGGGCATGGGAAAAACGGTACTGCCGATGATTTCCGGTGTTGTTGAAGTTGTGATGCGTGTCGGCATCGTTCAGATTGCGGTTCCGCACTTTGCGTTCCGCGGTGTCGCATTCGCTGAGATTTCCGCATGGATTGGCGCGGGAGCGATGCTGATGGTTACGTATCTGGTGTATCAGGTGCGGCTGTCAAAAGGTGTTTCGAAGTAAAAATAAAAATCCCGGATTCTGGATACCTGCCGTAAAAGCAGGAACCGAAAATCCGGGATTTTTGTTTTTGAAAGATTTAGTTGTTTTCCACCGGTGTTCCCATGTAATAGAAACCGCGGCACTCATCCAGATATACATTCTGCAGCGTGCCGATCAGGGAAGCATCACCTTTGAAATGAACGAGCGTATTGTTACTCATACGGCCGGTCACAAGGGACGGATCCTGTTCATTGATGCTCTCGACGAGAATTTCCTGAACTGTGTGGGTATGTCTTGCCGTTACCTCACGGGAGATTTCCTGTACTTCAGCAAGAAGACGGTCGAAACGGTCCTTCACAACATCGACCGGAATCTGATCCTCCATAGCGGCAGCCGGTGTTCCTGTTCTTCTGGAATACTGGAAGGTAAAGGCGCTGTCGTAGCGGACCTTACGTACCACATCCATCGTTTCGAGGAAATCTTCCTCTGTCTCGCCAGGGAAACCGACGATGATATCGGTTGTCAGGGAGACATCCGGTACTTTCGCGCGGATGCGGTCAACAAGGTCAAGATACTGCTCTTTCGTGTAGCGGCGGTTCATCAGCTTTAAGATGCGGCTGCTTCCAGACTGGAGCGGGAGATGAAGATGGAGGCAGACCTTTTCGCAGTCGCGCATCGCATCGATCAGCTCCTCAGAGAGATCCTTCGGGTGGGAGGTCATGAAACGGATGCGCTTCAGCCTTCGATTTTATTAACCTCGCGCAGAAGCTGGGCAAACGTCATCGGCTCCTCGAGATTCTTTCCGTAAGAGTTGACGTTCTGACCGAGCAGCATGATCTCCACAACGCCGTCTGCAACGAGGCGTTTGATCTCTGCAACGATTTCCTCCGGCTTCCGGCTGCGCTCGCGGCCGCGCACATACGGTACGATACAGTAGCTGCAGAAGTTGTTGCAACCGAACATGATATTGACGCCGGATTTGAACGGATATTTCCGGTCAACCGGAAGATTTTCCACGATCTTGTCGGTATCTTTCCAGATATCGATCACCATGCGGTCCTCGGTCATGCAGCGGACAAGGTATTCAGCGAAGCGGTAGATATTGTGGGTTCCGAAAATCAGGTTGACGAAATGATAGCTTTTTTTGAGCTTTTCGACAACGAGCGGCTCCTGCATCATGCATCCGCAGAGGGAGATGATCATGCCCGGATTTTTCTTTTTGTATTTACCAAGCTGTCCGAGACGGCCGTAGACGCGAAGATTGGCGTTTTCACGGACGGTACAGGTATTGTAAACGACAAAGTCAGCATCCTCGGTTTCCACAATGTGGTAGCCGACGGTTTCCAGGATTCCCTCGAGCTTTTCAGAATCGCGGGCGTTCATCTGGCATCCAAATGTTGTGATACAGGCAGTCAGGAATTCTTTGCCGTTCTTTTTCGCGCGTTCCGGGACGAGCTGCTGTTTTAAGAGCGCCATAAAGTAATACTGGCGCTGCGGTTCTGCTTCCGGAGCCGGGAGTGTGATATCAACGTCCATCAGGTCGATGCCGGAAACCTCTGCATCCGGAATCGTTCTAAGATCTATTTTCATAGTTGCTGTTCCTCTTTTCTGGGTAGTAAAAATCGTGGCAGAATGCGAGAAAAAAAGACCCGTCGCATCGGATCTTATCTGTCTGTTATTTTATCGTATCTGTGGGAAAATAGCAAGAAAAAAAAAGGTGCTGCAATCGAAGCAGAACACCAAACCGAAAATTTTACGGTTTTTCAAAATTATAACAAAATTTCAGAAGCAATTCTTGACAAATGACAAAAATCGCGCTAAAATTACAGCCGTCGTGTAAGATAAATTCTGGGAAGAGAAAAAGTAAATGCGGAAAAAGCGTTTGCAGAGAGCTGTCGGAGAAGGTGCGAGACAGCAGCGTGTCCGGATTGAACATCATCTCGGAGAAGGGAAACCCAAAGAACTGTTTTATTGTTTCATTAAGATAAAGACAGGATTCCAGTAGGTTTTCACGGGAGTTTCCCGTTACAGAAACCGCGTATGCTTGTGCGTGTATTCGTACTTGTTTCAAAGGAGAGACAAGGGTGGTTTGCGGAAAAATATGGTCCGTCCCTGGTTATCGTGGGGCGGCTTTTTTTATGCAGAAACACTGGTAATACAGCCTGGCAAGAAACAAATCCTGCTGCAAAACACGCGCAGACAGGAAAAGGGAGGAAACATATGAAAGTGTACAAAAAAATCATGAACGGCGTGGCATTTGTCGAGAAATTGATTCTTGTGCTGTCCACGATCCTGATTGTTGTGCTTACGGTCGGAAATGTCCTGTCCCGTAAGATTCTGCATCAATCCTGGTCATTTACCGAGGAACTCGTTGTTGCGGTATTTGTCCTGATTACACTTCTCGCTGCAGCGCTCGCTGCCCGTGACGGAGAGCTGGTCAATCTTTCTTTGCTGCCAGACCGTCTTTCAGAAAAAGCGAGAAGAATTCTGCTGGTGATCAATACGGCTTTCAGTGTTGCATTTACCGCAGTCCTGTTTAAATACGGCATGGACAAGGTTCTGACCCAGTTAGCCAACGGAAAGAGAACCTTCGTGCTGAACTGGCCGGAATGGATTTTCTGGTCCTTCGTACCGATCGGAGCCGCCTGCATGACGCTCCACATGATCGAGTATCTGATTGATACCTTTGTAAAAGCGAAAGAGGAGGGAGAAGAAAAATGATCAGTGCAATTCTTTTTTATTTCATTCTTTATTTTCCTGATCCTTGGTATTCCGATCGGCATCTGCCTCGGTTTATCCTCGATCTGCGCAATTTTATATTCCGGCACATCGCTGACGATCGTTGCCACCAACATGTATTCCGGCATCAGTAAATTCCTGCTGCTTGCCATTCCGTTCTTTGTTCTGTCCGGAAATATCATGGCAAAGGCGGGTATCTCCAAACGGCTGATCCGTTTCGTTGATACATGTGTCGGCCACAAAAAAGGCGGTATCGCATCGTGTGCGTTATCGTTGCCTGCTTCTTCGGCGCTATTTCCGGTTCCGGTCCGGCAACTGTTGCAGCTCTTGGTATGGTTCTGATTCCTGCCATGATCGAGCGCGGCGGCTTCTCCGCACCGTTTGCCACAGCGCTGATGGCGACATCGAGTTCGATCGCAATCGTCATTCCGCCGAGTATCGCATTCGTTGTTTACGCATCCATCACCGGCGTATCCATTGCAGATATGTTCACCGCAGGTATCGTTCCTGGTATCCTGATGGGTGTTGCTCTTGTAATCGTTGTTCTTCTTGAGGCAAAGAAACACAACATTCAGCCGACGCAGAAGAAGGCAACGGCAAAAGAGAGATGGGATGCATTTAAGGATGCGTTCTGGGGATTCCTGATGCCGGTTATTATTCTTGGCGGTATCTATGGAAGCGTATTCACTCCAACAGAAGCAGCAGCCGTTTCCGTTGTATACGGTCTGTTTGTCGGAATCTTTATCTACAAAGAAATTAAGATCAAAGATCTGTGGGATCTGATGGTAGACTCTGCAAAGACCACCGGCGGTATTATGCTGATCGTAGCAAGTGCTTCCTTGTTCTCGTTTGTCTGCACCAAATTCGGTATCGCGCAGGCAGCTTCCGATCTGCTCGGAAGTGTTGCACATAATCAGTTTACATTCCTGCTGATCGTCAACATCATTTTCCTGATTGCAGGATGCTTTATCGATGCAAACTCTGCGATGTACATTTCATCCCGATTATGCTTCCGGTCTGCAAAGCCCTTGGCTATGACCTGGTAGCATTCGGTATCGTGGCAACCGTCAACCTGGCCATCGGACAGGTAACTCCACCGGTTGGTGTCAACCTGTTTGTTGCCATTTCCGTAAAACTGAAAAAAGGAATGGAAGTTACCATTCAGCAGATTTCCAAAGCCGTTATGCCAATGATCGCGGCATCGGTAGCGGTTCTGCTTCTGATTACGTATGTTCCGCAGATTTCCACGTTCCTTCCAAAAGCGCTGGCAAAAGACGGAGCTTATACCGGAACCGTAGCAGCGGCAACGAACTTCGACACTCCCGGCAGCGATGGTGCGGATAGCAGCACAAATGGAACTTCCTCCGGCAATGAGGATTACAACGATATTGCCGATTACAGTGACCTTGGATGGGAAGAGCAGACCTGGAACTTTACCTGCTCCACCACTGAGACCAGTACCTGGCAGAAGGCGGACGTAAGTTCGGCGAGCTCATGGAAAAAGCAACCGGCGGCAAAATTAAAGTCAACGTATATGCCGCAGACCAGCTGACCAACGGAAACCAGTCCGAAGGTATCCAGGCATTGATGAACGGAGACCCGGTACAGATTTCGATGCACAGCAACCTGATTTACTCTGCATTTGACCCGAGATTTAACGTCGTATCTCTTCCGTTCCTGTTTGATTCCGTAGAAGATGCGGATGCAAAACTGGACGGCGAGGCAGGCGAAAAATTAAAAGAGATCCTCGACGAGTACGGCCTGCACTGCATGGGAATCGCCGAGAACGGTTTCCGCCAGCTGACCAACAGCAAGCAGGAAGTAAAAACCGTCGATGATATGAAGAACCTGAAAATCCGTGTAGCAGGAAGTAACCTGCTGATGGAGTGCTACAAACGCTGGGGTGCCGATGCGACCAACATGAACTGGTCTGAGACCTACACCGCCCTGCAGCAGAAAACCGTAGAAGGCCAGGAGAATCCGCTTCCGGCTATCGATGCGGCAAGCGTACAGGAAGTACAGCCGTACTGCTCGATGTGGAATGCGATTTATGACTGCCTGTTCTTCTGCATCAACGGAGACATTTACAACAGCATGACCCCGGAGCAGCAGGAAGTAATCGATGAGTGCGGTCGTCTGGCAACACAGTACGAGCGTGAAATCAACCGCGCCGGTGATGATGAAATCATGAACCGCTGGCAGAACGAGAATGGTGTAACCATTACCAATTATGAGGATATGGACATCGATTCGTTCAAACAGGCAGTAGACGGCGTGGACGAGTGGTATCAGAAAGAACTGGAAGGCCAGGGATATGATGATGCCAAAGAGCTGATTGATACGTTTACAAAATAATGATAAAAATCCATCCATGACCTGGAGGTCTCCAGTGAGACTGCTTCCGGGCTTGGATGGATTTTTTATTTGAGTTTTCCAGAAAAACAGGTATACTGGAGGGTATCAGAAAACGGGAGAGTTGGAGCAATGAAACAGAAAAAAGAACGGGAAAAAGAAATCAGCCAATGGCCATGGATTTCCATGCTGCCGTTTGGAATTCTGGCGGGATACTGGGGAAAAAGGGAAGTGCGGATCACGGCAATTTCAGAATATGGCTTTCAGACCCGCCTTGCGGCACCGGCTACGGCGGAGCAGAAAAACGCACCGTGGGAACTGGCATTTTATGATCAGAAAACGGCATTCTACCAGCGGATTCTTCTTCGTGATGCGACTTTTCTGCAGGAAAAAGAGGAAGATTTTGATGTTGTTTATACTTCGCTACGGAACAGGAAGATTATCGAAATGCGGTACAGAACCTTGCCCTGCAATACAGCCAGTATATCCGCTGGAAAATGGAGGACGATGATGCCGCCCTGGCAGAGCAGATGACAGGATATCCTGCGGAGCAGGATACGTTTCATCTGGAAAGCCTGGAAGAGCAGAAAAAGGTATGGTTTTCCGGAATTACGAAGGAAACCTTTGTGGCATTGCAAAATAGTGCTGCCGGATCCGGCAGCCGATTGAGCTGGCGCTCGAACTGGACCGGCCGGAATGGTATGAGGCGTATCTTTCGATGGAAAGTGCAGTGTTTTTTGATGCTTATTTTCGGAAAAACCAGATTCCAGATCCGCCGCTTTTTCACCCGGACCGGCTCTATATAGGAAATGCTTTTTGCCCGCATCTGGCGCCAACGGAAGAGGAACTGTTTGCACTGATGGATAAAGCCTGCCGGGAGTCGTTTTCAATTACGCTTACGTTTCCATTTTTGCTGGAAGAAAATCTGTCGGAAACACAGCAGCAGCTACAGCGTCTCGCTGAATGGTGCGAACGAAAGAATAAAACCGTTGAGCTTGTTGTAAATGACTGGGGAACCGCTCATCTGGCCGCTCATTTTCCTGTGTTTTCCATCTGTCTAGGCATTCTACTTAATAAGCGAAAAAAAGATCCCAGGATGGCCTACAAGCTGGGAGACCGCACACTATTTGAGAAAAACAGCGTCCACGCGGCATTTTACCGTAAATATTTGAAAGCAGAATTCCAGATCGAGCGGTATGAATGGGAGAGCTGCGGCAATACCGGTACCGGGAAGTTCCCGGAAGGAAAAAACAGTATGCATCTTCCCTTTTATCAGACCAATACCTCGCAGTACTGTCCACTGTACGCAGCGTGCACCAAAGGAAGCCGCAGCGCGCAGATGCCGGTGCGGGAATGCCCGAGGTTTTGCGAAAAACAGGCGTTTTTATATCCGGAGCATCTGCGGATGATGGGGAGATATAATTCACTGTTTGGAATGAATTTGACCGTTTTGCAGGATCCAGAGACGATAGGGAAAATGTATGAGCTGCGTGGGATAGACCGGATTGTAGTGAATTTGTTATAGTGACATCTTAAGAAGCATGTTCGCAGTTCATATTTCCAACTTGATAGAACTGCCCATTCATGATAAGTTGAAAAACAACAGGAAGGGTGCAGACTTCTCTGAAATATTTTTGAGGAGGTGTATGCACATGGGAAAATTGAGTGTGATGCAGTTGACGCCAAAATGACGGTTGATCAGCTTCAGAAAATGATGGAGAACGCAACGGTATAATACGAATGTATCAAATTTTATGAGGCTTCATTCGCGAGAGTGGGGTCTCTTTTATGCTGATTTGAATCTATTTTCCAAAGAAGAAGGTTAATACCTATGAGAATACTATTTTGCAATATTGCATGGATGAATTATTATAAAGGAATTGTATGGGGAAAAGACGAACCGCAAAATGGAGGTTCCTATGTAAAAGAAACTCTGGACGCACATGAAAAATACAATTTTGAAGCAATACCGCTTACAGAAGAATCCGGATATCCGAAAGGGGAATATTGTCTTGGCTTTGTGGAGACAAAGTCAACCAATAAAGAAACTCGAAATCAGTTAAGAATTGAGAAGATTTATGACTGTGAGGGCATGAATGAGGAAACTTCGGTGGATGATGTGCTTGTCGTATATTGTGCATTGTATCCGGATGCAATAGAAAAAGAAACGTATGTAGTTGGCTGGTATAAACATGCAACCGTATATCGCAATTGCAAAGTGATGCGTTTCTTATCGGATACAGAGGAAGAATATTATGACCAGGCATATAATGCTATTGCTAAAAAAGAAGATTGCGTGCTGCTGCCAAGAGGAGCAAGGCGAAAAGCAAATACATGGAAAGTACCAAGAAAATCAAAAGGTGTGGCGTATGGATTTGGACAGTCTAATGTATGGTATGCACAGGGGAGAGAGCAGCATAATTTATTAGACCAGTTTCTTAATAGAATTGTGAGTCAGATAGAAAATTATGATGGGGAAAACTGGATTGATAAATATGCAGAGGGAATGGAGTGATCAAGAACATTACGGACACATCCATAGAAATTCCAAAAGAGACGGAGGTGATTGATGTGTGCAAATCAATGAGCAAAGCAATAGAAGATTTGCTGAAAGAAAGCAGAGAACAGGGTATTGAGATTGGTAAAATCCAGACGCTTGTGAGGCTTGTGCAGAAAGGCGATTTAAAGATAGAGCGTGCCGCGGTCAACGTCCAAATGACGGTTGAACAGTTGCGGAAAATGATGGAGAAGACATCGGTGTAATCCGAATGTATCAAATATTATGAGACTTCATTCGCAAGAGTGGGTCTCTTTTATATTGCGTTGGGTTTGTTTTTTTGAAAAAAAATTATGAAAAACAGGCATTTTTATATCTGGAGCTTCGCAGAGGTTGGGAAGGGACAATTACTGTTATGGATGGAAGTAGATGCATGAAAGTGAATGGGAGAGATAGCAAGACGCTGGAGCTGAGAAGAGTGGATCGTGCGGTGTCGAATTTATTGTGGTGATATCCTAATAAAAGAAAACTATGAATGAAAAAAACGGTTTCTCTGCTATGGTAGAATTGATTATAATTATAATTTTAGAAATGAAGATTTTATATAATCATATTTTTGCTTAATCTGAATATAATTTCAAAATTGTTTGTCAATTATGCGAACCCATTGTATAATAGAATAAGCATATAGCGGTATTAAATAGAAGATGAGATACGAATACCTAAAGAGAGAAGAAAAATGATAAAGTATATTTGGGACAGGATGAAAGCCTTGTTCCGCGAACCGGATGGCTTCGTTCTGATCTATAAGCGATTGTCTGTCCGCGGCGGTTATCAATGGCCCAGAAAGCAGTCAGAGGTCCGGAATCTTTCCTGGCGGGAGTTTAACTGGCTGATGTCCGGGATTGATATTGACCAGCCAAAAGCCCTCAAAGCAGAATAAAAAGCTCGTGGATCCTGGCAGAAATCCTGCATAGAAAAATCCGGAAATCCCTTGTAAATCCGGCATTTTTCAGGCGTTGTTTTCCTTTAGTAAAAGCCCCCTTTCTGGTATAATAAAGGAATCAAATCCGAGGAGAGAAACGATGGCTTCCAGTGCAAAAGATATCCAGCTTCGAGAGCTGAAAGATACCGTATCACAACTGAAAACAATGATAGCGGAGCAGACGGAACTGATCAAAGCTCTCCGTCTTATTATTGACGAAAAAACCAGTCATGAGAAAGCTCTTCAGGAACAGGTAGATTATCTGACAAAAAAACTCTTTGGTCCCTCCAGCGAGAGAAGATCTGATGATATTCCGGGACAGCAGAATCTCTTCGATGAAGCAGAAGTGGAACAGGATCCATCCCTGTTGGAAGGCGAAACGGTAATCCGGGAGCATACCCGTAAAAAGAAGGCAGCACATGAGGAACTCTTCAAAGGCCTGAAAGTTGAAAAAGTAGTGGTCCCACTTACGGAAGAGGATCAGATCTGTCCGGTATGTGGTACGCAGATGGTCCTGATCGGCGAGGAATATGTCCGCCGGGAACTGGAATTCATTCCTGCCACCTGTAAAGTGATCGAATACTACAGCCAGAGCTATGGATGCCCCTCCTGCAAGGAAGGACTCGGCGATACAGAAAAGCCTGTGATCGTAAAGTCTCAGGTTCCGCCAGCTCTGCTTGGAAAAGGACCTGCATCAGCATCTGCAGCTGCATGGACTATGTACCAGAAGTATGCCAACGGGCTTCCACTTTACCGGCAGGAAAAGGACTGGAAGCAGTATGGGGTGCAGATCAGCCGGACGACCCTTGCAAACTGGATCATCTACTGTTCAAAGAACTATTTTCAGCCAATGTACGATTACTTTCATCGGGAGCTGCTGAAACGTAGTTTTGTGATGGCAGATGAGACGCGGGTCCAGGTATTGAAAGAGGAAGGACGCAGGGCACAGACCCAGTCATTCATGTGGCTGTTCCGAAGCGGTGAGGACGGACTTGCGGAGATCATCCTGTATGGCTATTCCCCGACCAGGAGCGGCAGCCATGCAAAGGAGTTTCTGGAAGGCTACAGCGGATATCTGGAAACGGACGGCTATCAGGGTTATAACAGTCTGCCTGGGATCAGGCGCTGCTCCTGTTGGGCACATATCCGCCGATACTTTATCGACGCTGTTCCCAAAGGGAAGCAGTATGACTACAGCCAGCCTGCAGTACAGGGAGTCCAGTACTGCAGTCGGTTGTTTGCCATGGAAGACTCCATTAACAAAAAGTATCCCGGTAATTATGAAAAGCGGAAACAACTGCGTCTCGAGAAGGAAAAACCTGTTCTGGAGCTTTCTGGTCGTGGCTTGACCAGCAAAAGCCCGTCCGGAATACCCGGCTGGATAAAGCCGTGAATTATGTTCTCAACAGGCGTGATATAGCGGAAACCTATCTGGAAGACGGGCGGTGCAGCTTTACCAATAATCTCAGTGAGAATGCGATCCGTCCGTTCGCAGTGGGGCGAAAAAACTGGCTGTTCAGCAGTTCCGTGGACGGAGCGAATGCCAGCGCAGTAGTCTACACAATGGTTGAGATGGCCAAAGCACATGCTGAACATCTACGGATATCTTAAATTTCTGCTGGAGAACCGACCGAGTAAAAATATGACCGATGAACAGCTGGCGGAACTGGCACCTTGGAGTGAAAAACTCCAATCTATCAAAAATTGCATGTGAATTATAGTGAATTACTCCAACTCGTAAAGGGCTGGAGTAATCTTGTATCTAATCGCATTATTTGGCGCTTACGCACTTTGGATGATCCCAAAAGTGCTTAAATAGCCACAGATTCTATTATTTATTATGAAAAACAACTGGCTTTATATAATCATCAAACTTTTTCCATTAGAATACTCATATGTTTCGTTATCAATTCGTACATTCAAAAAACCAAATCCGATAGAGCATGAAAAATAGTGCGTTTCTCCTTCGCCTTTCTTAAGACTTTCCAATAAATGCATAATAATATCATCTGAAATATCTGTTCCATATCCATCCTCCATCATGCATTTTTGGAATATCTTTTATAAACTGTTTGATATCAACAAAAGAACTATATGTAAAAGTTTCCACCACTTATCCCAAAAACATCACTTGCATTAATGTCACTCCTACTAACATTTGACAGAAAAAACAAATCCTCATTTCTTATAGATGAAATAACCTTTTCTCTTATTTTTACTGCCTTAACATCATCAATATAGAACCAATCCGTAAAATATCTCAATTCTTCATATCCCATTGCTCCATAACACGAATCATATATATATCCACTAATTTTACTGTTTGGTCCACAAAAAAATACATAATTTAATCCCTCAGAGCTCACACTGCTTTCTATATTTTATTCCGTCATATCCTAACAACCGAACATACTCCGCTACCATTTGAGTCGCAATATATTCATATGACCTATCATTATTAGGATTTATTGGTCTACTTATTTCATCTTCAAACTGATTTAAAAAATCATTAATCCACAAAACATCCGAATTATAATCCACAGAAAAAATGCTATTACTTATATTAAAATCTACTTCTTGAGATAAATCTAATACATTTAGGTTCTTTTTTGTAATAAACTTTGCTTGAACTGCACAATCTCCATCATGCAAACGACATTCCAAATATGCTGTTTGCGGTTGCGTAGCAACATATAAGTAAGATATCCCCGCCGGACTCATCCTATTATTAGTTGCAAATTTGGGTGGTGCTGGAGACAGCTCTTTATACATATCCAACGAATTTAAGTGACTTGCACTCTGAATCTCCATCTTTCTTACTCGATAAAGCTCAGTCCCTCGAGGTAATATTTCCGACATTTTTTCAAAATATGGTTTTAATGCCTCAAGTAATTCATCTCTTTTTTTATTTTTGGATTAATATCAAAAAAACGATTATAGTATTTAACCAAGTGTTTAAATTCTTCCCATTTATAATGTTCCGTAATGCTTTCACTACCATACAATGCATTTTTTACTACAAACAAATCGGATTCAATATCTTCATATTTATCAACTTCACCATTTTTTATATCTTCTTGGCTCACCGCTGAATCTAAAAATAAATCCACAAATAATTGTTCCGTTCCTGCATTATAATTAAAAATATCTTCTTTCTCAAATAATATGTCCCTAATAGACATACCTGCTTCCTCCCCATATCGATCTATGTACATATCATCTTCTGAATCATACATTGAGCCCGTATCTTCCCCTAACACTTCATACTCTTTATCGAGTGACTCTCTTATAAAGATTCCAACCTCTCGAGTTTGCGCAATCGCAACATTTTTCCTACCACAATAACAGCAGTTTCCTATTCTTCGTCTATTATTAATATACTCTCTAATATTCTTTTGTAGAAAGCATTGCTCACAACACTGGTGCATATTCAATACTCCTTTTCTAAAATACTTCTGAACATGTTACAATTATACACCTGATAACTTAAACCAACTAGTCCCTTTTATTTTGCTAAACTATATGGTACAAGGATAAAAATTTTGTACCATATAGTTAAATAGTCTTATTTACTCATAAAACCCATGCTCCTCAATACCTTTTTCCAGAATACAGTTAATCATTTCCTCCAACTCCACGTTGTTAATCTCGCTGACAACGATCAGCTTGGCAAGGGTATCCTTCGGAACGGATACCGCATAACTCTCCTCATCCGCACGAAGTTCATGGACACAGATACCCAGTTCCTCTGCAATCTTGCACATAGCACCAAGCTCCGGCTCCTTAACTCCTGCCATAATGTCAAGGATTATTCTCTCCGGCACACCGGAAATTTTGGAAAGCTCCGCAATCCCGATTTCTTCCTCTTTCATCACGTTTAATAGCTTATCTCCTGTTGTATACATATCCCACTCCTCCTATATTACGGCTTCCTTTTTCTTTTCCGGTGCAGAATGCTCTTTCCCAGCATTCATTTTAATAACAGCATCCTTCTTCTCCGCAAGCTTCTCCTTTACTGAACACGCTCATGACGGTTATCTCTTTTTTCCTCTTTCTGCTTAGCACGTTCCTCTGCCCGGTCACTGCGGAACAGTTCATGTTCTTTGGCATCATACTCATATACATGATCCGAAAGACGTTCTCCCGGCGCCACCTGTGTCTGATTTACTTCCTGTACCATCTGCTCAAGTTCTTTAAACTCCATTCCCGCATCTTTCGGTATAATCAGCGTTTCATGGATTGAAGAAGGCAGCATGTAAAAATCTCCTACCTTCTCAGCGATCTCCTGTCTGATATCATCGTTTAAAATTGCAGCCGCCCCATTTACTTTTGTATCATTTGTCAGCACATACATGGTATCGGGAATATCCGGCATCATCTGCATTGCCATTTCTTTTGCTTCATCCATACCCACATTTTGTTCTCTTGCAATATCAACTGCAATCATCTCCGCAACCGTCTCATTCATTCCTTTGAAACTATGTGGCTGCAAAGTATCCATATTCTGCAACGCCTGGTCATGCAGTTCTTCAAGTGTGATTCCATATCCATCCATCAGATTATCTGTAATGGTAATGGTCGCAGTTCCTTCTCCTGTTTTATCCATTAAAATCTGATACACAACTGCTAAATCTTCCAACTTGGAGTACGGTTTATCCTGAAGGAACTGCTGATTTGCTTCCTCGTTGATCAGCTTACATACAATTTTTTCCTTAATCTTGTCAAAATCGGTAACTGCCGATACATCTATATCATGATCTATATAATGTGACTGATACACACTTGCAATCTGAGCTAACACATCATCCAATTCAGCACCATCCTGTATCTGCTCAAAATATGGATTCAGATAAATGTAGGTGCAATATTGCTTTCCTCTGTTCTTACCATCAGACCGTCCAGAACACAGTCATTATTCTTTACAATCTGATTGACCTCAACTGCAGCATCTGCAAACTTTTCAGGAAGGAAATCCTGTATCTGTTCTTTTACCTGTTCTACAAAATCTCTATATTCCATTACTTTTTCTCTCCCTTCTTGGTGTCATTCTGTGATTTCTCTGTCAGCTTTGATACTGTGGCACCATACATCTGGTACCTCTTCATCATGTTTCTCTGGCTTGTTACATTGATTTCTTTTTCTAACTGCTTCATTCTGACTTTCCTCCCTATTCTGCTTTTCTTCCAAATGAAAACGTATCTTCTTTTTCCTTTTTCGGGGCAAATCTGCCTTTGACTTCCAAAAGCCTTTTTTCCATAATGGAAAACATGGCTTCCACCTGCTCCTGTGTATACTCATAATTGGTGCGGTTGGAAAGGTTCTCAAGCCTGCCGATTGCATCAATGACCTTGTTCACACGATACTCCCCAAGACGGACAAACTTGTCCGCCTTTGCTCTCATTGTCCTGTACTTTCTTTGTTTCTTCTGCTCCCATTTGTTACATCCTCCTTTTATTTTTTCTTTCCTGTGAATTTCTTATTGGGAAACTCCAT
>ENA-OQIM01000427-OQIM01000427.1-human-gut-metagenome-genome-assembly--contig:-NODE-427-length-16075-cov-1.328819_pt1 | contig 16075 bp, 25 predicted proteins | sample MGYA00242579_ERZ504744 | MGnify/ENA primary metagenome ERZ504744 (study PRJEB26092, sample SAMD00036441) | human gut metagenome | host: Homo sapiens | study: EMG produced TPA metagenomics assembly of...
ATCCTTGTGATTAATGCGAGAGGTGCAGCAATGACACTTGTAGCTACGGTGAAGGAATCGTTGAATTTCGTCCGGATAGCAATATTCGTGGAATTCTCTTAAACAGAGTATCCGCAATGCTATATCCAAGATTAAAAGAAATGTTGGAGAATGAACTGGCGAGAATCGGGCATGACGAGATTAAAATTGTCGGTTACATGCCGGAAAATGAAGCTTTCATCTGGAAAGCCGTCATCTGGGACTTGTAACACCGCAGGAAATGGAAAATCTGCAGGAGAAGGTAAGACAGGCGGGAGAAATTCTGGCAAAAACAGTGGATCTTGAATTGCTCGAACAGATTGCCGGTGAAGCAGCAGTATGGAAAGCAGAAGTTTCAGAAGAATCGGAAAAGAATTGGAAGTTTAAAAAGTCTGAACTACCCTGTTCGAATCGCAGTGGCGCGTGACGAAGCTTTCTGTTTTTATTACAAAGATAATCTTGAACTATTAGAAAGCTTGGCTGTGAAGTGATAGAATTCAGTCCGCTTCATGATAAAAACTTCCTGAAAATGTGAAAGGAATTCTTCTCGGTGGCGGTTATCCTGAACTTGTATGGAAAAGAAATGGCAGAAATCAGAGCATGCTTGAATCAATAAGAAGAGCATTGGATGATAAGATTCCATGTCTGGCAGAGTGTGGCGGATTCATGTATCTTCATCAGGAGATGGAGGATATGGAAGGAAAGCAGCGCAGAGTCTGCGGGGTGATCCCTGGAAGGGCTTACCGCACACCGAGCTGAACCGGTTCGGCTATATCACCCTTACGGAAAACAGGATACCGGACTTGGTGAGATCCCGGCTCATGAATTCCATTACTTTGATTCTACAGATTGCGGAGAGGATTTTCATGCGGCAAAGCCGGCATCTAAAAGAGGATGGGATTGTATCCATGACCGGGGCAGGCTGATGGCAGGATTTCCGCATCTTTATTATTACGGAAATCCCAGGGTTCCGGCACGCTTTCTGAAGAACGCACTGGAATATAAGAAAGAACGGAGGCAGAAAAAAGATGCTGAAATATAGTCTTCCTGCACTGGTCATAGGATTTGTGCTGGATCTTCTGATCGGAGATCCCAGATGGCTTTATCATCGATCTGTGTCATCGGCAATCTGATCGCAGTGCTGGAAAAGGTGATCCGGAAGATTTTCCGAAAATCACGGCGGTGAGCTGACAGGAGGCTTTCTGATCGTAGTGCTTGTCTGTCTGTTCAGCGGCGGGGTGCCGCTTCTGGTGCTTTATTATCTTTACCGGTATCTGCCGGTGGCCGGATTTGTGCTGGAGGTTTTCTGGTGCTATCAGCTTCTTGCCACCCGTTCCCTGAAGGATGAGAGTATGAAGGTTTATGACCGGCTGAAAAACGGAACTCTGGACGAGGCACGCTATGCGGTGTCCATGATCGTAGGCCGTGATACCAGAGAGCTTACGGAAACCGGCGTGACAAAGGCTGCCGTGGAAACCGTTGCGGAAAATGCATCCGACGGCGTGATCGCCCCATGCTATATATGGCTATCGGTGGGGTGCCGCTGATGTTTTTGTACAAGGGTATCAATACCATGGATTCTATGCTTGGATATAAAAATGACAAATATCTTTATTTCGGCCGTATTGCGGCAAAGCTGGATGATGTGGCCAATTATATCCCTGCCAGGATTTCCGGATGGCTGATGGTGGCAGGAACTGTTTTTACAGGAATGGATACAAAAAACGCGGCAAAGATCTACAAACGTGACCGGAGAAACCATGCAAGCCCCAACTCTGCTCAGACAGAGGCTGCCATGGCCGGAGCGCTGGATGTACAGCTTGCGGGAAATGCATATTATTTCGGGAAATTATATGAAAAACCTACGATCGGGGATCCGATTCGCCCGGTGGAGCCGGAGGATATCAAAAGGGCTAACCGACTGATGTACGCGGCATCTATACTGGGTGTGGTTGTATTTGGACTGCTCAGTGCGGGGATCCGGTTCGGGTTATTAAGGTAACAATAAATACAGACAGGAGAATGACCAATGACAAAACACATACATGGAGGAGACGTATATAAACATAAAGACTGCCTGGATTTTTCGGCAAATCTGAATCCTTTGGGAACACCGGAAAGTGTGAAGCAGGCCATTATCCACAGTCTGGATCATATTGCACAGTACTCCCAGGTGGACTGCGGCGTTCTCAGGGAAAGGATCGCAGAATCGGAAGGGGTAAAAGCGGAAGAGGTAATATGCGGTAACGGAGCGGCAGAAGTGATCTTACGCTTTGTCATGCAGTAAAGCCAAAGCGGGCTCTGATCCCGGCGCCTACTTTTGCGGAATACGGACAGGCTCTGGCCAGCACAGGCTGTGAGCTAGAATATTACATGCTGACGGAAAATGACGGTTTTGTGCTCAGTGAAGCATATCTGGATATCCTCCATAAGGGACTGGATATGGCTTTCTTATGTAACCCCAACAATCCTACCGGCATGCTGATCCCCCACAGGCTTCTGAAAAGGATCCTGGAAAAATGCAGAAAGCTGGATATCCTGCTGGTGGTAGATGAATGTTTCCTCGATTTTGTAAAGGAACCGGAAGAGTATTCTCTGAAGCGTTCTCTTTCCGGGTTCAATAATCTTTTTATCCTGAAGGCATTTACAAAAAGATATGCCATGGCCGGTGTGCGGCTAGGCTATGGCCTCTGTTCTGACAGAAAGCTGATGGAAAGGATGGAGCTCTGCGTTCAGCCATGGAATGTTTCCACCATGGCCCAGGCAGCCGGCTCCAGGCACTTACAGAGACGGAATATGTAGAGGAGGGAAGACAGCTTGTTTTTCGGGAGGCACAGTGCTGAAGGATGAGCTGGTCCGCATTGGTATAAAGTATTTCCGTCGGAAGCAAATTATATTTTCTTTAAAGGACCGGAGGAGCTCTTTGACTTCTGTCTGCGTAAGCGGATCTTGATCCGTGACTGCAGCAATTATCCGGGTCTTACAAAGGGGTATTACCGGATCGCGGTAAAGCGCCATGAAGAAAATGTAAAACTGATCGAAGTACTTGAGGGAGGTATATTATGGCAAAAGCAATAATGGTACAGGGAACCATGTCCAATGCCGGAAAAAGCTACTGGCTGCGGGACTTTGCAGGATCTTTAAGCAGGATGGATATCGTGTGGCTCCTTTTAAATCACAAAATATGGCACTGAATTCCTTTATCACAGAGGATGGTCTTGAGATGGGACGGGCCAGGTCATGCAGGCAGAGGCAGCCGGGATCCGGCCGTCTGTCCTGATGAATCCCATCCTTCTGAAGCCTACCAATGATGTAGCTCCCAGGTGATCGTAAACGGAGAGGTTCTTGGAACCATGAGTGCCAGGGATTATTTCAAATATAAGAAGACCCTGGTTCCGGATGTGATGAAGGCATACAACGCTCTTGCAGCGGAAAACGATATCATTGTCATCGAAGGTGCGGGAAGTCCTGCCGAGATCAATCTCAAGGATGAGGATATTGTAAATATGGGTATGGCAAAGATGGCCAAGGCACCGGTCCTTCTTGTGGGAGATATTGACCGTGGAGGTGTTTTTGCCCAGCTGATCGGTACGGTAGAGCTTCTGGAGGACGATGAGAAGGCGTATGGTAAAGGGCTGATCATCAACAAATTCCGCGGAGATAAGACTATTCTGGACCCTGGTGGTTGTCATGCTTGAGGGAAAGGAAGCGGGAGTCCCGGTGGGTGGGTGTGGCGCCTTATCTGGATATCCAGTGGAGGATGAGGACAGCCTGACGGAGCGTTTTGACCGGAAGCAGGAAGCCGGTGTCATTGATATCGCAGTGGTCCGTACACCAAGGATCTCCAACTTTACGGATTTTAATCCTTTTGAGAGCATTCCCGGAGTTTCTCTCCGCTATGTAAAACACCCGAGAGATCTTCACTCTCCGGACATGATCATCCTTCCTGGAACCAAGAACACCATGGGTGATCTGATCTGGATGCGGGAAAGCGGAATGGAGGCAGCAGTTCTTAAGGAAGCCTCCAGAGGCAAGCTGATCTTTGGTGTCTGCGGCGGCTATCAGATGCTGGGTGAAACCTTAAGCGATCCTCATGGCGTTGAAAATGGCGGTTCCATGAAAGGAATGGGACTTCTTCCTATGGAAACGGTATTTGCCGAAAAGAAAACCAGGACCAGGGTGCAGGGGCATTTCGGTCAGCTGTCCGGTGTGTTTGCTCCTCTTTCCGGTGCGGAGATCGAGGGCTATGAGATCCATATGGGCGAAAGCATCCTGAAGGACAATGCAGGAACAGCCACGAAGATCACAGACAGCGTCAGCGGTAAGAAAAAAGAAGAGGGTGCTTTTGCGGGAAATGTGTGCGGAACCTATATCCACGGCGTTTTCGATAAGGAAGCATCTGCAGAGGCGATCATCCGCGTGATTGGCGAGAAAAAAGGTATTGATGTGGAAAATATGACAGGCGTGGATTTTGCGGCATTTAAGGAACAGCAGTATGATATCCTGGCTGCAGAGCTGCGGAAGCATCTGGATATGAAAAAATCTATGAGATACTGGAAAACGGGATTACGGAGGAAGAATAGAAATGAAAGTTGAGCTTGAAAATGTAAAACCCATGGAGATCGAAAAAAGAAGCTTTGAGATCATCACAGAAGAGCTGGGGGATACTCCCCTGATTCCGGGAACAGATCTGATCGTAAAACGCTGTATCCACACAAGCGCAGATTTTGATTATGCAAAAAATCTCTGCTTCTCGGAGGGGGCAGTGGAGATGGCCATGGACGCCATCCGCAACGGTGCCTGTATCGTCACAGATACCCAGATGGCAAAGGCCGGGATCAACAAGCGTGCACTTGCCCGCTACGGCGGTGAGGCTTACTGTTTCATGTCCGATGAAGATGTGGCAGCCCTTGCAAAAAAGAACGGGACTACCAGAGCCACAGCCAGCATGGACAAGGCAGCAGAGATGGATAAAAAGCTGATCTTTGCCATTGGAAACGCACCTACCGCACTGGTACGTCTTTATGAGCTTATTGAGAACGGAAAGCTTTCTCCTGAGCTGATCATTGGTGTGCCGGTAGGCTTTGTGAATGTTGTGCAGTCCAAGGAGCTGATCATGCACGCAGATGTGCCTTATATTGTGGCAAAAGGACGCAAGGGTGGAAGCAATATTGCTGCGTGCATTGTAAATGCCCTGCTCTACATGATCGATAACCGGAGAGATTAGGAGCCGGTAACCTCCTTCAGAAGCTGACAGGCAGGCAGAAAATCCTTGGATGGAATGGAGGAGCAGGAGAGGACCAGGGTGACCTCGGCTCCGTTTTCTCTGAGAACCTCCAGTCCCAGACCACGGTTCCGGCTCTGTCTGTCAGTTCACTGCCTGTGAGAGAACAGGGAAGAGTAAGGGCAAGGCTGGTTCCTGCGGCTCCTGTTTGGATCTGGCAGTCCTGGCCGAAGGTTTCCCGGACAGCCTGGGAAAGAGCCTTCAGCTTCTGGGAATAAAGGCGGCGGAGCTTTCTAGTCTGGGAAGCCAGATGCCCGTCGCGGATAAACTGGCAGAGCGCGATCTGTTCTGCCTTGGAAGCAGTCTGATTATAAAAGGCTGCTTTTTTTTGTATATTTTTCCCGGAGAGAGCGTGGCAGTACCATGAAGCTGACACGGATGGAGGCAGCAGCAGCCTGGAAAAGGAACCGATATAGACAACGTTTTCACCACCTGCAAGACCGAAAAGTGAAGGCGTCGGCTTCTGGAAATAAACAAATTCGTTTTCGAAATCATCCTCAATGATCAGATGGTCATTGATCTCCGCATGACGGATCAGCTCCAGGCGTCGTTTTACCGGCATGATCTCGCCCCATTTCGTCATGTGAGCAGGAGAAACATAGATCACATCGCAGCTTTTGTCCCGGTAATGGACATCAAAGCCGTAATCCTGAAAGATGGTGCTGCATGTGGTGAAGGACGGTGTGGGGAACGAAACGGTTTTCCGTTCATGGATCAGAGGGCAGAGGATCTGGAGAAGGGGCTGGAGACCGGCCCCTACTACAATGTCATCCGGGGAGCAGATCACATTTCTGCGTTCCCGGATATAGTCTGCGAGAACCTCCCGGAAATCGCTTTCGCCCTGGGGTTCGCCATAAGAAAGCATACGGTCGCCCTGGCGGAGGGCGCTTTTGATGTAACGCTGCCACAGATCAAAACGGAAGCTTTCCCGGTCAACACCAGAAGAGGCAAAATCATAAAGGCAGGGCGTGATATCCTTATCCTGTTTTTCCGGGGTGAGCAGATGCTGCTTGGAAGCAATGCCGGTGACATAATAGCCGCTCTGTGCCCTGGCGATGATATAGCCGTCTGCTGCCAGCATGAAGATAGGCATTTTCGATGGTGGTACGGCTCAGCTTCAGCTCCTGGGCGCATTTGCGGAGGGAGGGCATTTTGCTTCCGGGAAGGAGACGGCCTTCCAGGATCAGCTTCCGGTAATAGTGATAAACCTCCAGATAAAGGTGTTCTTTTTTGTGTTCTGCAGATATATTTAACATAAGTATTATGATTTCCTTCCAAAAATGATTGCGTAAACCTGACAGTTCATTCTATAATATTACAGAAAAAACTCAAGACTGGAGAATTACCATGAAAAAAATAGCAGTGATCAATGATCTTTCCGGGCTGGGGAAATGTTCACTGACAGCAGCGATCCCGGTGATCTCGGCGATGGGAGTCCAGGCGTGTCCATTTCCCACCGCTGTTTTAAGCAACCAGACCGGTTATGAAAGTTATTTCTGTGAGGATTTCACAGAGCATATGGAACCATATATGGAGCAGTGGAAAAAAAGAGGATTTTTCCCGGATGGGATCTATACAGGATTTCTTTCTGACGATAAGCAGGCAGACAGGATCCTGAAATTTATGGATGCGTTTGCAGGGAAGGATACTCTGATCCTTACAGATCCGGTGATGGGGGATGACGGCGCGGTTTATCCGATCTATACAGAAGAGCTCCGCAGCCGGTTCTGCGAACTGACACGACGTTCCTATGTGATCACACCGAATCTTACGGAAGCCTCCTTCTTCTCTACGGAAAAGAAAAAATGGAGGAGATCTGGAATAAACTGCAAAAGGTATCAGAGGCCCGGCGGATGGAAGAGATCCGGGAGATCGGGTGCGGACTTGCCCGGAAATTTTCACTTCCTGCCGTTGTGATCACCGGAGTGGATCACAGGGAGGAGGGGCAGCCTCTGAAAATGGGGAATCTTGTCCTGGAAAACGGAAACAGCTCCTGGGTATTCGCAGAGAAATCCGGAGGAAGCTATTCCGGGACAGGAGATCTTTTTGCATCCGTGCTCAGTGCAGGGCTGGTAAAAAGATATTCCATGAAAACCTGTGCAGAGCTGGCCGTGGACTTTATCTCGGCATCGATCCGGGATGCGGTGGAGGAAGGAACAGACCGTAACGATGGTGTATGCTTTGAACAGCATCTCGGCATGCTGCTTCCATAAAAACATAAGGGGATAAAAAAGAGCTGACCGTCAGGCCAGCTCTTCCCATTTTTCATAAAGCTCTTCCAGTTCTTCAGCGATGGCTGCTTTTTCGCGGCTCAGCTTTGTACATTCCGCTACATTGGTGCAGACATCCGGAAGGACCATGGTTTCGTCAATCTCGCTGTCTCTTGTTTCTAGCTCTTCGATACGGGCTTCGACTTTTTTCAGCTCGGCTTCCCGTTTTCGTTTCTTTGCCTGTTCTTCCTTCATCTGCTGCCAGGAAAGCTTGTTCTCGGAAATTGATTTTTCTTCGGCAGGTGCCTCCGGAGAAGTGCTTCCCGGTGCATAGGTACTGGTCAGCTCCTCCTTCTTTTCCAGATAGTAATCATAATCACCGATGTAATTTACCACTGCCTGGTTTGTCAGCTCCATGATCCTGGTCGCAGTCTGATTGATAAAGTAACGGTCATGGGATACATAAAGGACTGTACCGGTGTAGCTGACCAGTGCTTCCTCCAAGATCTCCTTGGAGGCAATATCCAGATGGTTGGTAGGCTCGTCAAGGATCAGGAAGTTGGCTTCGGAAAGCATCAGTTTTGCAAGGGAAACACGGCCTCTTTCTCCACCGGAAAGTGCGGAGATCTCCTTGAAAACATCATCTCCGGTAAAGAGAAATGCAGCAAGCATATTTCGGATCTCGGTCTCTGTGAGAGTCGGATAAGTATCGGAGATCTCCTGGAAAATTGTTTTGTCCATATGCAGAACATGATGTTCCTGATCGTAATAACCGATCTGCACCTTGGAACCAAGGGAAAATTTGCCGGCATCTGCTCAATAAGACCGTTGATGATCTTCAGCATGGTGGTCTTTCCGGTTCCGTTGTTTCCGATCAGTGCCACACGCTCGCCGCGTTTGATATCAAAGGAGATATCGGAGAACAGGGTCTGTCCCGGAAAGGCTTGGAAAGCGCTTCCACGTGGAGCACATCGTTTCCGCTTAACACCCGTGGTTCCAGCGAGATACGCATCCGGTCCTGGAGCTCAAGAGGCTTTTCGATCCTTTGTACACGGTCCAGCATTTTTTCACGGCTTTCCGCACGCTTGATGGATTTTTCACGGTTAAAGGATTTCAGCTTGGCGATAACGGCTTCCTGATGCTTGATATCCCGCTGCTGATTTAAGTATGCCTTGTACTGTGCGTCACGAAGTTGAGCCTTCTTGAGAGCATAGGCAGAGTAGTTGCCGCTGTATACGCGGGTCTGTCCGGCTTCGATCTCAATGACCTTGGTGACTACCTTATCCAGAAAATAACGGTCATGGGAGACGATAAAAACAGCTCCCGGATAATTCAGAAGATAAGTTTCCAGCCAGGAGATGCTTTCCATATCCAGGTGATTGGTTGGCTCATCCAGAAGCAGGATATCCGGCTTGGAAAGAAGCATCTTGCCCAGCGCCACGCGGGTTTTCTGACCGCCGGAAAGAGTTTCGATCTGCTTGTCATAATCCTCCTCTGTGAAGCCGAGACCCTTTAAGACACCGGTCAGCTCACTTTTGTAAGCGTATCCGTTCTCCAGTTCAAACTGATGGGTCAGGCGGGTATAGGTTTCCATCAGACGGTTCAGCTCATCACCGGTCACCGTGTTCATTTCCTGTTCCATATTGCGGATACGGCGTTCCATATCGATGATGTGCTGCTTTGTGGTAAGAAGCTCCTCGTAGATGGTATGATGTCCGTGGATATCCTGGTACTGGGCAAGATAGCCGATATTTTTATCCCGGGCAAGCACCACGGTACCGGAATCAGCAGAAAGCTCCTGCATGATGATCCGCAGCAGTGTGGTCTTTCCTGCACCGTTGCAGCCGATCAGAGCAGCCTTTTCACGGTCTTCAATGTGAAAGGATGCATCATTTAAAATTACTTTTTCGCCAAAGGCCTTGCATATATTCTGACATGATAAAATCATAAAAACTGTCCTCCTGTATAAAGAATCACCCCTGTTTATGTCTGAACAGGGAAAAATCCTCCACCTATTATAACGGAAACTGCCGGGATTTCAAAGAAAAAATCAATTATTAGAAAAAATATAAAGAAATTTGTACAGAATAGACAACTTTAATTGACAGGAAAATGTCAATTCGTTATAATTAACCTAGTGTAAGGTAAGGAGGAAAACTATCGTGGAGACAAAACAAATCTCGAAAGCGGTGATTAAGCGTCTGCCACGCTATTACCGCTACTTAGGAGAGCTGATGGAAGATAATGTAGAACGTATTTCTTCCAATGAATTAAGTAAAAAGATGCATACCACAGCTTCTCAGATCCGTCAGGATCTTAATAATTTTGGCGGTTTTGGGCAGCAGGGGTATGGCTATAATGTACACTATCTTTATACAGAGATCGGTAAGATCCTGGGACTGGATACCGTTCATCCGATGATCATCCTGGGTGCCGGTAATCTGGGACAGGCACTTGCCAATTATGTGGAATTTTGAGAAGCGCGGGTTCAGGCTGGTTGGTATCTTTGACGTAAATCCTGTGCTTGAGGGCATCGCAGTCCGTGGACTTGAGATCCAAATGCTCAGTGAGCTTCCGTTTTCCTGAGAGAGAATAACGTGGAGATCGCGATTCTGACACTTCCCAAGAATAAAGCCAAGGAAATGGCGGATATCCTGGTGGAGAACGGGATCAAGGCAATCTGGAATTTTGCACATCTCGATCTTGAGACACCGGATGATGTGATCGTAGAGAACGTTCATCTTTCCGAGAGTCTGATGACACTGTCTTATAATCTCAGTAAATACAGGCAGGAACATGTGATAAGTAAGAATTGTTAAGCTGCCGGAAACGGCAGCTTTCTCTATGACAGAGGGGAGGCAGAAGACAGAATGAAGAAGCTTGTTACCTGCAAAGAAATGAAGGATCTGGACTCCACAACGATCCGTGAGATCGGAGTTCCCTCCGAGGTTCTGATGGAGCGGGCAGCACTGAAGGTGGTAGAGGAAACAGAAAAGTATCTCCAGAAGGACGAAAGGATCCTGGTAGTCTGCGGAAGCGGAAATAATGGCGGTGACGGTATCGCTGTTGCCAGATTGTTCCATCTGAAGGGGATCCAGGTAGAGTTTTATATGGTCGGAAACAAAGATAAAATGACCAGAGAGACTGCTCTTCAGTATAAGATCGCTTCCGGTTATCGTGTCCCGGAGGTGAATAACCCGCAGTGGAGTGAATATACTACTATAGTAGATGCCGTGTTTGGGGTAGGCCTGACGCGTCCGATCGAGGGGCATTATGCTGATATCATCCATGAGATGAACAGTGCGAGGGCCAAAAAGATCGCAGTTGACATCCCGTCAGGAGTGAACGGAGATACTGGCCTGGAAATGGGAATTGCCTTCAGCGCCGATCTGACTGTCACATTTGCCTACCGGAAAAGAGGTCTTTGCTTTTATCCGGGAAGACTGTATGCAGGAAGGATCGTTACCGCCGATATCGGGATCTATGAGCAGGAAGCTGTGACTGCATCTGCCGTCTGTCTGGAAATAAAGATCTGAGGCTGTTTCCGGAACGTGATCCCGGCGGAAACAAGGTACCTTCGGAAAAGTGCTCTTTGTGACCGGAAGTGAGGGAATGTGCGGAGCCGCTTATTTAAGCGCCAGTGCAGCACTTCGTGCCGGTGCGGGAATGGTAAAGATCCAGACTGTGGAAGCCAACAGGATCCCACTGCAGATACTCCTTCCGGAGGCTATGGTCTGCAGCCGCTTTGATCAGGAATCCAATGAACAGCTTCTATCCTGGTGTGATGTGATCGTGATCGGACCGGGACTTGGAACCTCAGTGGCTAGCCGTGAGAGAGAACAGTGGTTTCTCACGGCGGCTGCCCGGGAGAAAAAGCCGCTGATCCTGGATGCGGACGGCCTGAACCTTCTGGCTGCACATCCACAGTGGTATCAGTATCTGGGAGAGCATGTAGTCCTGACACCGCATATCGGAGAAATGAGCCGGCTCAGTGGCAGAACGATCCAGGAGATCCAGCATGAGATCGCAGATACTGCACTGAAATGTGCTGCGGAAACAGGCTCTGTGTGCGTATTGAAGGATGCATGTACGTTGATCGCAGATGAAAAAGGCCAGATGTATCTGAATCTTTCCGGTAATTCCGGAATGGCAACTGCAGGAAGCGGAGATGTGCTTTCCGGGATTCTGGCAGCAGTGTTATGTATGTATCTGAAAACGGAGGAACAGCCTCCCATGGTTTTAAAGGCCGCGTTAGGTGTTTATCTTCACGGACTTTGCGGCGATCTTGCAGCCGCTGAAAAAGGAAGCGCAGTATGCTGGCAGGAGATATCATAGAATATCTGCCCAAGGCATTAGCTATAGGTGAAGAGGAGTCGAAGTTATGAAGAAATACGAGAGAGTAAAAGCACTGGTATCACTGGATGCCATTGCCCACAATTTTGAGGAAATGCATAAAAATGTCAAAGAAGGGACAAAGATCATCGCTGTGATCAAGGCGGACGGTTATGGTCATGGTGCCAGAGCTATTGCCCGTCTGATCCAGGACTATGACTATATCTGGGGATTTGCAACAGCTACTGCAGAGGAGGCGCTGGAACTTCGGCATGCAGGGATCACCAAGCCTGTCCTGATCCTTGGCCTTGTATTTGAGGAATATTATGAAGAACTTGCAGCCAACGATGTCCGGATCACCATATCGGATCTAAATACAGCGGCAGAATATGCAAAAGCAGGTGCACGCATTGGAAAAAATGTACATATTCATCTGGCTCTGGATACGGGAATGACAAGGATCGGATATGCGGATATTCCGGAAAATGCGGTAAAGATCGAAAAAATCTCAAAAATCCCGAATCTGGTGATCGAGGGAATGTTTACCCATTTTGCCAGGGCGGATGAGACCGACCGTTCTCCTGCACTGGTGCAGCTGGACCGTTATCTCCGTTTTGCAGAGCTTCTGGAAAAAGAGGTGTTCATATTCCGGTACGTCACTGCTCCAACAGTGCAGGTATCATCGTGTTCCGGAAGCAAATCTCAATGTCGTTCGTGCCGGCATCACCATTTACGGTATTTATCCGTCAGAGGAGGTAGAACGTGATATTGTGAAGCTGACACCTGCAATGGAGCTGAAAAGTCATGTATCCTATGTGAAAAATGTGGAACGTGGAACAGCGGTAAGCTATGGAGGAACGTTTGTTACAGAACGCTTTACAAGAATGGCAACGATCCCCGTAGGTTATGCAGATGGCTATCCGAGACAGCTATCCAATAAGGCTGGGTCCTGATCCGGGGCAAAAAAGCTCCGATCCTCGGACGTGTCTGCATGGATCAGTTTATGGTTGATGTCACAGATATCCCGGAGGTGAAGCCGGGGACGAGGTCACCTGATGGGAAGAGATGGAGAGGAATTTATCAGTGTGGAGACACTGGGAGATCTTTCCGGAAGATTTTCCTATGAATTTGTCTGCGGGATCAGTAAACGTGTTCCGCGGGTTTATATCAAAGACGGTAAGGAATGCGGAGAAGAGGAGAGCTTTTTCCAGTAGATCCGTAAATACCCGGATCCGGAAACGCCGGGTCAGACATAAGGCCGGTAAAAAAGTACCACGCATGGTATACACAAAGAAATTGTGGAAATACTTATCTGTAAAAAGGAATACGGCTTGCAAATAAGCCGGACCAGAATCGGAGTGTGAATTGTGTGGTTATAAAAAGAGGGGATATTTTTTACGCGGACTTAAGACCTGTAGTGGGCAGTGAACAGGGCGGCATCCGTCCGGTGCTGATCATCCAGAACGATGTGGCAACCGTCACAGTCCACCAGTGATCTGTGCGGCAATTACATCAAAAATGAATAAGGCAAAGCTGCCGACACATATTGAGATCGATGCATCCGCCTACGGGATCGAAAAGGATTCCGTGATCCTTCTGGAACAGCTCCGCACCATCGACAAGCGGCGTCTGAAGGATAAGGTGTGTCATCTGGACAGTGCTATGCTTGATAAGGTGAATCATGCGCTTGAGATCAGTCTGGAACTGACTTTTTAGGGGAACATGAGGAATTTTGACCGGTTTGTTTTCTGATTCTTGACGAAATCTTTCATAAGTGCTATATTAAACCGAGTTGCAATTATGTAAAACGGTACCCAAAATGAGCAGGGCACGAAAGAAAATATACGGTAACAAGGAGAGGAAGATACCATGTCAGGACATTCAAAATTTGCCAACATCAAACATAAGAAAGAGAAAAATGATGCCAAGAAGGGTAAGATTTTCACAGTCATCGGCCGTGAGATCGTTATGGCAGTAAAGGCCGGCGGCCCGGATCCTGCAAACAACAGCAAGCTTCGTGATGTCATCGCAAAAGCAAAAGCGAACAACATGCCGAACGATACGATCGATCGTGGAATCAAGAAGGCAGCAGGTGCGGATTCTGCAGACAGCTACGAGAAGGCTGTATATGAGGGATATGGTCCGAACGGTGTTGCTATTATCGTAGAGACTCTTACAGATAACAAGAACCGTACTGCAGGTAATGTACGTAACGCGTTTACCAAGGGTAACGGAAGCATCGGAACACAGGGATGCGTATCCTTTATGTTCGACCAGAAGGGCCAGATCATCATCGATAAGGAAGAGCTTGAGGATGAGTGCGGCGAGATGGATGCGGACGAGCTGATGATGACAGCTCTGGATGCAGGTGCTGAGGACTTCAACGAGGAAGAGGACAGCTTTGAGATCATCACAGCACCGGACGATTTCAGTGCTGTACGTGAGGCTCTTGAGAAAGCCGGAATCCCGCTTGTAGAAGCACAGATCGCCATGATCCCGCAGACCTATGTGGAGCTGACGGATGATCAGGCTATCAAAGATCTTCACAGAACACTGGATCTTCTTGATGATGACGACGACGTTACTGACGTATGGACAAACTGGGACGAATGATCTCTGAATAGAAAGTAATATTTTGCATATAATACCTCCAGAATTTCAGATTCCGGAGGTATTTTTTTATGGAAAACAGAGCGAAGAGAGAAAACAGAAGGAACTGGACCGGGAAGCGAGCCAGAACGAACAGATCCGGGAAACAGGGCAGGCAGTGCTCGATGGAAATTCCCGGAAGCATAAAGTGGAGCTTCTGACGGTGATCGGGGAAATCGAAGGTCATGAATCCGCGCCGTCTCACAGCAAAACAACCAAGTATGAGCATGTACTGCCAAAGCTGGCTCTCATTGAGGATGATGAGGAGATCGAGGGACTTCTGATCCTTTTAAATACGGTAGGAGGAGATGTGGAGGCAGGGCTTGCCATTGCGGAGATGATCGCGTCTCTAAGTATCCCTACGGTTTCCCTGGTGCTGGGCGGGGACATTCCATAGGTGTACCCATGGCGGTATCAGCAGATTATTCCTTTATCGTGCCAAGTGCTACGATGGTGTCCATCCGGTGCGCCAGAACGGAATGTTTATTGGCGTGGCGCAGTCCTACCGCAATATGGAAAAAGATCCAGGACCGGATCATTGCCTTTGTATCCGGACATTCACATATCACGGCAGAACGGATGGAGGAGCTGATGTTGGATACCTCCCAGCTTGTAAAAAGATGTGGGGACTATGCTGGAGGGTGAGGAAGCGGTAAAGGAAGGACTCATCGATGAAGTAGGAGGGATTCGGGAGGCACTGGACCGATTGTATACCCTTATCGAAAGGAAAAAAACACAGAAATAACCAGTTTTGTATGTGGCTTTTGATGATGTTAGTTGTATAAGACTAACATGGTTGCGCTGTGCTGTGGTAAAGAATTTTGACAGAAATTGTAAATCTACTCTTGTCATATGCTGATTTTTAGCGTATTATTAATAAAGGTTTATAATTTGCGCGAGGAGGAAGACCATGTATAAGGTTTTAAAAGCTGAAACACTGGCAGCTAAGATCCATCTTATGGTTGTGCATGCACCACGTGTGGCAAGCCACTGTCTGCCAGGACAATTTATCATTGTGAAACTTGACGAAAAGGGAGAAAGGATCCCGCTTACCATCTGCGATTACGATCGCGAGGCCGGTACAGTTACCATCGTATTCCAGGAGATCGGAGCATCTACCATTAAGATGTCCGCACTGAAGGCGGGAGATTCATTCCGTGATTTCGTAGGACCTCTGGGATGTCCGTCTGAGTTCGTCCATGAGGATATCGAAGAACTTAAGAAGAAAAAAATGGTATTCGTAGCCGGTGGTGTCGGTACCGCACCTGTTTATCCGCAGGTTAAATGGCTCCATGAGCACGGCATCACAGCGGATGTTATCCTTGGTTCCAAGACTAAGGATATGGTTATCCTTGAGAAAGAGCTTGGCGCTGTTTCCAATCTTTATGTTACAACAGATGACGGTTCCTATGGCCGTTCCGGTATGGTAACAAAGACTCTTGAGGATCTTGTGACAAACGAGGCAAGCATTATGACGTCTGTGTAGCGATCGGACCGATGATCATGATGAAATTGTCTGTCTTCTTACCAAGAAGCTTGGTATCCACACAATTGTCACATGAACCGATCATGGTTGACGGAC
>ENA-OQIM01000428-OQIM01000428.1-human-gut-metagenome-genome-assembly--contig:-NODE-428-length-16063-cov-6.277610_pt1 | contig 16063 bp, 18 predicted proteins | sample MGYA00242579_ERZ504744 | MGnify/ENA primary metagenome ERZ504744 (study PRJEB26092, sample SAMD00036441) | human gut metagenome | host: Homo sapiens | study: EMG produced TPA metagenomics assembly of...
CAAGACTCGGCTGCCCATTTCCACAGCTCATAGAGGTGCTCATGATGGAGCTGTCCTTTGAACTGCTTCGCGAAGCGGCATAAGATTCCCGGAGCCATGGGAAATACGATAGCATAGTCGGAGGCTCATAATCGGACAGGCAGCAGTGGATGCAAATTTAGTGAGCCCTATAGTGGTCATCCTGGTTGCATTCACCGCACTCTGCTCGTTTGCCATACCGAGTGAGGAGTTTGCATTTTCATTTAGGATACTCAAATTCGCTGTAATAATTATGTCGGCATGGCTTGGATACTTTGGATTTTTAATAAGTCTGATGGTGATACTTTTGCATCTTGCAAAGCTCAAAAGCTGTGGTTACCCATACATGATGCCATTCGTGGGCAGCGAGCTGACAGGCGGTGAGGATGAAAAGGACAGTATCATACGATTTCCGCTTCGCAGACTATGGAGGCGGCCTGTATTTGCAAGGGAAAATGAGTGCAGAAAGCTGAAAGGAAATAAGGATGACTAAAAATATGAGCACAAGCTACACATTTGCACAAAACGAAAGCATATCGCCCCGCCAGCTATACAGGCTATACGTCTTTAATCTGCTTGGAGTCGGCACACTGGTGCTTCCAAACAATCTGGCGAAGCTTGGAAAGTATGCTTTTATCTCAATCGCACTCGGAGTTTTCATGGCATGGCTATTTATGTGGATAGTAAGCGAGGTGCGTGAACGCAGGAAAACAATATATGACAGAAGCATTGATAAAACAAAATATGCGAAAATGTTAATTTATGATTTAATTATTGCGATATACGAGCTGTCACAGGCTGCATTTCTTGCATGGATATTTGTAAAGCTGATACGTGACAGCCTTATACCGGATGAGTCATTTACAGTTGTACTTCTTGTGATAATGGCGGTATGCGCTTATGCGCTAAGTGGCGGATTGGAGTGCCGGGCCAGGGTATACGAGGTAGTATTTTTCTTTGTGCTGATACCGCTTGCTGCTATGCTTTTGTTTGCGATATCGGATGTGAGATTTGACTATCTGATGATTAAGGACAGAGTCGGTGTGGACTTTGGCATAGCGGATATATTTGCGGTCGCATACTATGTGTTTGCAGCATCCATTTCCGTGTTCAATATACTGTTTGTAAGGGAGCGCACTGCCTCACAGATACGAGGGAGTGTGAGTAAAGCAATATTCACATATGCAGGCATTCTTTTTTTTATTGTATGCAGTATTGCTTGGAAACTTTGGAAAATATTCACTGTCGGAAATAGAGTTTCCGGCTGTCGTACTGATGAGTGATGTGCAGATAAAAGGCAGCTTCTTCAAGAGGGCAGATGCACTGATGCTGTCGGTGTGGTTTTTCACGCTGTTTTCAGTACTCAATATGAGCCTTTATTATGCGGTTTTAAGATGTGAGAATTTTGCTGAAAATACGGGAAAAATTATATTTACATTTAATAAAAACCGGCATTCCTGTAGCAATAAGCAATTTGGCTCTGACAGACAGAAAAGCCATGACAAGGAAAAGAGCACTATGAGAAGCTGGTGCATCATTTTTGTCATAGCAGTCACAGTGACCTTAGCATATATTCTTGAAAGTGGAGAAGAAATCGTGAAAAAATATCTTGGATTTTTATTGTGCATAGCGATACCGGTCATAGTAGTGCTGACGATAGGTCTCATGCTCACCGCTGCAGTGCAGTGGAATTGAGGAGCGCTGTTTTCCGACACTTGCGGCGGTCGATATTGTAGATGTAGATACTGACGAAATAACCGATAAAGAAGTAACTGATAACAAAGCATATGTTAGCCACAGAGATGTTTCGACAAATGAAAATAGCGGATATATAGAGTTCTACTATAACATGGACAAATCATACGAACCGGAATATGCATATGATATCAAAACAGCAGTGGACAGCTTCGAGGATCGGCTGTCACAAAAAGCCGATACCAATCATTTGAAGGTGATATTAATAGGAAAAACGCTTAGAAATGATAAAGCAGCTTATTCAGACTTCATGGAATACTGCAAGACATCAAAAAAATTTCCGAGAAACACATATGTGTGCATAGCAGATGATATAAATGATATTTTTGATAACATGGGTGATTATTATGAGCAGAAAATAAATAAGGAGAATCATGAGGATGGTGAACCGATAATTACACTTGGCACATTGCTGGATGACTATACGAATGAAATTCATGAAATCCGGTAAAATTTTCAAAAAAGATGAATAAGCTCGTCAAATAAGGCAATACTTGTTTACATGAGAAAGAAAATAATAATAACAACCATAGCAATAATATCCATTACGGCAGCGATAGCTTCAAAAAATCATACACCTGCCGCAAACACCAATAGTATAGCGTGTACAGCCGACATGCAAAAATCCATCGCCGGCAAAATCCTGCGTTTTCACGTGCTGGCAAACAGCGACAGCGAAGCAGACCAGAATGTGAAAAGCAGGTGCGCGATGCAGTAGGGGCTTACATAGAGCCATATCTGCTGGAGTGCGAAAATATCGAAGAAACCAGAGCCACCGTAAATGACCATATGGACGAAATAATAGCGGTATCAAAGGAGACGCTTGCAGCAAACGGTTTTACATATGGCGCATCGGCAGAGCTTACACACACCGATTTCCCGGAAAAGACGTATGGGGACTATACATTTCCTGAGGGAAATTACGAGGCGCTTGAAATAACACTGGGCGATGGAGCCGGTCATAACTGGTGGTGCGTGCTGTATCCAAACATGTGCTTTAGGGGCAGTGTGTACGAGGTGGTGGAGGATGAAGCAAAGGAAAATCTTAAGGAGGTACTCACTCCGGACGAGTATGAGAGCATATTTGACAGTGGAAAATATGAAATAAAACTAAAAATCCTTGATATTTTCAGATAAAACAGTTAGTATATTCATGCTGAAAAAATATATTAAAAGAAAATATGTGATGACAAATTATTAAAGCGTGAATTAATTTAGATATGCTAGAGGATAAGGAGAAAAAAATGACAAAGGATGTAGTAGTATCATTAAAGGGCCTGCAGCTCGCACCGGACCAGCAGTCGGATGCGGTAGAGGTGATTGCCCCGGGAGAGTATTATATAAGAAACAACAAACACTATGTGCTTTTTGAGGAGATAATGGAGGGTGAGACCCAGACACTCAAAAATATGCTTAAATTCAATGACAATTATCTTGAGTTCACCCGCAAGACCTATGAGTGTACATATGATATTTGAGAAGGGAAAGAAAAACCTGACATATTATTATACACCGTTTGGAAGTATCCAGATAGGTATTGATGCCACAAGCATAGAGGTAAAGGAGACTGAGGACGAGATAAGGGCAGAGGTAAAGTATGCACTTGATGTCAACTATGAATTTGTAGGCGACTGTCACATCAATATAGCTGTGAAGAAAAAAGGCGCAGCAGTCAAAATTGCATAAAAGTCTGCCAAGCCTATGGGGTAAAAAATATATAAAGCATATATGGATAAAGCATATAAAAACAGAGCATGTGAGGATGAAAGCCATCCCACATGCTCTGTTTATGTACATGAAAATTAAATCATGATATTATTTCTGCTTAGCCTTTTTGGCTGCCTCTTTAGCAGCTTTTCTTTCAGCCTTTGCAGCCTCTTCAGCCTTGAGCTGTTCGTTGGCCTTGCTGTAGTTTTCTGCCATTCTTGCACGGAAGCCTTTCTTCTTCTTAGGCTTCTCAAGAGGTCCTCTGATACCGCGGACAGCTGTGATGTAGATACCGCTGACAGAAGCCTTAACCTCTTTCTTTAAAGGAATCTCATCAAAGATCTGCTCGTCTGCGATAAGAGACATGACTCTTGGTCCGACCTTGGCCTTGACTACAGGAAGCTTTGAGCGGCGCATAAGCTTTGGTGTCTGCTCAATAATCTGCTGTGGGAGACCGGCATCCTTTAGCTTCATACGCTTTTTGTCAATGATTAGCATATTGACTGTCTGTGATGCAGCAGCTATCTGTTCGTCCTGTTCTTCCTTTCTTTTTTGTGCTTTTTTACCGAGGATTGTTAATACTATAAATGCTACCACAAGCACTACTGCGATAACAATAAGTACGATTAATGCTGGATTCAAAACGTATCCCTCCTAAAAAATTTGCTTATTTAAATTAATTCTATCAAATATGCTAAAAAAAAATCAATCTTTATTGCAAGAATAGGTAAAACCGTAGTATAATAGAACTATATTTTGGAAAAGTCTTTAGAAGACGCAAAGGGGTATTTATTAATGAAGAAAATTGCTCTTTTGGCTGATGGCTGGAGAAGATATGTAATATATTCGTGGGTTGAGGGTATCATGGGAGGCTCTAAAGAGCTGGGACTGGATGTGTGCCTGTATTTTTACAACACCAACGGAACCTGGAGTCAGGATTCAAAGTTTAACAAAGGCGAGTATGCGCTGAACGATTTGCCTGATTTAAACAGTTTCGACGGAGTGGTATTTGACTGCACCAATACGACCAACCTGGATGAGATACAGTATATGGTCAGAAAGCTTCAGTCGGTAAATGTGCCGGTAGTGAGTATCGGGTATAAGGTTGATGGGTTTTACTATGTAGGCAACGATAATAAGAGGCTGTTTCGCAAGGTAATGGATCATATGTACTATGCGCATGGCTGCAAAAGCTTTGTGTTTGCAGGTGGTCCGCCGTATCATTATGAGAACAGAATGCGTTTTGAGGCCTTCAAGGAGGCTTTAAGTGATTATGGCATACCACTTACAGCTGATATGTACATGTTTGGTGATTTTGATTATCAGACAGGTGTCAGGTATATGAGTGATTGGCACGAGAGCAAAAAGCCGTTACCGGATGTCTTTTTATGTGCAAATGACAATATAGCAGCAGGACTGTGTGCGACAGCAGAGGTTCTTGGATACAAGGTACCACAGGATTTTAAGGTCACAGGCTTTGACAATCTGGATAAGGCTGCGTATTTTAACCCACAGATTACAACAGTGGATAACAACAGGGGCAATATAGGCAGAAATGCTCTTGAGATATTTAAGGCGCTTTGGAATGGCACGGGCGATGCTTCTGATAAATACCTTGATTCTGAGTTTATACCGGCTGAGAGCTGCGGATGCCCTAATACCGGCAGAGTGGATTATCGTAATTACATAAAGAATATTATCAAAGGCTCCGTTGCAAGAGAGCAGGAGGAGGATGCAGTAATGATCCTCCAGAAAGAGCTCGAGGAGTGCAATGAATACTATGATTTGTTTGAGAGATACTCTGACTATATACAGAGCATGAAGTGTGACGGAGTGTATGTGGTCGGTGTTTCTGATCTGGCAGCTGCAAGGAACAATGCACACTTTAGGAAGCATGGCTATGATATTGACGACGAGGTTGTACTCTATGCGGATGACAAGGACAATGGAAAGCTTGAGTTTAAGAGTGTAAATGACCTTATGCAGTACATGCAGAGTGTAGATAAAAACACCTGCTATATGTATTGTTCGCTGCATTTCAGGGACGAGATAGTGGGCTATGTAATACTCAGGAATCCTGAGTTTTTGTACGACCATCCTGAGCAGTTTGATATACAGTCTGCCCTGCTCAAGAGGCTTGAGAATCTTTTTAAGCAAAAGGTACTTGAGAATACAAATAATGAGCTTAAGAATCTCTACAACCATGATGCGCTCACAGGCCTATACAATCGTGTGGCATGCAATGAGATGGTCATTCCTATGTTTGCTGAGCTTGAAGCTCAAAATGTCGCTGCACCATAGTATTTCTCGATGTGGATGATTTCAAGGACATAAATGATACCTACGGACACCAGTACGGTGACGAGCTTTTAAAGACTGTGGCGAGGGTGCTTGATGAGCAAAAGCCTGAGGGAAGTATGGTATATAGATTCGGTGGAGATGAATTTATCGTGTTTATCCCTGGGGACAGACATGACACTGCTGAGAAGTATATAAAGCGCGTGTATGATATCATGGAGCAGCACAGCCTGTTTATCAGTCACGGCATCATATATACGAGGCCGGGCAGTGGTAAGAGTTTTGACGATTATCTCGTAAGTGCTGACACAAAGATGTATCAGCTTAAGCAGCAGCACAAGCAGAAAAAGGATAGCAATTTCTTAAAGGGAGTGGATATTTCATCCGTTCCTATGATGGTTGACAATAATATACAAATAATGGACAGGGAAGGTCATGTGTGCAGGGTATTTGATTTTTTAAAGCTGAATAATGTAAATTCAGTCCGTCTGCGCATATGGAATGAGCCTGATAAGGTGCCGGAGTCTAAGGGGTATTGCAGTCTTACATATGTTCTCGAGATGGCTCATGTCATTAAAAAATACAAAATGCATTTTCTGCTTGATTTTCATTATTCAGATTACTGGGCAGATCCGGGACAGCAGAATAAGCCTGATGCGTGGAAGAATTTAAGCTTTGATGAGCTGAAGGAGACAGTGCACAAGTACACATATGATGTGCTATACAGATTAAAAATCATGGATTGTGCGCCGGATATGGTTCAGATTGGTAATGAAATAAGGAGTGGTATGCTGTTTCCGGATGGTGCAGTGCCACAGTACAGGCAGCTGGCTGCGCTTGTAAATGAGGGAATCAGAGCTGTCAGGGAGCTGCTACCGGAGACAAAGGTCATGATTCATCTGGATCAGGGAGGCAGATATAACTGTATTATGCCTTGGTTTGATTCTATGTTTAATGCGGGCATGCTGCCGATTGACGCGATTGGCCTTTCCTTTTATTCGTTCTGGCATGGTACATTCATGGATTTGAAGGATACTATGAGCAGGCTCATAAAATTATATAATCTGCCGGTTTATATTGTGGAGACAGCTCATCCGTGGAGGCATTGCAAGGGAGATCATATCCCGAAGGAACTCATGGAGACTGCAGGCCTTGATGCAGGCAGCGCAGAGCAGAAGAAGTCTCTTGAAATAATCATGCAGATAGCAGCAGAGGTGTCAAAGGATACCGGAAAGACAGGTGTATACTACTGGGAGCCTGTCGGTGTGCCTGGTAAAGGCATGGGAACCTGGTTTGAGAATATGGGTATGTTTGACGAGCATGGCAGGCTTTGCCGGGCTGGGATGCAATCAGGACTTTGATCCGAAAAATCCGCCGATTAAAGAGCTTGACAAGTATATTGAATCACTTTATGAGTATGAAGAAACACCGGAGGTGGAGGATTTCATGAAGCTTCTTATGATTCATGGAAATCTAATCTCAAATCCTGAATTTAAGGATGGATTTAATAATTGGCAGATTGAGACAAGCCTCGAAGAAGGACAGTATACACTGGGTAAGGATGGAGTGTTTATCTCTTCAGATGCCAATTTTGACTATTCGATAAGCCAGACGGTGGATATTGAATATACCGGTGAGTATATAGCAGCGGTTGACTATAGAGGAACCAATACAACAGGTGTCGAGGTCGAGCTGTTTATGGATGTGGAGGATGAAAGCGGCGTTCATACATATACAAGCGACATTTTCCCGGATGATATCAGGTTTGTGACACATCTGCTTAAGCCGGTAAGGCTGCAAAAGAATGCCAGGGTGACAGTAGGGCTTAGGATGCATACTTCTCCGGTGTTTGCAAAGATAAAGAAATTTTCACTCGTTGTAATTTAACCTGATATGTGATATTGTAGACAGGTATAGTGTTTTGCGGATGCGTTTTTGCCGTGGCAGGGCATTGTACATATAAATAACATGACTTACAGATTTCAGGAGGATTCCAATGAGTGAGAAGAAGAATACAGGTAAGAAGCAGTCATAGCAGTGATTGTGATTGCACTTATCGTGGTAATTATTGCGCTTGTTGCTGTAATAAGCGGCAAGAGCAAAAAGGGTGGCTCAAAGAGCGCAACAGAGGCAGGCACCGAGGCCGGCAGCGAGACGATGCGAAGCGGACAGTTTGACATAGACTACGCAAAGCAGGTTACAAAGCTTGCAGACTATTCAGGTGTTGCAATTACAGTCTCAAACGATTATGAGATAAACGATACAGCAAAGCAGAAATATCTGACCAATGTGCTTCAGTCATATGGTGCAGATGCGTACAAGCAGGTTACAGATCGTGATACAGTTGCAGATGGCGATTATGTCAAGGTTGATTACACAGGATATAAGGATGGCAAAGCATTTGATGGTGGCTCAGCTACAGATGTGATGCTTGATGTGACAAATAATAGCCAGGTCGCGGTTCATCCTTTATTGATGGATTTACAAAGCCTATAATCGGAGCCAAGGTGGGTGACAAGGTTAAGGGTGACGTGACATTTCCTGAGGATTATGGCAATGACGACTTAAACGGACAGACAGTTACATTTGAGTATACAGTAAAGGGTATTTACTCAGCAGATCCTGTTGCACTTGCTGATATGACAGACGAGCAGGTCAACACAGTGTTTGGAAAGGCCGGAGTGACAACAAATGCCCAGCTTACCACACAGATTGAGAAAGATTTGAAGCAGCAGCTCTACAGCGCTGAGGTGGACAAGATAAAGAGCTACATGATTGACAATAGCACAGTTGAGATTCCTGATGAGTATCTACAGGCCAGACTCAATGAGTATATTGCTTCATTTACCAAGGAAAATGTCAAGGATGGACAGACACTTAAGAAATATTTAAAGTCCAACTACAACATGACAGTGGATCAGGCCACAGAGAAGTGGAAGGAGAATCTGACAGACCAGATAAAGACAGAGTTCATCTTTGGGCTTATCGCTGAGAAGGAAAATATCAAGATGGATGATGATGCCTTCAACAGCTATGTGGATTACATCGTATCAGCCAGCAATGGCCAGTTCAGCAAGGCTTCTGAGGTATACAAGTATTTTGGAAGCGGACACAAGGATGAGGGAAAGACATACCTTAAGAACCAGTACCTTGTAAACAAGGCTATTGATACAGTCACAGAGAAAGCAAATGTGACATTTGAGGATGGCAGTGCAGCGCCGGATACTTCAAGTGGCAGCGCGGATGCCGAATAATAACGATAAATATGCTGTCTGTGGTGATGCGCAGGTAGCTTAAATGGAGGATTAGATAATGGAACTTACAAACATACGCGAGATTTTCCGCAACAAGGACAAATTCGCTGACAAAGAGGTGACTATCGGAGGATGGGTCAGAAGCAATCGTAATTCAAAGAATTTTGGATTTATCGTGGTAAACGACGGTACATTTTTTGAGCCAATCCAGGTTGTATACGGAAATGGCTTAGACAACTATGATGAGGTTGGCAAGATCAATGTCGGAGCTGCAATTATCGTAAGAGGTACACTTGTGCTTACTCCGGATGCAAAGCAGCCATTTGAGATTCAGGCCGCAGAGGTGACTGTTGAGGGTGCATCCACACCGGATTATCCTCTGCAGAAGAAGAGACATACATTTGAGTATCTTCGTACAATCTCACACTTAAGACCTCGTACCAATACTTTTGAGGCAGTTTTCAGAGTGCGCTCACTCTGCGCATATGCTATTCACAAATTCTTCCAGGAGAGGGATTTTGTGTACGTGCACACACCGCTTATCACAGGAAGTGACTGTGAGGGTGCAGGAGAGATGTTTCAGGTGACCACACTTGATTTGAACAATCTCCCTATGACAGAGGATGGAAAGGTGGATTTCTCAAAGGATTTCTTTAATAAGCCTACCAACCTTACTGTTTCAGGACAGTTAAACGGCGAGACATATGCTATGGCATTCAAGAATATCTACACCTTCGGACCTACCTTCCGTGCGGAGAATTCAAACACCACACGTCATGCGGCAGAGTTCTGGATGATTGAGCCTGAGATTGCTTTTGCAGACCTTGAGATGATATGATGCTTGCAGAGAGCATGCTCAAGTATGTTATCAACTATGTGCTTGAAAATGCACCTGAGGAGATGGCATTTTTCAACAATTTCGTGGACAAGGGACTCCTTGACAGATTAAGAAATGTTGTTGAAAATGATTTTGCCCGTGTGACATACACAGAGGCTATAGATATCCTTTCAAAACACAATGACAAGTTTGATTACAAGGTATCATGGGGCTGTGATTTGCAGACTGAGCATGAGAGATACCTCACAGAGCAGATTTATAAGCGCCCTGTATTTGTCACAGATTATCCGAAGGAGATAAAGGCCTTCTACATGAAGCTGAATGACGACGGAAAGACCGTTGCAGCAGTTGACTGTCTCGTGCCGGGAATCGGAGAAATCATCGGTGGAAGCCAGAGAGAGGATGACTACGACAAGCTTCTTGCCAGAATAAATGAGCTTGGACTTTCAGAGGATGACTACAAGTTCTACCTTGACTTAAGAAAATACGGTTCTGCAAGACACGCAGGCTTTGGATTGGGCTTTGAGAGATGCGTAATGTATCTTACCGGCATGGGCAATATCCGTGACGTTATCCCATTCCCTAGAACAGTTAATAACTGTGAGCTGTAATCACGAATGAATTTCATACATGAATAATTACCGCCCTTTGCACATATATATGATGTGTGGAGGCGTTTTTATGTGGAGAAAAATCAAAGGTCCTGTGATAACAATATGTATCATGCATCTTACGGCGCTTTTGTGCCTTATCATACTTTCCATAGTACAGTGCTTTGTCGACATGGCGGAGTGGATAAAGTTTGCACTTGCCATGGCGGTCAATATAGTGGTGGGGCTCGTGTGCGGATTTTTGCTCAAATGCTGCTTTCACCGCAGACGTTTTATCAGGGTGACGGTCGTAGCATACTGGATAACGTATGTGATAGCAACAGTGGTCATAGATATAGGTGAATCAAAAAATATATTCGAGCTTTTGATAATACTCCTTCTGGTAATGTTTTCAGCGCTTGTTTTTCGCTAAAAAAAGGACTTTTCATATTGATAATGCTGTGATATAATGTTGAAAGCAAATATGATGTGTCAATGAGACATCGTTAAATGAAAAGGAGATAAAAATGAAACACGTAAAGACATTAAATACAAGAAAATTACAGAACACAGTTAAAAAGGGCGGATGTGGCGAGTGCCAGACATCATGCCAGTCAGCTTGCAAGACATCTTGTACAGTTGGAAACCAGACTTGTGAGCAGTACAAATAGTCATAGGTGAAGCGGATTTAAAGAGTGTGCGCTGATAGGTGCACACTCTTTTCGCAGTGTAATTTTAAAATGTGTATAGAAAGAGAGGAATATTGTAGTGGTTCATCAGTACAAGAACAACGGCTATAATATTGTCTTAGATGTCAACAGTGGCGCAATCCATGTGGTGGATGATGTCACATATGACGTTATTGAGCTGTTTGAGGACAACTCAGCTAAGGAGATTATTGAAAAGCTTGTGGACAGGTATCCACAGACGGAGATAGAAGAAGCAATACAGGAAGTAAATGAGCTTAAGGATAATGAAGAGCTCTTCACAGAAGATACATACAAAGAGCGTATCATAGATTTCAAGAAGCGCCAGACAGTTGTAAAGGCACTTTGCCTTCACATCGCGCACGACTGCAACCTTGCCTGCAGATATTGTTTTGCAGAGGAGGGCGAGTATCACGCAGACGAGCTCTCATGAGCTACGAGACAGGAAAACAGGCACTTGATTTCCTGATTGCCAATTCAGGCAGCAGAAGAAACTTAGAGGTAGACTTCTTTGGAGGAGAGCCTCTTATGAACTGGGATGTGGTGAAGCAGCTTGTGGCATATGGAAGAGAGCAGGAGAAGCTTCATGACAAGCATTTCAGGTTCACACTCACTACAAACGGTGTGCTCTTAAATGACGAGATTATGGAGTTCGCCAACAAAGAGATGGACAATGTAGTTCTTAGTATCGACGGACGCAAGGAGGTTCATGACCGCATGAGACCTTTCAGAAAGGGTGCCGGCAGTTATGACCTTATTGTTCCGAAATTCCAGAAGTTTGCGGAGAGCAGACATCAGGACAAGTACTATGTGAGAGGTACATACACACATTTCAATACTGATTTTTCAAAGGATGTGCTTCATCTGGCTGATTTAGGTTTCAAGCAGATTTCGGTTGAGCCTGTAGTGGCACAGCTACAGATGAGTATGCACTTAAGGATTCTGATTTACCTGTGCTCTTTGATGAGTACGACAGACTTGCAGCAGAGATGGTAAAGAGAAACAAGGCAGGAAACGGCTTCAATTTCTTCCATTTTATGATAGATTTAGAGGGAGGACCTTGTGTATATAAGCGTCTTTCCGGTTGTGGCTCAGGAACTGAGTACCTGGCAGTGACTCCATGGGGAGATTTATATCCATGCCACCAGTTTGTGGGCAATGAGGACTTCCTTATGGGTAATGTCTGGGATGGCATCAAGGCCACTGACATCCAGGATGAGTTTAAGTGCTGTAATGTTTATGCCAAGGAAAAATGTCGCAACTGTTTTGCCAGATTCTATTGCAGCGGTGGCTGTGCCGCCAACTCATACAACTTCCACGGCACAATCACTGATGCCTATGATTTAGGCTGCGAGCTGCAGAAGAAGCGTATAGAGTGCGCTATCATGATTAAGGCAGCAGAGGCTGATATTGCAGATGATGCACAATAATTTGAATTTGTCACGGGAAACGGATAGCGGTATTTGTGACCCGTGTGCGAATATATTTGCCATCTGTATACCTATATGGATGGTAGCAAAATGACAGGAAGGTATAAGAAAATGAAAAAAGGAAAGAGTTGGGTGATTATCCTTGTGGCAGTCATTTGTATCGGCTTGCTGGGCTGGTATTCCACTGCAGTAATCACCGACACAAAGCAAAAGCAGGAGGCAACTGCTAATGGTGAGAGCACCAAGGATAAGGATTATCAGAATATCAAGCTTGGTCTCGACCTCTCAGGTGGTGTTTCAATCACCTACCATATCAAGGACAAGAATCCTTCAGACAAGGATGTAAATGATACTATCGCAAAGCTCGAGGAGCGTGCAGAGAGCTACACAACAGAGTACTCTGTATACAAGAGCGGGGATGACCGTATCACTGTAGAGATTCCGGGTGTTGACGACCCTAACAAGGTACTCGAGGATCTTGGAAGTCCGGGATCACTGTACTTCATCGCCCAGTATGACAGTGACGGAAATGCCAACTATACACAGGACACATCGGTTGAGGGCGGCTACAAGCTCAACTATGATATTGACACCTTAAAGGCCAATGGTTCAGTCATCCTCGATGGTAACGATGTAAAGGATGCAAGCGCCAGTATGACCAGTCATCATCTACATCAACCAAGGAGCCTGTTGTTTCATTAAGCTCAAGGATAAGGCTATTGACACATGGGCAGATGCCACAAAGAAGGCAAAGGATGCAGGACAGTCAATCGGTATATACTATGATGATCATTTCATCAGCGTTCCTACAGTAAGCGCCGTTATCTCAGATGGTAACTGTGTAATCAACGGAATGAAGGATTACGACGAGGCAACAAGCCTTGCAACATTTATCCGTGTCGGAGCCATCAACCTCCAGCTCGAGGAGTTAGAGTCAAATGTTGTTGGCGCACAGCTCGGTGGAACAGCGCTCACAAATGCAGTAAAGGCTGCAATTATCGGAATTATCTTAATCATGATATTCATGATTGTGCTCTATGGTATACTCGGTGTGGTTGCATCTATCGGACTTGCACTCTACTCAATGCTTACAGTACTGTTTATTTACTGGTTTGAGATTACACTTACACTGCCGGGTATCGCGGGTATCATCCTTGGTATCGGTATGGCAGTAGATGCAAACGTTATCGTATTTGCCCGTATCCGTGAGGAAATCGCAGGTGGCAAATCAGTGCTTGCTGCAGTAAATGAGGGCTACAAGAAGGCTCTTTCAGCCATCCTCGATGGACAGGTTACTACATTTATCGCAGCACTTGTGCTTATGGTGCTCGGTTCAGGTACAGTAAAGGGCTTTGCATACACACTTATGATTTCAATTATTCTGTCACTGTTTACAGCTCTTTTTATTGCAAAATACCTTACAAGAGCATTTTACGGTGTCGGTGTCAGAGCTGAGAAGTTCTACGGCAAGGCAAAGAAGAGAAAGGTTATCAGATTTGTACAGAACAGAGTTAAATACTTTGTTATCTCAGGTGTAGTTATACTTGCAGGTATTGGCGGCATGATTTATTTCGGTGCTACAAGCGGCAATGCATTAAACTACAGTCTTGAGTTTGTAGGTGGTACATCAACCACTGCAGACTTTGGCAAGGATTATACAGCCGCAGAGGTTGAGAAGGACATCGTGCCTTCAGTATCAAAGCTCCTTGGCAATAGTGCAGTGCAGGTTACTACAGTCCAGGGCAGCCATGATGTCACATTAAAGACACGTACACTTTCACTCGATGAGAGACAGGATCTCGCAGCTCTTCTTGAGAAGGATTTCAATGTTGATGCATCAACTATAGAGACTCAGAGTATCAGCTCAACAATCAGTGGAGAGATGAGAACAAACGCTGTAAAGGCAGTTATTATTTCATGTATTTTCATGCTGTTATATATCTGGTTCAGATTCAAGGACATCAGATTTGCTTCAAGTGCTATCCTTGCGCTGGTACATGATGTGCTTGTTGTAGTCACAGCATATGCACTTATCAGAATCTCAGTCGCAGTACGTTTATCGCATGTATACTTACAATCGTAGGTTACTCAGTCAACGATACAATCGTTATCTTTGACCGTATCCGTGAGAACCTTCACGGTATCAAGAAGTACTCAGCAGATGAGCTTGCTGATATAGCAAACGAGTCCCTTACACAGACACTTTCACGAAGCATCAATACTTCGCTTACTACATTTGTTATGGTATTGTTACTCTTTATCTTTGGTCATACATCAATCAGAGAGTTCTCATTACCACTCATGGTAGGTGTGCTTTGCGGAACATATTCTTCAATCTGCATCGCTACAGAGCTGTGGTATGTTATGAAGCTTTATCTGGCAAGAGCGCCATCAAAAAGCAGGCGGCTGCACCGGCTAAGGTTTCTAAAAAAGCTAAGAATTAATAATTAATTTATGGCCCGGCCTTTAAAGGCTGGGCTATTGTTTTTTGTGGACTTATTAATATATGCAGATATGTTTATATATTTATAAATTTATGTGCGGAGTAATAGAATGGAGCATTATTTATATGAAAATTTTTCTGATTTATCTGCTTCTTATGAATATAGCAGGCTTTGCTGCGATGGGAATTGACAAGTGTAAGGCCAAGGCACACGCATGGCGCATCCCGGAGAAGACATTATTTGGGCTCAGCCTGCTGGGCGGAAGCGCCGGTACCTGGGCTGGGATGTATGCCTTCAGGCACAAGACAAAGCATTGGTATTTTGTAAAGGGGATGCCGCTTATTTTCTTTATCCATGTGGTTATTGCATGTGTTATCTACAGGAATTTCTATTAGAAATTTAATTATACTAGGTAACAAAATACTTAATGTAGGTAAAAAGTAATAAAAAAATGTAGCATATAAGTACATAATTGTGTATAATAGATAACAGATAACAGGTACAAAACCACTACACAACTATCAAGGAGGGCAAAATAATGTGGGCATATGAAAGTGTATTTTATCAGATTTATCCGTTAGGCTTCTGTGGAGCACCATTTGAGAATGATGGTGTTTTGGAGCACAGAATTTTGAAAGTGAATGACTGGATACCTCATATCAAAAAGCTTGGGGCAGATGCAATCTATTTTTCACCGGTGTTTGAATCTGATACACACGGATATAATACAAGGGATTATACAAAAATAGACACAAGGCTTGGCACAAACGAGGACTTCGCACAGGTTTGTGACAATCTGCACAAGGACGGCATAAAGGTAGTGCTGGATGGTGTGTTCAATCATGTGGGAAGAGGCTTCTGGGCATTTCAGGATGTGCTTAAAAACAGAGAAAGCTCACCATATGTAAACTGGTTTGACCGTATAGCGTTCGATGGCAATTCAAACTATAATGATGGATTGTGGTACGAGGGCTGGGAAGGAAACTATGATCTGGTCAAGCTTAATCTGAGAAATGAGGATG
>ENA-OQIM01000431-OQIM01000431.1-human-gut-metagenome-genome-assembly--contig:-NODE-431-length-15999-cov-4.219191_pt1 | contig 15999 bp, 17 predicted proteins | sample MGYA00242579_ERZ504744 | MGnify/ENA primary metagenome ERZ504744 (study PRJEB26092, sample SAMD00036441) | human gut metagenome | host: Homo sapiens | study: EMG produced TPA metagenomics assembly of...
CTCTGACGTGGGTCTATACTTGAACTTGCCTAAACGCAAAGCTGAAAATACGGAAATAAGGAATGCGGTATAAGGCATATAATCGGCAACAGGCAATAGAAAATCAGGATAGTGTACCTCTTTAAATAAGGAAAAGACAATGGCGGAAGGAGCGAATCCAAAAGTGATGTCATCGGCCAACGAGTCTAATTCTTTTCCTAAAGGACCTGATACTTTGAACAAACGTGCCAACATGCCATCAAAGAAATCAAATACAGCACCTAGTATAATAAAAGAGATGGCCAAGGTATAGTCTTCATTAAATGCCATGACACTGGCAATACAACCGGAGAATAGATTACAGCAAGTTACTGCGTTAGGAATGTGGCGTGTGATACAGTTTGCCATTGGTGATTTTTTATTTTAGTTTAGCAATGACGGTTTCGTTACCTACAGTCGCTTGTCCCATCTTGACACAGACTTCGGTTCCTAGGGGAAGATAAACATCTACACGCGAACCGAATTTAATAAAACCCATGTGTTCATCAATGTAGCAATCTTCTCCTACTTCGGCATAGGTCACGATTCGACGGGCTATTGCTCCTGCTATTTGGCGCGCCATGACGGTATGTCCTTCGGGAGTTTCAATAACGACCATAGAACGTTCATTTTCCGTACTGGCCTTAGGCAGCCATGCTTTCATAAATTTACCGTTATGATGGTTTACATGTTTCACTACTCCGTCTACGGGATACCAATTGGCATGTACATTGACAATGCTCATAAAAATAGAAATCATTAACCGGCGGTCATGAAAATATTCATGTTCGTCTACTTCTTCTATAACTACTATCCTTCCGTCTGCCGGGGCTACTACGATTTTTCGGTGTCGTGCTCGAATAATCGAATGGGACAACGGAAAAAGTTAACCATTAACAGGTAAACAACGATACTTGCGGCGGCAAATATATAGAATGGAATTTTGCACTCAATTCCCCAAAACAACAGGGCATTGATACCAATTAATAGGCTGGCACTGACAATTAAGATGCTTGTTCCTTCTCTATGTAGTCTTATTTTCTTTAATTTCTTCAGTCGGTTCATGATTGTATAAAACCAATTATCGTGCAAAAATAAACTTATTTTGAAAACCCTGCAAATAAAAGTTGTTAGAAATGCCTATTTCGACTTCATTTAAGATAAAAAAAAGCGAATGTTGATAACTTCTTCTTTATCTTTTTGCAGGTTTTATGAAAGCGGAGTATCTTTAGACAATTTTTTTAGGAGAGTAACGATTATGCAGGATTTTGTCCATTTACATGTCCATACCCAGTATTCCATCCTTGATGGCCAGGCGTCTATTCCACGTTTGGTAGACAAGGCTATGGCTGATGGAATGAAAGGTATAGCCGTAACAGACCATGGTGATATGTTCGGTATCAAGGAATTCTTCAATTATGTGAATAAGAAGAATAGCAGTACTAACGGTGAGATAAAGGATTTGAAGAAAAGAATAGCCGGACTGGAAAAAGGTACGGTGGAATGTGATAATCCCGAGGCGGAACTTGTGGCGTGCAAGGAGAAGTTGGAGGCGGCAAAGAGGAAATTGTTTAAACCGATTTTCGGTTGTGAGATGTATGTGGCACGCCGTCGTTTATTTAACAAAGAAGGAAAACCCGATCAAAGTGGTTATCACTTGGTAGTGCTTGCTAAAAATGAAAAAGGATACCACAACCTCATAAAATTAGTGTCAAAGGCATGGACGGAAGGTTCTATATGCGTCCGCGTACTGATCGTGTGGAATTGGAAAATACCATGAAGGCTGATTGTTTGTACAGCGTGTATTGCCGGAGAAGTGCCTAGAAATATAATAGCTGGAAAATATGAAGAGGCAGAGGAGGCTATCCAATGGTATAAACGTGTATTCGGAGATGATTTCTATTTGGAATTGCAACGTCATAAAGCGACGGTTCCTCGTGCGAATCATGAAGCTTATAAATTGCAGCAAATTGCTAACGAAAAGTTGATAGAGTATTCTAGAAAATTCAATGTCAAGCTGGTTTGTACTAATGACGTTCACTTTGTAGATGAAGAGAATGCTGAAGCACACGACAGGCTGATCTGTCTGAGTACGGGTAAGGATTTGGATGATCCTAACCGTATGCTCTATTCAAAGCAAGAGTGGATGAAGACACGTGCCGAGATGAATGAAGTTTTCGCTGATGTCCCCGAGGCTCTTTCAAATACGGTGGATATTTGTGATCAGGTGGAATTTTATAGTATAGATCATGCACCGATTATGCCTACTTTTGCTATTCCTGAAGATTTTGGGACAGAAGAGGGGTATCGGAAGAAATATACAGAAAAGGACTTGTTTGATGAGTTCACTCAAGATGAAAACGGTAACGTGGTAATGAGTGAGGAGGCCGCCAAAGCCAAAATAGAGAAACTGGGTGGTTATGACAAACTCTATCGTATTAAACTGGAAGCTGATTATCTGAAGAAATTAGCGTTGGAAGGTGCGCACAAGCGTTATGGAGAAGTCTTGAATGAGGAAGTGCAGGAACGGATCAAATTCGAACTTCATATTATGAAGACGATGGGTTTTCCGGGTTACTTCTTGATTGTGCAGGATTTTATTCGTGCCGCGCGTGAAGAATTGGACGTGTCTGTAGGGCCGGGACGTGGATCGGCGGCAGGTTCTGCCGTAGCATATTGTTTGGGTATCACTAAAATAGACCCTATTGCATACGATTTGCTGTTCGAACGTTTCCTGAATCCCGACCGTATTTCTTTGCCTGATATTGATGTGGATTTTGATGATGATGGTCGTGGACGAGTACTGAATTGGGTAACTGAAAAATATGGTCAGGAAAAGGTGGCGCATATCATTACATATGGTACGATGGCAACCAAGCTAGCGATCAAGGATGTAGCCCGTGTACAGAAATTACCTTTATCGGAGTCTGACCGTTTGTGTAAGCTGGTTCCGGATAAGATTCCTGATAAAAAATGAATTTGACTAATGCCATAGCTTATGTTCCTGAACTACAGGCAGCGGAAGTCTCACCTGATCCTATTTTGCGTGATACGATAAAGTATGCAAAGATGTTGGAGGGGAATGTCCGTAATACAGGTGTGCATGCGTGCGGTACTATTATATGTCGAGATGATATAACGGACTGGGTGCCTGTAAGTACGGCAGATGATAAGGAAACCGGTGAAAAAATGCTGGTGACTCAGTATGAAGGTTCAGTTATTGAAGATACTGGATTGATCAAGATGGACTTTTTGGGTCTGAAGACTCTTTCTATTATCAAAGAGGCGATTGAAAATATTAAGCATAGTAAGGGGATTATCTTGGACATTGACGAGGTTGACATTTCGGATCCTCCTACTTATGCTCTTTATAGTGAAGGACGGACGATTGGTACATTCCAGTTCGAATCTGCCGGTATGCAGAAATATTTGCGGGAATTGGAACCTAGTACTTTTGAGGATTTGATTGCGATGAATGCTCTTTATCGTCCGGGGCCTATGGATTATATTCCGGACTTTATCGACCGTAAGCATGGCCGTAAGCTATTGAGTATGATATTCCTATTATGGAGAAATATTTGAAAGATACATATGGTATTACGGTATATCAGGAGCAGGTCATGCTTTATCACGTTTGTTGGCGGATTTCACTCGTGGCGAATCCGATGCCTTGCGTAAAGCATGGGTAAAAAACTAAGAGATAAACTAGACCATATGAAGCCTAAGTTTATTGAAGGCGGACGAAAGAACGGTCATGATCCCAAAGTACTTGAGAAGATTTGGACGGACTGGGAAAAGTTTGCTTCTTATGCATTCAATAAATCTCATGCTACTTGTTATTCATGGGTGGCTTATCAGACTGCTTTTCTGAAAGCAAACTATCCCGCGGAATATATGGCAGCTACGATGAGCCGGAATATTTCGAATATCACGGAAATTACTAAATTGATGGATGAGAGTAAGGCGACTGGCATCATGACCAAGGGACCCGATGTGAATGAAAGTTATCTGAAGTTTTCTGTGAACCGTAAAGGGGATATCCGTTTTGGGCTGGGAGCATTAAGGGAGTGGGGGAAAGTGCTGTGCAGTCTATCCTTGAAGAACGTGAGAGAAATGGAGAATATAAAGATATTTTCGATTTTGTACAGCGTGTAAATCTTTCGGCTTGTAATCGTAAGAATATAGAAAACTTGGCTTTGGCAGGTGCTTTTGATAGTTTCACGGGAATAAAGCGTGAAGACTTCTTTGTAAAGAACGCTAAGGATGAAACCTTTACCGAAGTTTGGTACGTTATGGAAATAAGTATCAGATGGATAAAGCCGCAGCTGCAAATTCTTTGTTTGGAGGTGAGAATCAAGTGGATATTGCTACTCCCGAAATCATTCCGTCTCCTGCATGGGGGGATTTGGAACGTTTGAATAAAGAACGTGATTTGGTAGGTATCTATCTTTCTGCCCATCCGTTGGATGAGTATGCTGTTATATTAGAGAATGTATGTAATGTCCACATGGCGGAACTTGCCGATTTAACCCTTTGCAGAACAGAGACTTAACCATGGGGGGGATTGTGAGTGCAGTGCGTGAGGGAGATACCAAGACGGGAAAACCATACGGTATTGCTAAAGTGGAAGATTATTCGGGCTCAGCGGAATTTGCTTTCTTCGGTAATGAATGGGTAGAGAAGAAGAACTTTTTTATGACTGGTATGTTTTTATTTATGCGAGGGAAATGTCAGCCAAAACAATGGCGGCAGGAAGAATGGGAGGTGAAGATAAGTACTATTGAATTATTACCAGAAGTAAAGGAAAAGATTATTGAGAAACTTACAGTTTCAGCTCCTTTGTCTGCATTGGATGAAGAGCTGATAACGGAGTTTTCAGCCTTAATCAAGGCAAATCCCGGTAATGCAGAGCTTTATTTTCATGTAATGGATGAGGATGGACAAATGTATGTCAATCTGATGTCACGTACTATGAAGATTTCGGTTCAAAAAGAGATCATGACTTATTTAAAGAGCCAACCACAGCTCTCTTACAAAATTAATTAGTATATTTGCGCTAACATTTTAAATAACTAAGTATAATAATTATGGCACTAGAAATTAAAGATAGCAATTTTGAAGAATTGCTGGCATCGGGCAAGCCTGTAGTAGTGGACTTTTGGGCAACATGGTGTGGTCCTTGTAAAAAAATAGCTCCAGATGTTGAAGCTTTGGCAGAAGAATATAAGGATCAGGTAATAATTGGAAAGTGCGACGTGGATGATAACGACGAACTGACCGGTAAATTTGGTGTACGTAACATTCCTACCGTTCTTTTTATCAAGGATGGTGAAGTGAAAGATAAGACTGTAGGTGCAGTGACCAAGGCCCAGCTGGAAGAAAAAATTAAAGCTTTACTGTAATAAAAAGAATATTCACCCTTTAATATATACGACTATGGGAATGGAAGACGATTTCTTATTGGAAGATGAGGATGATCAAAAAACGATAGAGTTTATCAAAAATTATCTGCCTCAGGATTTGAAAGATAAATTCACGGAGGATGATTTGTATTATATCCTTGATGTGATTGTGGATTACTATACCTCCAGCGGATGCCTTGATGTACAACCTGATGAAGAGGGATACATTAATATTGATCAAGATGAAATTGTGAATTACATAGTCAAGGAAGCCAAGAAAGACGGAATGGGGCCTTATGACCCCAATGATGTATTCTTTGTAGTCCAGGGGGAAATGGAATATGGGAATTCATTGGGACAGGTAGATTAAGAAGAATAAGTCTCATAATAAAATAAAAGATGCGTATCTCCAGCTAGGGATACGCATTTTTTATATTTGAAAACCATCTTTCCTGCTTTTGCTTCAATCTTTGCTATAGAGAAACCTTCCGGCATATGGCTGGCATCTACCGTAACAGCAATGGTTGTTTCTCCCTGTTTCCAGCCATCCGGCTTCTCAATCGTGATTGCAGGTGTAGTATTCTCAGCTGCATAAGCAGTCTGTGTCTGGAGCAAAGGTGTTGTCAGGCAAAGAAATGTCGTTGCTGCAAGCAAGCTCTTTTTTACCCTGCTTTTAGTAATTGTTCTCTTCTTCTGTTTCATTTTTTCCAGATTCATCATCGGCTTTTGTTTCCTCCTTCTGTATTTCTACCCTGCCGGGCAGTTCATTTTTCATTCTCTTTTTGAAAGCTTCCAATTCCGGAATGCTCATATCCATTGCACGGATAATTCTTACAATTTCCAGATTTTCCGCTTCTGTTTTTGCAATCTCCGCAGCCTTGAACCGCTTTAAATCTGCTTCATATCTGGCTTTGGAGGCTTCCATTTTTTCCTTGGCTTTCTCATAATCTGCCGTTGCTTTTTCAAGACTTTTCATCGGTTCTCCTTTCCGGACGGCTGATGCAGCCGCCCTTTTTTCTTACCATCGTCCGAATCCATAGAAATGACTCTGCCAGTATGGGGAATTGATGGACGTATACTGCACCGGATGTCCACAATGGATCATCTGACCATTGCCTACATAGATTCCGATATGCGTTACCGGCTCCCCTGCGTCGTAAGTTCCAGTAAAGAAAATCAAATCTCCCGGCTGTGCCTCCGACTGGGATACTGGTGTACAAATGTTGTACAGTCCCTGTGCTGTTAGTCTTCCTGTATTCCTTACACCAGAGTTTGTCAGACAGTAGCTTACAAATCCGGAACAATCGAATCCACTTGGGGAATATCCACCCCACACATACGGTGTTCCGAGATATTTTGCCGCTTCTTCTAGTAATCGCTGTGCCGCTTCACTGGTGTATTCATTGCCGCCAAAACTGGAACCTTCTCCTGTTTCCAGATAAAAGATCGGGTTCAACCGTTCTCCATTTTTTAACAGTTCAATATGAAGATGGCTTCCTGTCGAATTTCCAGTGTTTCCTACCAGACCAATTTCATCACCTTTGCTAACAGATGCTCCTGCAGATACGCTCCGGCTGCTAAGGTGTGCATAGCGAAGCTCATAACCTTTGCTGTCTTTGATAATGACGTAATTTCCATAGCTGTCATTATAACCAGAAGTCGTAACAGTTCCAGTCAGTCCTGCCATCACTTTTGTTCCTTCCGGTGCACCAATATCCATACCATTATGAAGCTGATTTGCTCCTGATATTGGATGAATCCTGTATCCATAATAGCTGGTCACACTGGAATACCAGTTAAAATCAACCGGTGTTGCAAACATCTGTAAATTGCCTTTTGTATCGTTGTAGGCACTGAACAGTTCTTTCTGGAAAAATCCCAGTCTGTCCTGACAGATTGACATCAGGTTTCCACTATTTAAGGTGACATTCAGCACATCTACATCTCTTGTCCTGGTCACTTCCACTTCATTGCTTCCATTATCATCTGCCAGATAGCATTCCCAGGTCTTATGACCATGTGCAGATGCTGCCGCATGACTGTCATAATAGACATCAAACTGTACACCGTATCTTGCGAAAGCTCCGGTATCTTCTACCGTATATTCGACACCATTCATTACCACCTTTGTCCCCATTGGAACAAACGGATTGGAAGCATCTACTGCTAAGGTATGATTGGCTGTTGGATATGCTCCACTGGCAGTCGGTCCTCCGCTCCAAATACCACAACAGATCGGACAGTTACAATATCCACTGGTCACTACTTGTCCCAAAGATTCTCCAACTCTTACAGTTGCTGTCTCTGTCACAGTCTCATTGACTGCTTCTGTTTCTAACTGATACTGCAATGCAAAAAGAGCATCCAGTTCCGGCTTGACCTGTTCAAAGGTAAACTCTTCATACTTTGCTGACAGATAACTGATCAGGATAAACGGATCATGCTCAATAGGTCCGATGTTATATCGATATTCCTCATGTCCCGGTTCTTCAGATTCCATGTTGTTGATCCGCTCCTGCAGATTAGCTTCCAGCTGTGTATAATACAATTCTGCTTCCCTAATTGCCTGATCTGATGACAGATAACTGGTTCCCGTGTAAGTGATCACATTTTGTAAAAACACCGCAGAGCATGATGTGATATTTGTTATGATTAGAAACATCAATCCGATCAGAACTGCTACACTGATATACACCTTCCGGTTTTCTTTAAAGAAGTTAGTGACTTTGCCGCCAATCTTCTTAATATAATCAATCGTACCTTTTGCAGCTGTTCCTACTGTCTGTTCACTTCGCTTTGCTTTGGCATAATCCCGTTTGATCTGTTGCTTCTGAATCTGTTTTTTTAGTTTCTTCTGCTCCTGACGGGCTGCCGCCTGTGTCTGTTTCTCTTTCTGTCTCTCCAGTCTGCTTCTCTTTCTGGATGCCCTCTGTTTCCTGCGTCTGGCACTTCTCTGTTCCAGCCGGTAAATACCTTCGCCGCCTTCTTCCAACTTATGGGCACCTTCCACTGCCGCATTGTCGTCTTCATTTTTACTAATCTCACGATGCAATGCTGCGGAAGTTGCACTTCCTGCTTTCTTGACAACAGAAGCTTTTTCTGTTTTTACAGATTCCCCTTCGCCAAACTTCAGGCGGGATTTCTTCTTTCCAGGAGTTTCCCCTTCATTTGCCCGATAGACCTGTGCCTTCTTGGAATGCTGCTTAGCTTCCTTTTTCTTTTTGGCTTCCTCATAAGAAAACTTTTTGGCTTTTTCCTTCTGTTTTTGATGGCGGAAATTGACTCCATCCGTATCCATCTGGTTCAATTTCTCCATATTTTTGTCATTTTTCACAGAAGCACCAGTTTCCTCATAAGCAAATTTCAAACGCTGTTTTTGTTTTGGCTTTTTGCTGCCGCCGGTCTGATTTCTCCGGCTGTCTCCTCGGTTTTCTGATAGATCAGCACGTTTTTCTTTCAGTCTCCCTAACTGTCCGGATTCATATTTTTCTGCAAGTCTGGATTCTTTTCCGACTTCAGCACGAATCCTTTTCCGGTTTTGCTGCTTTCTATTTTGTCCAAAATCCTCACTTTGCTTCTCTGTCCGTATCAGTTCCGGTGCATCTCTGGATTTTTGCACAGAGGGACGAATATTTTTCCCACTCCGTTCAGACTGGCGGGAAGACTTATCCACAAGGCTTAATTCTTTTTCCCCCTGTTTTCCTCCCATCTGCACATCACTGGCACGGTTACTGACACGAACAGAAGATTTATCCGTCAGGTTTTCTTCCACCAGACCATCCTTGGTCATCTTTTGGACTTTCTTGTCCCTGACTTTCATTCTCTGTTCTGCCACTACTTACTCCTCCTTCTTCGGATACCCTTTCCCTGCCTGTAATAAGCAGAGAAAAAGCGATGCCAAAAACAGCACCGCCACTAAAAGTTAATACATATGAAATTGCTCGTAACATTGTTTTCTCCTTTGATTTACCCTGCTTCAGAAGTTTCCTCCAAGCGGGTTGTCATGATTTTATAGAGGGAATTCTTCGGGAATCTGTCTACGAATGGGATAATGACATTTCCATAGAACAGAAGTCCTTCCCCCTCATTACTGTTGGTTACATAGGACAGCTGGGTTGGTGAGATATTCAGCTGTTTTGCCAGAATCTGCCTGTCTCCGGAAGCCTGGTTGAGCATATAAATGAAATCAGAGTTTTCAAAAATATTCTCGATTTCCCTGGAAGCCAATAAATCTTTGATATTCTGTGTTATCTGATTGTTATTATCAGGCGGCTTTTTATCCACCTCTCTGGGGCTTTCGCCCATTTTCATCAGCGTGTCATTTCACGCTCAGCATAGCATATCTTTTTACCACGATTATATCGTACCGGCTGGCAATGCGGCCTCTTGGAGCTGTTATATTCTGCTTATGCAGGTTCAAGCTCTATGCGTTGCGTGTGGCTATTCTATTATGAATAGCCTTCCACTCGGATTAGGTCGCTACCCCTTTCCCGTTTTTTTCCGCATTGATACTTCTGACTTACTTGCCGGTTTCAGTCAGAACGGCGATAGTTTGCACTTTAAGCGACCAACAAGTAACAAACCAGTTCACCAGTTGGAATACCTCCCCATTTACGGAACCTCTTCCAAATTTCCACACTGTAAGCTGCTGTCTGCTCTTCTTTTAATAGAAGATGGAATTCATCCACATAGTAACGGTAGATTTATGAGCGAAACGATTGATAGTCACTCGGTTCCATACCTGGTCCTGCACAATCAACATCCCGATCTTTTTCAGCTGTTTTCCAAGCTCTTTGATATCAAAACAAACGATACGATTGTTGATATCTACATTTGTGCGATGATTAAATACATTCAGGGAGCCTGTAACATAAATCTCCAATGAAGTTGCAAGACGCTGTGCTTCCGGCTCTTCCTGTTTTCTCAGAAGGTTATATAAATCCTCCAGGATTGGCATCTTCTCCGGTACTGGATCGGCAAGATATTCCTGATATACTAACCGCACACAACGGTCAATGATGGTCTTTTCTACCGGCTCCAGTCCATTCTTTCCTCCAACAATCAGCTCACACAAAGACAGAATAAAATCTGCTTTCAATGACAGTGGATTATCTTCCTCGGAATAGTTCAGGTTCAGATCCATTGGATTGATATACTGGTCAGATACCGGAGAAACCCGTACCACCTGTCCGTGCAGTGCCTGCACAAGTGCCGAATATTCGGCTTCTGGATCGCAGACGATGATATCATCTTCTGTGATCAGGAAGCAGTTTGTAATTTCTCTCTTTGCTGAGAAGGACTTACCGGAACCTGGTGTACCAAGAATCAGTCCATTCGGGTTCTTCAGACGTTTCCGATCAACCATAATCATGTTGTTGGATAATGCATTCAGTCCATAATAAAGAGCCTCCCCTTCCTGAAACAGTTCCTGTGTCGTAAACGGCACGAAGATCGCTGTTGAAGATGTGGTAAGCCCTCTTTGAATTTCAATCCGATTGACTCCCAGCGGAATACAGGACATGAGTGCTGCTTCCTGCTGATAATCCAGCTGTTTTAAGGAACAGTTATATTTCTGTGCGATTCCCTGCACCTGGAAAATATTGTTATCCAGCTTCTGACGCTTCTTTGCGGTATTCATTACCAGAACCGTCACGAGGAACATTCTCTCATTTCTGGACTGCAGATCTTCCAGCAGGTTTTTCGCCTCTTCTCCATAAGTCACAAGGTCCGACGGAAGCACATCCATATCATAACCGGAACGTACTGCTCGCTTCTGCTCTTCAATCTTCATCTTATCCAAATCTGAAATCTTGCTCTTGATCATCTTGATCGCAGAACTCTGGTCAATGGACTGGATATGAATGTTGACATTGATGCTGTCATCCACATCCAGGAAGTCTGCAAGCATCCGGTCTGTAAGCTCTGGTGCCAAAATCTGCAGATAACTCACACTTCCCATCGTTCTTCCCATCAAAAATGTCTGATTCTTGGAAAAGTTAAAGGAAGTCGGTGCAATAAAATCTTTGGTCTTTAATCCTGTTTCTGGAAGCATCTTATACTGGAACTTAAATGGTTCAATCCGATCCTGGTTGAACACATGATACAGAATCTCCAGCCTTTCCAAACCATTCAAGGAATGTGCCTGTGCTCCCAGGACCTTAAAGTTATTTAAGATATCTGTTTCGATTCTTTCAAGCCTTGGCCTTGCCGCCTTCAGGCTTTCTGCTTCGATTCCAAAAGTAATATACTTTGTCTTCACCAGACCATTATTTCCTTTGGAAAGCTGATTTTTCAGCATAGTACGATACTCTTCACGAATGGCATTGAAGTCATCGTTCTGATCCGGAATATCAATACTTTTTTCAAATTCTGCCACATCCACCTGCTGATTGATAAAGGACAGCTGCACACTGATGGAAGAATCAAAGTAATTTAAGAAATCACAGTAATTTTCAAATATCGTGGTCTTATCCTCATTTAAAGCAAGCTGATAGTTGATGTCATAAAACTGAATTGTCTTAGAGAAAAAGGTCTTTGTCACCTGGCAGATACCATCCTGCAGCATCCGAATATACGGAATACTCTGCTGTGCAGTTGTAGGAATGTTTTTCTGTTTCCTACGATCCCGTTCCTGCTTCTTCCTACGCTTTTCCTGTTCTCTTTCTTTTCTGCTTTTTTTGTTTCTTCTTTCCTGACGGTTTCTTTTTTCCGCCAGGGACAGACGCTCCTGCTGAGCCTCCTGCTTTGTCTTTTTTGCCATCCGGCACACCCTCCTTTTTTACAAGGGTGGAAATCTCCTGATAAAAATTTTCTGTCTTATATGGTCTTACCGCCGGACAGATAAACTTCTGTCGAATGATATTTGCCACCACTTTTTCAAATGGAAGCCCGTCTTTTTCATACATTGCCATGAAGAAAAATGGAAGCATGATCGTTACCATCAGGATGGCTGCGATACTGGAACCAATTGGTTTCTCATGAACAGATAAAACGGAATTCCCACAACTGCGGCAAGTGAAAAGAAAATCAGCTGCCGCTTTGTCAGATTTAACGCTACTTTTGTTTTGACCTTGGTAAGGTCTTTTGGTACTGGTACATACGCCATGGTATGCGCTCCTTTCCTGCCCGTTAGTGGGCATTAAATATCGATTTGCTAAGCTTCCGGTCTTGAATAATGAAAATGCAAGAATCACGGTATAAGCCGCTACTGAAAACATTGCTGCATGAAGGTCACTGGATATGGTCATTGCATTTACTAAAACTGCATAAATTCCCACACAAACCATCATGAAGAATCCCTGAAATGCCAGTGCGAACAAGCCTTTTAAATAGTTGTTTCCGATATTACCCCATTCCTTATTGGTCATGGTGGCAAACGGAATTGGTGCTATGGAAGTATAAAGGTAAATTTCTATCATTCTTCCGTACAAGATTACCGTAATGATAATTGACAGAATGTGCATGGTAACACTGATTAACATCGTTTCCATGGATAGCAGGAACAAATCCCCTAACTCCATATCCTCCAGGGCATCCACAATCCGTGAAATTGCTTCTGTTGCATCCACCGCAGTGTTTCCTGATATCACCCCGCGGCATTGTTGACCACATGCTGGCCAACATCAAAGACCGCCATCGTGATATTGAACGTATTTGTCACCAGATAAATGGCTACATACGCTTTGAAGATCCAGAGGAAAATGTTATAAGTCTCAAATTCATGGAAATTGTTTTTTTGTGTTACCATCGTGATCAATTCATAGCACAGGACAAAGGTGATGATCAGTCCCGCAATGGGGACAATCACCGTTTGGGATATATTCTGAATCAGATTAAAAATCCCTGCATTCCATCCCTGCGGTGTCTGCCCCACCTGCCCGGCTATGGTTCCCACCTGCTCATTGACAGACGTGAACATGTTATCCAAACTTGACTTGATAAGCCCGATCAGGATATCCTTTATCGCTTCCGTAATTCTCTCAATGATGGTGTTCATCTACCACTCCTCTTAAGAGAACAATGTTGCCAGCTGTGGAATCAGGGTAGTTCCCAGCAGCATGATTCCGGCACCAGCCATCAGCTGTTTGATGCCCTGGCTCTTAGCGCCGGGATTGTCATTTCCATATCCTTCCAGAAGGTTTACGACACCCCACACGCCAAGACCTGCGCCGATTGCGACTACAAGAGTTTTTAAAGTTGTAATTGCACTGCTAAAAAATGCCATATACATTCACCAAAACTGACTTCTTTCAGGTGTTTACGGGAACGAAAATACACCGACTAAAAAGCCGGTGCACCTAGTGTCAGTTATTCCTTTCCTCATTATTTTCTGTTCATTCCCAAGGTTACTCCGACAGTTCTACATGAATTACTTCCACCTCTTCTTCAGATTTCGGTGTATACTGCGGATTTAACTCTTTCTCAACTTTGTACCGGTTCTTCTCGTTTTCATCTGCAAGAAGCCGATAGTTTTTGTGTTTCGTGATATCATATTTGTCCGAGAAAAATGGTCTGGCACCACGGATCTGCAGGATACATTTTCCTCCATCCATGACTGCAATCTCATCTTCAGTCATCAGCTGTTTACCTGTTTTCTGGTAATTCAATCCAAAAGACTTCTGATTACTCCTCGTCTCCGAAGTGTTATACAGGTCAATGGTTTCCTTACCCAGAAGCTCGCTCATTTCCTTTAAGGTAGTTTTCTCTTTTCCTCCAAGAAATAGTGTGGTATCACAGTTACCCAGAATAGTATCTGCACTATCCTTATACATTGCCTTTAGCTGACTCTGTGACTGCAAAATAATAGAAGCAGAGATTTCCCTGCTTCGGATGGTTGCAATCAGCTTGTCAAACTGAGGAATTTGTCCAATATTGGCAAACTCATCAGCAATGACACGCACATGAACTGGCAGTCTTCCACCATATTCATCATCTGCTTTGTCACAAAGCAGATTGAAAAGCTGTGACTGTAACATGGCAATCACAAAGTTAAAGGTTGTATCTGTATCGGACATAATCAAAAACAAGGCTGTCTTCCTGTCCCCGATCTTATCCAATTCCATTTCATCATAAGACATGATCTCACGAAGTTCTGCTATATCAAATGGTGCCAGCCTCGCACCACAGGAAATAAGAATACTTTTGGCTGTTTTGCCAGCCGCCATTTTGTATTTTTTATACTGTCTGACCGCAAAGTGCTGCGGATCTCTTTCTTCCAGTTCCTGGAACATCATATCCACTGGATTCTGGTAAGTTTCATCCTCTTCACGGGTTTCGCTTTCATTCAAAAGATCCAGAAGGGTATTCAGATTCTTTTCCTCTTCATCTCCTTCATACCAGATAAAAGCAATCAATGCCGTGTACAACAGCTTCTCTGCTTTCACCCAAAAATCTTCGGAAGCTTTTTCCCCTTCGCCTTTGGTATTAACAATAATTGTTGTAACCAGCTTCAGGATATCTTTTTCAGACCGTATATAAGCAAATGGATTGTAATGAAGCGATTTGGAAAAGTTGATAGTATTCAGAACCTTAATCACATATGGTTCGTGTACCACTTTTCCTGATTTATCTTTCATAATATTTCCATTCTTATCTTTCTTAGGTGGTCCCTTTGCTAACATCTTCCCGCACTCCTCGATCAGAGTGCCTTTCGGATCTGTAATGACCATGGAACAGTTCATCTGCATGACTGACGGCTTAACGAAAAATCGAGTTTTTCCGGAACCACTGCCGCCAATGACCACTATATTTTTATTTCTTGCATACTTTGGCTGTTTAGGTCTACTTTCCATAGTCAATGCTTCTGTTGCTGTTAATGGAATATTCATCCAGGGATCTTCCGACATATAAGGTTTAATATCCTCAGCGTTTCCCCATCTGGCTGAACCATACTCGATTCCTTTCCGGAGTTTCTTTGCATCTGACTGTTTCTGCCATACCAGTAATTTCAGAATGACAGCTGCTACAATTCCTGTCAGCATATCACGCCAGTTAAAACTTGGCTGCAATCCAGTAAGAATCCTGTCTGCATGTTCCATCGCATATAATAGCTTGTTCCCAATATCTTCTCCCAGACTGTTTCTGTAAAGAAATGATGCCCGATTTGTATAAAAAGCAGTTAAGATATATGGGATATTGGTAAGAACCAGTTTCTTTTTATCCAGGGCGGACAGCCTGACCCTGATCTTATTCTTCCATTTTTGCATCAGATTTTTACCGATTTGCTTTTTCATCGGCTCTGCTCCTGATGCCGGTTCTTTACTTTGTCCTTCGATTTCTTTGGCATCATTGCTCTGTAAGTTGCAAGACGCTTGTGAATAGAAGGCTTATTCGCTTTTTGAATCTGTTTCTGGGAAAACTCACGGAAAGCAGCATTGAGGGCATCCTGATCACGTCCTTTAAAAAACACCAGATACATCGGTGGATCTTTACTCTTATCTTTTTTCAAAGCATAATTGATCCCGTATTTTCTGGCATAACGTTCAAAGGACTTGATATTCTTATTTGTGATCTCGATATTGACCATCCCGGCATTCTGTTTTGCCAGCTCTTTTACCGTGACCTTTCCCTGTTTCGGCTG
>ENA-OQIM01000433-OQIM01000433.1-human-gut-metagenome-genome-assembly--contig:-NODE-433-length-15983-cov-3.103746_pt1 | contig 15983 bp, 23 predicted proteins | sample MGYA00242579_ERZ504744 | MGnify/ENA primary metagenome ERZ504744 (study PRJEB26092, sample SAMD00036441) | human gut metagenome | host: Homo sapiens | study: EMG produced TPA metagenomics assembly of...
CTACAAACACATCAAGAAGGCCGAATGGTTCTTGGGAGCATACCAGGCGAACGTTGCCGAGTATGCCGTCGCCAAGTATTCCTTGGATCTGCGGCGTGCCGGTCTGTCCTGTGATTTCGACGCATCTGGCGAAGGCAGTCCATCGACGCGCATATGCTCGGGTGCCTTCTGAAAGCGGGAGAACAGGCTTCCGAGGTGCTTAACGATCCACGTCGTCCCGTGCAGAACGTGAGCGAATGGGCGAAAAAGGATCAATGCTGGAACAATCTAAAAGGGAAGATGACCTGTCTCGATGCCGCTGACGTCGAAATCGTCATGGAAAAACCCAAACATGCCGCCACCAAACGAGTAGTGAAAGAGGATGAAGTATCGGCCGCTCCGGAACCGCGACACAAGGCATCCAACGAAGCCGTGGAAGAACTACCCACCGACAATGTTCTAGTATCCGACTGGCATGCGTTGACTCCCAAATCTCTTGAGAGACTCATCGCTTTCGCGACTCCCAAACACTATTTGAGTCCAAAGTCAAAGAGCTCCTTGGAGACGCTCATTTCCGGCGATGACCTTCCCATTAATGAGAACGCTTTGAACAATCTGCTCAAACGATGCTTGGATGCAGGCTTCCCGCTACGCGAACTGCAGGCAAAACCGCAGGTTCCGTTAAGGCCAGGAATAGATATCACTTCTGAAGACGCCAGCGTCGATGATAGACGTGATTTTCTCATGTCCATTCCAGAGCAGAACTGGCAGACCATAATTCAATGGGGGCAGAAACGCTACATGATCAACCAAGAAATGATGGCGGCGTTGGCGAGACTTTCCGAAGGACTTCAGCTGACCGACCGGCAGACCGTTCTGCTATGGCGTTTGGGCAATGACATGGTAAAGCGCGGTTTCCCCGCCTCCCTGTTCAAGCCCCGGGATCAACGGTAATATCCGACAGATGGCTCATCTATCCAATCGGCAACGACCTGCGCCATTTGCTGCGCCAGCAACGGTGGCACAGCGTTGCCGACCTGCCTGTATTGGTCAGTGCGGTTGCCCATGAAGAAGTAGTCATCCGGGAATGTCTGCAAACGCGCAGCCTCACGCACGGTCAGACTACGGCACTGAGACGGATCGGGGTGGATGAAGTAATGCCCGTCCTTGCTGATGTGAGACGTGACCGTGGTTGACGGCTGATCGGACAACTGTACATGGAACCGGTCCGCGAATACTACCTCTTTGCCCTCGACCGCGCCTTCGGCGTTCTTGTGGTTCGGCAACAGATACTTCGGGAAATCGTACAGCTTCGCACAAGTCTTATGTTCCTGCGCGTAAGCCGCGCAGAACAAATATCTATCCAGATCGGAATCCATGTGGTTGCGTGCAACATGCTCGGGCAACACACCGCTGCCTGCAAGATGGCCTCGATACCAGTCGGATAATGGATTCCGATCTTCAGCACCGATGCCATCGGCATGCTGTGCGGAAGGCAGATGCTTGCCCTCCATCACGGGTTCCAAGCTCGGCCCCAATGCGGATCCCTCCGGAGTGAGCATGAGTTTTTCCGCAGCCTTGCGGACGTATTCCTTCCAGTCAAGCTTGTCATGAACTCTGGAGGAGAATCCAGAACGGATGCGCGGCATCTCCCCTAATACTTGGTCGACCGTAATAACTGGGCGTGGAGTCATCACTCCGGGAGCGCCCTGGCCGCACCCGCTCCTGGTACCGAACAGGATGACCCTATGACGGGCCTGGGGGACGCCGAATTCGTCGGCGCGAACAATGAAATCATGAGGCCGCTCTGGATTTTTCACGACCATAGAATGCAGCTCGTATCCCAACGCCTCCATATCAGCACGGATATGTCCGAACACGCCTTCGCCGTAATTGCGCGCGGACAGCAGTCCTTTCACGTTCTCCATGACAAACGCCGTAGGCCTGAGCACTTCGATGAACCGCAGATAGCACTTGTAGAGCGTCTGCTTGACGTCCTTTTCGAGCCTGTCCTTATCATGGGTACGACGAGCGCGCCCGACGAGCGAATACGCTTGGCATGGCGGACCACCGATCAGCACGAGAGGACCGTCATACCCTTGCAAACGTTTCTTTGCCATCTCGACGAACTCATCATCACCCTCTTTGAGGTTCCTTGGATTGCCTCGGCTTCGGCTGCAGCCACTCTTCTGGATGAGAATCCTTCAATCTTTCGAGATTCTCACTGGAAGGAGTTCCGAGATAGTCGATGTAATCTTGGGGCAGCCGTCCATCCGCATCCATAAGACGGCGAGCGAACGCGCGCAACCTCAATGTGGCATGCGCAGTACGCTCCATCTCTATAGACATGATGGAGCGGAACACCGGCTCATCGTTTTCATCACGCAGGGAAGAGAATCCTTCGCTCATACCGCCTGGTCCCGCAAACAGGTCTATGACCGGTATTGGATCCATGGGCATAGTGAAAACTCCTTGAATTGAATGTCAACGGCTGCTCAAACCCAGGATACCAGGTAAATCGAAGTAAACTCGCGAGCATCGCAGGATACATACAAAAAGTCGCCCATACCGTATTTGGCGTACGTCACCACAACGCACACGATTTTCTACCCCGTATGGGGCGCACAATAGCGGATACACCATTCGAAAAAGAACAGAGGGATGTCATGGGCGACAGTAACATCCCCGAAGACTGCGGCTAAAACACAGCTCTACATAGGCGCGCTACCTCGCGCCGAACAGCCGCTTAATCCTCGCAAACAGACCACCTTTCGAGGTCTTTTTCTTTTCAACCTCCTCATTGAGAGATTTGAATCTTTCCTGAGTGACACCTGGCTTGGGCGCTTCTTCCACGTCCCAAGGATCCTCAGCTTCCCATGGATCCATGGCCGCCCAAGGATCGCTTGCAGGCTTCGAAACAGGCATCGCCGTCTCACCCTTGATGAAGGCAAGCACCTGCGCAGGTCCTGAGGCTGCACCAACACCTCACGGGCCTTGCACCCTTCGGAAGGCCCCACAACGCCACGCGACTCCAGCAAATCCATAAGACGACCAGCCTTGGCGAATCCGACACACAGCTTGCGCTGCAGCATGGATGTCGAACCGAACTGCGAGGTGACGATCAGTTCCGCCGACTGCAGAAGCAAGTCCATATCATCGCCAATGTCTTCCAGCTCAACATCGTCCGGAACGGTACCCCAGCGGATATCGAAATCATCCATATTGCCGTCGATGTTTTATCCGGTGTAATATCCTTCTTGTTAGATACTCGGCGTGTAGCATGTCGAGTCTGAACAGTCTTCGCCCTCCGACCATCATCCGTTTTTCTTTTTCCGTTGAGGAAATCAAGCACTTCTTTGGAAGTAACCAAGAAGTTATCGTTTATGTGATGAGCAAGATACAGTCCGTGAATACCCGTCAGTCGCGATAGAGCCGTGTACAACTGGCCGAAATCCCAGCAATCCGGATAGATAATCGCCCTATCGAATGTTTGCCCCTGCGACTTATGAATGGTAATTGCCCAAGCCAATTTAAGAGGTATCTGTTCGAATGTTCCCACAACCTCTTTTTCAATGCGTCCATTAATGAGAACAGGCTTCGTGATTTTCCACTCAAAGCTCTGCACAAAAGTAGCCTCTATTCCGTCAAACCGAACTAGGGCACCTGGACCGTCACAGTTTATGACCGTTCCCAATGCGCCGTTCATGAATGTATCTTCGGAGTTGTTGACAAGAGCCATGACTCGCGCGCCAGGTTTCAGCGAAAGCTCCTCATCAGTCGGCATATCCGACTTAAGAACCTCACCGGTCACATGCGCCACGAATGTCATTTCCTCATCTTTTAAAGCATTGAGCCTCTGCATGTTTTCATCCCGCGCCTGCGCATTGGTACTGCAAAGAATGATGGAGTCAGGCAGCGGATTGACGAGAGCATGCTGCTCTATCCAACGCGCACCATTCTTGTCGCCGAATCTGCAAGCATTAAGAGCCGCAACAAAGTGCGCATCCCTTTGCCTGATCGCCTCGCAGAGTTCCACTTCCTCGAAGTTCCAGAACGCCCATTCGCTGCTTTGAAACGCAAACGCCTCTCCAACGTCGTAGCCATATTTTTCTTCCAAAAACCGCCTCTCTTCATTAGTGATGACGGGCGGAAGCTGGCAAAAATCACCAACGACCAATAATTGGCAAAGACCCTTGCCCTTCTGTTTACGTATTTTGCCGGCAATCTTCAACACTGCGGAAAGATAATCGAATAAATCCATACGGCACATGGACACTTCATCAAGAATCAACAGATCACAGTCCGGAAGCGGAGAATCCGTAGGCACAAAAGGATGCGGGTCTTTCTCCAAGGTCCGTCCCGGACGAATGCAAAGGACGCGGTGCACCGTCGAACCACCCACGTTAAGCGCGGCTATACCTGTCGGAGCACATGTAATGACGTTCAAACCCGACGTTTGAGCCCATTCAATAATCCGCTCGACAATATAGGACTTGCCTGTACCAGCGAGACCCGTAAGATAAACGTTCTTGCCTTCTTTGACTAGATCAAAAGCTTTTTTCTGACCATCAGTCAAACCATGGAAATCTCTGCCAACGCTCCTTGCCGTGGACCAAATCCGCTTATATTCTTCTTGCTTCTCGGAAAGTGTTTCAAGCGCATCCGCATTGGTCTTCTCAAGCGCATCCAGAAAGGCCTTCTCCGAAACAATCTCGATGGTGGGATTATCCGCAAGTTTTAATTCCATGGCATGCTCTTGACCTTCGTTCCATAACTGCCGAAAGCCCAAGCTGCGTTACCTCTATCGCCAACGATCACATAATTGATCCTTTTTGAAGGTCCGGTCTTCGTAACACTGCCGCCAGCCTCCTCAATCATTTCAGCGGCGGTCGATTTACCGCCATACATTTCAAAATCTCCAGAAAGCACAAATCTTTTACCACTAAAAACCGGAGTCATGCAGTTCGATACCGGGTTTTTGAGCATCCTGGCGGCCCACAGGAATCTTGCCCCTTTCTCTTCGCCAACAACAGCATCATCGGAAATCCCACCAAGGAGCTTTGCAATCTGATTTACTAGAGTGTCTCCCAAGTAAGCGTACTGCTCCTCATAAAGTTTAAGCAACTGTTTAGCATCCGCCACCGCAAAGCGAGGATTATCGCCAGCGTCGGAGATGAGCTTAATGAATTCTCCCACTTGAGCGGTCTTCTCACTTACCTGCCCGTATTCGTAAGATATCGCATATCACCTCGCCAAGCATCAACCATGCAACAGAAGCTGAAAAGCCACCCTCCTATGGACGACCTCCCCATCATCCTACCAGTTTCACACTAGCGAACACATCCCCAGAAAACCGACATCCGCGAACGCGTGCTGCGCGTCGGCGGGTGGTTTTACATGTTGGGCCTACGAATTCTGGTAAGACTCATGATGCGTTGCAGACGTTGGAGCGTGCTCATTCTGATGTGCATTGCGCTCCGTTGCGGTGGTTGATGAGGCGCAGATGTTGGCGGTGCGTTGGCTGAGGAGCGTGAACGTTTGGAGTTGAAGGCGATTGAAATGCTGAAGGGACCGAAGCGTCTTGTGCAGCCGGAGCCGGTGGATCATGCTTGGTGGGATGATGGTTCCGGCGTATACAGCATCGGCTGAGGGAGCCGGTAGGCTGGGTGTGTAAATCCAGCAGAGAGGAACGTGCCATGGTGACGCGTCGTAATGATGAGCGGACGGTTGCGGGAAGCATCGCATGATGAGGCGTGCCGACCGTGAGGTAACCGAACCGCAGCAGGTCGAGGCGATTATCGCAACATGCAAGATCGTGAGTCTTGCATACACCGATGCGGAAGGCATCACCATCGTGCCGTTGAATTTCGGATACGTGTTCGACACGGAATCCAATCATCTCACCTTGTATTTCCATGGTTCTGCGACCGGACGTAAGATGGACGCTGTCAAGGCCGCGGGCAACGCGCTTCCTGTAGCATTCGAAATGGCGACTGACTGCGAGGTGGTCGAGGGACGCACGCTGTGCAATTGGGGCGAGGCGTTCAAGTCGATCGTTGGCAATGGTACCGCGTCCATCATCGACAATCTTGACGAAGCGCGCCAGGGGCTCGCACTGCTGATGAAGCAGCAGGCCGGCATGGAACATGTGGAGTTCACCGACCAGCAGGTACACGCCGTCACCGTATGGAAGGTGGAAGCGGACTACCTCACCGCCAAAGTGCGCGAAAAGCCCCAGCCGCATATGCACTGAACCCCGAGGCGGTGGTGCTATCATCCCCGGCAAAAGGGCTAATCTGGTAATGGTAAATCCCAACCGTCAGGTTGTTGTCGATGCGAATGCGTTGTTGGGACGCAATCCCATTAGTGCGTTCGATGGTACCAAACTGGATGGCGTGATTTCCCGCACGATCATTGGCGGCAGACCGTAGATTTCGACATGCCCGGCAATCCGGAGAATTTGATCAGTCACACATGATTGCTCATAGATGGTCGCGCCGCAAACGACGTGTTGAACGACGGCATCGCCATAGCACGAGAATGTCACCATAATCCCGATACAGATGGCCCGCATGTGGTCACCAGTCCGATTGCCGTACCGGAAGCCCACCCAGGTGATCTGCTGGCAATCACTCCGACCACGTTGGCGCCGCGCTTCCCTACGGTGTGATCTCCACCCGCCACGCGCGTGGAGTGCTGGCAGGATCCGAGGATTTCGACGGCAACTACGGCCAGTTCTGCCGAGCGGATGTTGAAACCGAAACGGCATGGTTTCCAGTTCAAACGACACACACCACAAACACAAGCAGTGAGACGGTATCGACGATACGTTTCCCGATGCATCCATTTCTGGGAATCATGGACGTGACCACCGCCAGTAATCAGCGTCCAAGCTCCATTCCACCTGCAGATTATGGTGGCAATATCGATTTACGCAATCTCACCGTTGAATCCACGCTATTTCTGCCAGTACAGATTGAAGGCGCAGGATTATACATCGGCAATCCGCATTTTACCCAAGGCAATGGCGAAGTGTCGCTCACCGCATTGGAAGCGTCGCTCAGAGCTACACTTCGCGTGCAGGTAGTGCCAACAGCCGAAGCCAAACGACTGTTCGGACGCACGGATCTGCCATTTGCGATCAGTCATGGCACACTGATTCCAATGGGTTTCAGCAGTACGCTGGATGACGCATTATCGCAAAGCGTCGAACACGCCATCGATATGATTACCGCCATGTTCGAGATGCCACGTCAACAAGTGTACCTGCTGCTGTCGGCCGCCATCGACTTCGACGCGACGCAAGCCGTTGACATCACCAAAGGCGTTCACGGTCTGATTGATCTGTCGATGTTTCAACAACTGCCCGATTATGAACGGACGATACGCGACATTGGAAACAGCAGATGGACTGCCATGCGGCGCATGCCTTATTGGCCCAGCAGGCTCAGACAAGTCACTGATTGGTCTAGCCAAAGAACTCTATAAGGGAATGGAATAACAGATGGTTTCCTCAACAAACAATCATGCAGCAAGATAGCAACACCACCCAGGCGACGGATCGCACCAAAAGGGACGCTCTCTCCTTTGGCGCGAAGCAAATCGCAATCATGACTGAAGTGGAACTCATCGCCGGTTCCCTACATTGCCTATGTTGACGATCATGTCGTTGGCATGGCTGATCTACCTGTGTTTCCGCCGTATCATCCATCCGACTCGCATATAACCGTCCATACGGGAATCCGCGAACGCAAGTAAATGTCGATTCCGTCAATCGCCGACCGCAAGAGGCGTTCATGGAGCGGCGGATTTCCTTATATTCCAACAGAACCCGTACTGTTATGCGACACGCAATAACAGTACGGGTTTTCTGTGTTACTATTATATATAACAGCTAAACAGCTTGCATCTTACTGTTCGGCTGGGAGATATATCACCTACGAAACATACAGAAAAAGAGGCACAGATTGAAGCTAATCATCTCATCCGTGTCCGGAGAACCGATTTACGAACAGATCAAGAACCAAATCAGGTCCGCGATCATGTCGGGTGAGCTTATGGCAGGCGAGGCGCTTCCCTCACTGCGCAAGCTCGCCAAGGAACTGCGCGTCAGCGTGCTCACCGTGACCAGAGCGTATAACGAACTGGCTGACGAGGGGCTCGTGGAGAACGTGCAGGGCAAAGGCACGTTCGTGATGGAACGAGGCAACGAACTCATGAAGGAACGTGCTCGCGAACGCATCATGGACAAGCTCCGTGAAGTTTCCATCGAGCCAAAGCCGCCGACATCAGCCTGCTTGATCTGCTTGGCATGTTCGAGAAAGCATACAGGGAACAATCATGAACGATTCCTCGCTCCCCAAGGGACACGGCCAACCTTGGCCTTGAGCGTAACCGGATTGACGAAGCATTATGATTCCGGCTTCACATTGGATGACGTGACCTTCGACCTGCCGTCCGGCTACATCATGGGTCTGGTCGGTCCGAACGGAGCCGGCAAATCCACGTTGATCAAACTGATCCTCAATATGACCACGCGAGACGCGGGACGAATCGAAGTGCTCGGCCTTGACGCGATGGCCGATGAGGAGCGGGCCAAAGAGCAGCTGGGCGTAGTGCTCGACAGCAGCTATTTCATCGAATACATGACGGTCGACGCGGTGGAACGGACAAGCAGCCCAATGTACCCGCTGTGGGACCACAATCTGTTCGACGCATATCTCAGACGGTTCGGACTCGGACGGAACAAGAAGATCAAGGATCTGTCGCGCGGCATGCAGATGAAGCTCATGCTCGCCGTGGCGTTGAGCCACGATGCGAAACTGCTGATTCTCGACGAGCCGACCAGCGTCTGGACGTACTGTCCCGCGACGAGCTCATGGACATCCTGTCCGATTATGTTGCGGATGGCGGACACAGCGTAATCTTCTCCACGCATATCACCGCCGATTTGGAGCGTTGCGCGGATTTCCTCGCGTATATAACGAACGGCATGCTGTATTACAGCGGGCCGAAAGACGAGTTCGAAGACGCGTTCCGTCTAGTCAAGGGCGGTCCGGATGAGCTTACGGATGGTCTACAGCGGGCAATGGTCGGCATCCGCACATACGCAACCGGCTTCGACGCGTTGGTCCGCACGCAGGACATCCCACACATCGGCGGCACCGACGTCTCCTGACACAGCATGCTTCGATTGAGGATGTGATCAGACTGACCAACGCCGCGGCACATACGGCAATCGGCAATACCAACAAAGGAGACGTACGATGAACACGACAGCGAACGCGGACGCCATGACCGCCATCCTTAGGCAGATTTCCTTGGACTGGAACCGCACCATCAGCTACGGGCGGTCGTACATAGCCATCTTCTTCGCGTACGTTCCAGGCTTCACATGCCTGATGGCGGCCACAGGGTCCACTCTCGACAGCGTTGCGGGAGCCGCCATCGGCGGGGCGGCCTCCGGCTTCCTGATGCTTAATATCACCCTGTTCTCCTATGAACAAATGAACAACCATCATTGGATGAACGGCATCGTGCCCATCAACCGCAACCACCAGATCCTCGGACGATTCGCATTCCTTATCGCCTGCGATCTGGTGGCGGGATTGGAAGTGGCCGTCAGCATCGCCTGCGCCGGCACCATCATGCACGAGCCAGTTAAAGTGACGGATGCGATCGACTTCGCGCGATGACCGTGCTGACCCTCGTGCTGCTCAACGCCATCGTGCAGCCGTTCCTGTACCGGTTCTCCCCTTATCGTGCCATGGCCGCCATTATTCTGAGCATCGGCGTGATCGTGGGCACGGTCATCGGACTGCGCAAGGCATTGCCGGAATTCGAAAAAGACCGTCGAACAGCTGGCCAGGCGATCAGCCGGCACCAAGCCATTGCATTAGCGGCATTCTTGATCATCGACGTACTCGCCTTAGCGTTCTCCAGCAAGATATCACTGCATATTTACGGTAGCAAGGACATCTGAACCGAGCCAACCGGTAGACTCTTATGGAGAACGGATTTGGGGTCTTCCGAATCAACGGAAAGCCCCAAATGCATATATCCCGTACGACAACGGTTCCTACAATGCGGCAGGCGCGTCGTGGAAGTCGAACATGACGCCGTCGGCCAGATCGCAGATCTCAGGCCAGTCGGCGTCGGAGGAATCGTCGTGCATGGCCCACACATGCATGCCGACCGACTTGGCCGAGCGCATGCCGACCAGCAGATCCTCGAATACGGTGCAGTCGCTTGGTTTGATGCCGAGACGCGACGCGGCCAGCAGATATACGTCCGGCTCAGTTTTGCCGACGTCGCCAGCATCGTCGACGCTGACCACGTCATCGAAATAGTCGAAAATGCCGACGTGCTTCATGGCCGGTTCGCGCAGCATCGGCGGCAATGACGTGGCCACGGCCAGTTTCGCGCCGCTCGCCTTCAACGATTCCAGATATTCGCGCGCATACGGTTTGGCTTCAACACCGTGGCGTACATGACACGTGCCATATGGTCCCACTCCTCCATCAACGCTTCGGGAGTGTCCGACAGGCCGAATCGTGCGATTGTGTATTCGGCGATCTGGCGGAATTGCATGGCCGCGACCTTCTGCATGTAGTCGTCCGGCACCTCGATGCCGCGTTTGGCAAGGAAGTCGACGTCCACCTGATCCCACACGCCCATGGAGTCGAGTAGCGTGCCGTCAAGGTCGAAGATGGCGCCTTTGCCTTGGTTCGCCTTGGTTTCCTGTGTCATATCGGCTCCTTTGTTTTGCAATTACCGCTTTTGCGATTTGCGATTACTTTTTACGATTGAATCCGCCGTCAGTCAAGCACCGACGATTTGAGCAGTTCCTCGGCATGTTCCAGAGATGTTTCGCTTTCGCTGCCGGACAGCATGCGGGCGATTTCGTGCACGCGCTCATCCCCGCGCACCTGGCTGATGGTGGTGGCGATGGAACCATCCTTGGTTTCGCCTTTGGCAACCACATACTGTTCGTCCGCCCAGGAGGCGACCTGCGGCAGGTGCGTGACGACCAGAACCTGCGCGGATTGGGCGAGTTTGGCCAAGCGGGCACCCAGCTCCACAGCGGCCTTGCCGCCCACGCCGGCATCGACCTCATCGAAGATGAACGTCATCGGCGGCACGGTTCCTCCGGCCACGACATGCTTTTCGGCGGCGACCAGTTCAAGCGCGAGCATCAGACGGCTCAATTCGCCGCCGGACGCGCTTTTGCCCATCGGCAGCTGCGGGGAGCCGGGAAACGGGGTGAAGAGGAATTCGATGTCGTCCGCTCCGGTGGCGTCCAACTGTTCGCGTTCCGCCACGCGGATCTCCAGTTTCGAAGTGCCCATGGCCAGCGAATCAAGTTCCGCGGTGACTTTGGAAGCGAGTTCCTTCGCCGCGGCTCTACGCCGTTTGCTCACAGCCTGCGCGGCTTTTTTCGCAGCCTCAAGCAGTTGGGCGCGTTCGGCTTCCAGCTGTTCGACCTTTTCCGGCGAGGCGTCCAAATCCTCCAAATCGTATACGGCCTTGTCCCTCCACGTGATCACGTCGGACAATTCCGGCCCCCACCGGCGGGTCAGCTCGTCCAACTCGTGGATGCGCCCGTTGATGGCATCCAGATCCTCCACGCTCGCCTCATTGTCCACTTCGCCGGACAGGCTGAACACCACGTCGGACAAATCGGTGCTGATGGAGTCGAGCCGGTCGCGAGTTCGGAGAACACGCCTTCCACATGGATGGCGCGCAACGCCTGCGAAGCATGGTCGATCAAATCGGCCGCGCTGGACGATTCGACATCGTCCACCACCTGCGAGGCGTCCAACGCGCCCAACGCTCGCGTCACGCCTTCGGCGATCTCGGCCGCGTTTTCGATGCGGTCGCGGCGCGCACGCAATTCGTCCATCTCCCCCGGCTGCGGGTCGACACGGTTGATGCGTTCGATTGATTCGCGCAGATAATCCGCCTGCTGTCGCATGGACGATTCCTGCTGTTGAGCCGTTCCAACCGCTCGTCCATCGCGCGCAACGCGCTCCACGACTTGCCGTAGGCGGCCAAAGCCACTTCGTCTCCCGCATAGCGGTCAAGGAATTCGCGCTGACGTGAGGTAGTCGCTATGCGCAATTGGTCGGCCTGTCCGTGAATCGTCACCAGTTCGGCGGCGACGGAGGCGAGTACGGAACGCGGCACGCTACGTCCCGACAGCATGCTGCGGGATCGCCCGGAAGCGGGCACTTTACGCGACAGAAACAGCTCGCCATCCTCCGGTTCGAAGCCGGCTTCCCGTGCCGCGGCCACCGCGGCCGGCGACGAGGCGACTTCGAACACACCCTGCGCCCACGCCTCCTGAGCGCCCACCGAAACGCGGCCTCCATCGGACGGACCGCCGGAAATCAGTCGGATCGCACTGAGCAGCATCGATTTGCCGGCTCCCGTCTCACCGGTGATCGCCGTCATACCACCTGCCGGGGCGATCAGAGCGGAACGAATCGGACCGAGATTGTGAATCTCAAGCTCTTCCAGCATGCCCGGTCACTTCCCGCTTTCCGGTTTGCCGGTTCTAGGGAACGATTGCCCATGATGTATGCCACCGGTTTTGCGCGCTGCTCGCGCCAGCCGACGACAGGCAAATCAAATTTGGTGACGAGCCGGTTCGTGAACGGCACGCCAGACAAACGAGCCAATCGCAAAGTGCATTTCGATTCACGCACTTCGACACGTGTGCCTTTGGGCAGTGCGCGTTGACGACGGCCGTCGCAGCAGATCCAGCCATCCGACGTGGAATCCTCGAGAATGTCGATGGCGAACGTGGAGCCGGAACCGATGATGAGCGGACGTGCGAACAACGCATGCGCCGCCAACGGCACCAATTGCAAGGCTTTCACATTCGGCCACATGATCGGCCCGCCCGCGGAAAACGCGTAGGCGGTGGAACCGGTCGGCGTGGATACGATCACGCCATCGCAACCGAATGAGCTCATCTCCACGTCGTCGACACGGATGGACAATTCCACCATCTTGCCACGGTCCGCACGTTCCAAAGTGATGTCGTTCAACGCCCAGTCCTCGATGGGTTCCGTCGCGCCCGGCAGCCATACGTCGACGTGGGCGATCATACGTTCGTCGATGGAATAGTCGTGGTCGGCGATCCGACGGATCGCCTCGCTCATCTGGAAGCTTTCAAATTCGGCAAGAAAGCGACATGCCTAGGTTCACGCCGAGGATGGGCACTTCAGTGCAATGAACCAGTTCGGCCGCGCGCAGAATGGTACCGTCCCCGCCAAGCACGACCACGATTTCCGTGTTTTTCGGCACTACTGGCGTCTTGCTGCCGAAATCGGGCGCTTCGATATTGTCGATGATCGTCACTTCGAAATCGGCGCGCCGCAGCTGTTCGACGGCTTCTTCGACCACCGTGCCGCTTTCACGCAGACGTGTATGCGTCACTACCACCGCATGCCGGGTACCGTGCATCGCAAGCCCTTTCCGAGAACTCTCGTACATACCACGTCCTCGACGGACGCCGATGCCTACCATTGTAATCGAACAAATGAACGAATGGCGGTAGCGGGTGTCCGGACACGCCGCAGACGTTTCCGTTCGTTCACGAGCCACGTACATCCCACCCGCAAAACCTGTTCGTCGTTTTCCCACGAATCCGCCGAACAGGCCGAATGGTATGTCTCTGCACCATTCGTCACACTACCGCCTACAATAGCTCAAGGAAACGAAGACCGTTTATACAGACAAGGAGCGAGGAACAGCATGTCCAACCTCGTCTTCGACGAGTCCTCCTCCAATCGCGAGGCCTCACATGGCTATGCCTGGTGGTTCTCCGGGGACACGTTCGAGAAGGCCATGGCGGAGGAGCGCAAGCCGCGCAAGCGCAGCCTAATGCACAGACTCACCACACATCCCGGACGTCTGACCATCCTGTACTTCATGATGTTGGGCGCATTGTCCACGCTGCTCCTGCTCACGCCCACCGCCACGCCGAAAGGCGAGCAAACGACATTCACCACCGCGTTCTTCACCGCGATCTCCGCGATTTCGACGTGTGGCATCTCCATCGTCAATTCGACGACGCATTGGTCCGCTTTCGGCCAGGCCGTGCTCATCTTCTCCGTGCAGATGGGCGGCTTGGGTGTCATGACGTTCGCTTCGCTCATCGCCTTGGCTGTGAACCACCATCTCAAGGCCACGCAAAAGCTGCTGACGGCCAACGAGCTGGGCACCACGAAACTCGGCGAGATCAAGGGCGTGCTCACCGTGGTCATCGCCACCGCGTTCACCATCGAAGGCATCACGTTCGTGGCGCTGTTCCCCGGCCTGTACAAAGTCAATCATGGCAATGTGCGGCACACGCTGTGGGAATCGTTGTTCTTCGCGGTCATGGCATACAACAACGCCGGCTTCACCCCTGACGGCGCCGGCCTGCATGTCAACAATTGGGCTGTTGGCCTGCCTATCCTCGTCAGCGCGTTCTGCGGCACGCTCGGCTTTCCCGTCCTGCTTAACCTCATGCGCTCATGGCGCAACCATCGTCCGCCGAAGCTTGGAGCCTGCATACCAAGCTCACGCTGACCACCACGTTCTGCATCGTGCTCGCCTCGTTCACCTGGTTCCTCCTCATGGAATGGAACAACAAACTGCTGTTCGCCACCGAAGGCGTGGAACCGCGGTTGTGGCATGCGATGGTGGCGGCCGTCATGCCCCGCAGCTCCGGCTTCGACCTGTCATGGATGCCGGGCGTGAGCGACGCGACGAAGGTGTTCCTGTCCATCGTCATGTTCATCGGCGGCGGCAGCACTTCGACCGCAGGCGGCATCCGCGTCACCACATTCGCCGTGATTCTGTTGACCTGCCGCGCCGCGTTCACCGGACGCCATGACGTCAACGCATTCCATCGTCGCATCCATTCGCAAGCCGTCATGACGGCCGTGGCCGTCACCACCTCATGTCTGGCACTCGTCACCATAGTGTCCATGACATTGATGGCCATCACCGGATGCTCGCTGAGCAACGCGCTGTTCGACACCTGCTCGGCGTTCGGTCTGGGAGGCTATTCGGTCGGCGTGGCCAGCGCTTCTAGTCCAGCGGTCCTGTACATTCTCGCCGCGACCATGTTCATCGGCAGGCTCGGTCCGCTCACCATCGCCTACGCGATCTCCAGGCCGCGCAATGTGGAGCCGGTCCGCTATCCCACCGAGCAGATCGTGGTCGGCTGAGCGGATTCGTCGATACGGTTTCTATACCCGCAACTTCCTATACTTGAATCCGGAACAGAACATCGAAAGGTACGCGAACAATCATGGCTAACAACACCAGAAGCGTTCTTGTGGTAGGACTCGGCCGTTTCGGCAGTTCCGTAGCCACCACATTGGATACGATGGGACAGGATGTGCTCGCCGTCGACAAGGACGGCGAACTGGTGAACCGCTGGTCGTCGCAGATCCCCACCGTGCAGGCCGACATGACCGACGTGATGGCGTTGGAGCAGATCAACGCCTCCGATTTCGACACGGCGGTCGTAGCCATCGGCGACAGCGTCGAAGCGTCCGTCATCACCGCCGGCAATCTGCTGGACGCGGGCATCTCCGACATTTGGGCGAAGTCGGTGTCCAAGGAGCATGCGCGCATTCTGCAGCGTATCGGCGCACGGCACATCATCAACGCGGAGACCGATGCCGGCAAACGCGTAGGCACTTGGTGTCCGGCAACTATCTGGACTACATCGAGCTTGAAGGCGCGTACAGCGTGGTGAAGATCCACACTCCCCCGCATGTCGTCGGTTACTCCATCGAGGATGCGCGCGTGCATGAACGGTTCGGCATCACCGTGGTCGGTGTCAAATCGCCGGGCAAGGAATCGAATACGGTTCGAAAGAGCTGATTATGCACCGTAACGACGAGCTCATCATCATGGGCAAGCAGGATCAGATCGACAAGTTTTTGAGGGGCTAGGCCCGCGGAACATGCAAAAGGCCGGCGGTCCATATGGGATTTTCA
>ENA-OQIM01000434-OQIM01000434.1-human-gut-metagenome-genome-assembly--contig:-NODE-434-length-15961-cov-1.733485_pt1 | contig 15961 bp, 20 predicted proteins | sample MGYA00242579_ERZ504744 | MGnify/ENA primary metagenome ERZ504744 (study PRJEB26092, sample SAMD00036441) | human gut metagenome | host: Homo sapiens | study: EMG produced TPA metagenomics assembly of...
ACCTACGCAGGCACTACCGTCTTATACGGTCGTCATACGACTCAACAGCTATCTTAGGCACGTTCTCCGGGAATGCGCGCAATCTTCTTGATAGTGATCAACCCGTCATTGATTTCGGGTACTTCCATTTCAAACAGGCGTTGCAAGAACACAGGTGAAGTACGGCTCAGAATAATCTTCGGATTATTATTTTTATTATCTACGCGGGCCACTACGGCACGGGCAGTTTCGCCTTTACGGTAGAAATCACTCGGAATCTGTTCAGTCTTGGGCAAAAGCAGTTCGTTACCTTCATCATCCAGCAACAACATTTCTTTCTTCCATATCTGATAAACTTCCGCACTGATTACAGTACCCACCCTATCAATATATTTATTATACAAGCTATCTTTCTCCAGTTCTAAAATCTTCGATGCCAGTGTCTGACGCAAGTTCAGAATGGCACGGCGGCCAAACTTGGCAAAGATTACTTCATCGGTCACTTCCTCACCCACCTCATAAGAAGCATCAATTTTCTGTGCCTCGGTCAATGAGATCTGCATATTGGGATTCGTCAAATCCTCATCTGCTACAACTTCACGGTTACGCCATATTTCGAAATCTCCCTTGTCAGGATTCACAATAACGTCGTAATTTTCATCAGTGCCAAACATTTTCGCGATCACACTACGGAAAGACTCTTCGAGTACACTCACCATAGTTGTTCTATCAATATTCTTTAATTCCTTAAATTCCGAAAATGTATCAATCAAGCTGATTGTTTCTTCTTTTTTGGCCATAATTATTTAAAACTAATTAAGTATTTAGTGTATTTTATCTCATCATACGCAAAAGTAATATCCTCCTCTACCAGTTTGGGGCGTTTGGCTCCTTCCGGTTTCACTTTCTTTTCAATGGTTACGGTAAAGTTCTCTTCATTTGCATCCTTCAATACACCTTCCAGCTTCTTTCCCTCTTTAGTCAGGATTTCCACCTCCTTACCAATGTGTATCAAGTACTGTTGCAATACCTTGAAAGGTTGTCCTATACCGGCCGAACCCACTTCCAGTTCATAATCCTCTTCTTCACGGTCCAGTTTAGACTCAATATAGCGGCTAAGTTCTACACAATCGTCAATCCATACTCCCTCGGCATGGTCAATTTCTACCACAATTTTGTCATCCGGCTCACCCGTGACATCTACCAAAAAGTAATCTTTACCTTCCAGCCACTCGTCAACAATCCGGGTTACTACATTTTTATCTATCATTTATTCACTATTAAGAACAAAAAAAGGGCTTAATCAAGCCCCACCATTCATCCATTTCGGTGCAAAGATACAAATTATCTACCAGTGCTACAAAATATTCTATTAAAAATTGTAGTTTTGCAGAAACTTATAACACTATGGATAAAAACAGTTTAAATACGAACAAGCAATTCATGATAGGTAACGGTATGCTGGCTTTTGGAGTCTTTGCCGTTATTATCATTTTTTGTATATGTCCTTCCGTTTCCAACGCAAGGCTGACAAAGTACAGACTTATGAAGGAGTCTACAACATAGAACTAACTAATAGTTTTGCCGGAGATAGTATAGCGGTATATCTAAATGACAGTCTGCTGCTGGACCAAACCATGCCCGACGCCAACCTGAAAGTGGAAATAAAGCGCTTTGCCGAAGATAATGTACTGATGGTCGTAGATAACAAAACAGACAAGACCACACCTTTCAACCTGAATCCGGAAGGTAGCCGGGTAGAGGTTAAAAAGAGTGGAGATGTGATTTATATCTTGGAAAGAGAAGCCGATTCCCTTTTGGAATAAAGGGAAACAGCGACAAAGCCGGTCAATACGATAAAAACTCCTACCAAAGCCGGATACCGATAACCCAATCCGGCATCTATGGGTAGCCCACCGGCATAGGCACCAATGCATTGCCCAAATTAAAAGCGACTTGCACACAGGCCGCTCCCATCATTCTCCTCCGCGTGAATTTTGGAGTAACAATAATTGTTGTGGAGCCGAAACAGCAAATAATCCTGCCGTACATACACACATCAATATCACTGCCAGCCAAGAGATAGAAGCTGCAAAGAAAATGGCAAGCAAACCGGAGGCCATAATAATCTGTGTATATTTCACCACACGGGCTGCTCCATACTGATCAGAAAACTTTCCACCCATCAAGTTTCCTACAGTCATGCTAAGACCTGCCAGCACCATAATGAAAGTCATACTGTTCTCACTGAAACCTGCCACATGTGTCATCAAAGGAGTAACATAACTATACCAACAAAAGATACCTCCATTCCCAAACATAGTCGTAAATATCAACAACCATGGAGCTAGATTCTTCAAAAACGGAACTGTCCTTTCAAACCTGTATCCGGCAAAGCAGGCAGTGAAGGAACCCATTTCCAAATATAGAACAAGGTAATCAGTCCCCATACTCCATTAAAGAGAAAAGGAATACGCCAGGACATTATATTACTCATGAACGTACCCAAAGGTACACCAAAAAGATTGGCAATCGTCATACCCGACACCATCAATGCCACTGCCTGCGAACTTTTTCCTTTATCAGCCACTCTTTCCGCCACAATGGAACCAACCCCAAAGAAGGCGCCATGAGGCAATCCGGAAATAAAACGCATCATCAACATCATCCAATAATTCACTGAAACGGCAGCACACAAATTACCACAAATATAAATAACCATCAAGCCTAACAGAATATGTTTCAGCGGACGGGTACGAGCCACCAAAACCATCCCCGGTGCTCCTACGCACACACCTATGCATAAGCCGAAATAAAATGTCCTGCTTGCGGAATACTTATATGCAAGTCCTTCGCTACATCGGGCAAAATGCCCATCATTACAAACTCGGCAATGCCCAATCCTAATGTGCCGAACGCCAAAGCCGTCAAACTCTTCTTCATACCTGAATAAAAACAATCCATTAATTAAAAAACGTACAAAAATAATTGTTATGTTTTCAGATATAAGTGTTTTTAGCACACTTTTATAAGAAAAGGAATGATTACTTGCTTTATGTCAATTTATTGTTGCCACATGCAAAAGAGGTCAAACATTTTAGCTTCATGTTCAGAAGTTAAAAAGACAAACAAACTTCTCTACAAAGCCATGCTTACTAATCAACATTCACACTAAACAAACCTTTGCTTCCTGCTCCATTATCAACATCCCGTAAACTCTGATTGATTTTACATTCAGCACTTTTCAGCTTAGTACTTTTATACGAAAACAAGCCTTTGCTTCCTGCTCCGCTAGCGACAGCATTTGAACTTTTCGTTATTATACACTTATCACTCAATTCATAACCGTGATCCGCTGAGTGCTTTCACCCACCCGAACATCTACAAATTCTTGTGTTTTCATAATTATAAACATTTAGTATATTGAGATAATTCTTTGTCTAAATAACACAAAATAAATTCGTTTCTCGCTTGCAATATTTCTGCAAAACTGTTTTTTACTATATTCACGTTCGGTAAAGCGATCTTATCAAGATACTTATAATGAATATCATCTGCACAGGATATAATGTAACCATCATGAGTAACGACCAATTCATTAAGGAATGGAATGCTGAGTAAAGGATAACTAAACTCCAACACCTTATTCCCCCTCTGATATTTCATTTTATTGCCTCTGTATATATATTCCTCTATTTTTCCGGTTAATATATTTTCTTTCAAAAACAGTTCATACGCCATTGCTTTCGTCATACAAATCCTTATATCAATAGCATCCGAACTGTTATCATTATTCATAAAATCAAGACAGAGCGAAACAAAACCAAGCAAGGATTCACACGACAAACTTTTCAATGGTTTCATTTCAAATGGTGAATAATACATGATAGGAGCAAAATTAAATTTATCAACTCCTAATTTCCAATATGCAAGCAACATGGATAATAAATCAGCTCCATTATCATCAAAAATAGTAGAAGTAATGTTTATTTTATCTCGATGCTCCACATTTTCAATCAACTCATAAACCGTATTGTATCCGTTCTCACCCCTTATCAAATCATTGTATTTTCCAGAGCCCTCAAGACTAATTTCAAGGTATGAAATGTTGGTTGCAAGAACTTCGTCATACCCCTGAATATCCATACTCATTCCATTTGAAACAACTCCATAAAATATTTTCCTATCTTCTTTATACTCTGCTAAAAGATTCAGGATATCAAAGATTCTATTATCCAAAAAAGATTCTTTACCCGAAAAATGAAAATGTTTCATACCCATTCCAATAGCTTCATCAAGAAAACTTCTCCATCTTGCCAAAGAAACCGACTCTGATATGGGCCGGGCATCTCCAAAATAACAATGTCTACATTTCAGATTACATTTATTACTGACGAATGAATCTATAATCATAGGTTCATTCTGCCGCAGCTTGGCATCTATATGTTCCATAAAAGATGCCTTATCTATATATTTTTTCAGATTTCCAATCATCTGGCAACTTCGTAATACAATATATAAGTAGAATTCATTAACGGATTATCTTCTTCATAAGATATCGTATCTGTGATTTCGGACATATCAACGTCCAAAATCAACCGGGCCTTATCCATACCGACTTTATATTTATATATACTTGCCGATTTAAAATCTATATCTTCTTTACATTCCAAAGACATTTTCAGATGTTTCACCGTACCTGCCAAAAAATTAGGCAATGTAGTATAGTCGCAATCTGTAACATTCAACATATTAGGCCAGCACCATTCAATCATCAAATCAACAATACTACCAGGACTTTTTACTTTGCCATAAGAAACAACAACCTGCTTCAACAAAGAATCCTGTCCGTTATCAGCAATTCTTGCACATAATTTTTTCTGCTTCCCACCAACACGCTCGAACGCTTGTATGTTTATATCTTCAAAGTTAACAATGGTATCACCTGCCACCAGCAAATGAAATGTACTGATTTTATGTGAGACAACACCTCTTATATTTAATCGGACAAAGGAATCTCTCTTGTTTCCCATACCTCTTTTTTCTATTGTATTCTTTATCTCTATTGAATCAATATCAATGTTATTCTGTATATATTCCCCCAATTCATTGTATAAATACTCTGTGGTCAAGAAAAAGCGTCGAATACACGGCTCTGCAACGCACACAGACGCTCAAGAAGGGAAGATAGATTACGCAGAACGAACAGGCATTTGTCAAACATGCCCTCCACCTTATCTTCCTTCTTGTTGAACTTCAGGATTTCAAGAAAAAAGAACTTAAAGATAAGAAAAAAAATACTTAAGAGAAAAAGGATTTAGCATAAGTATAAACACAAATAAAGTTGCTTTGAACCATACATCAAAGCAACTTTCATAAAAGCCGGAACGAATAAAAACATTCCTTATTTTTTCTCTTCTTCGACAGAAGACAGTGGCGTACTGTTCTCTTTATAAGCAGCAAATCCTTTCACCTTTGTCCGTTCCTTATTAACACTTTCCGAAGCGGCACTACCCAGTTGCTGCAAATTTTGCTTGATAGCATCGTGAGTAACAAAGAAATGATCGAGCATAGCTTTCAGATATTCGTCCAACTGGCCTTCTTTGGGAGTAAAGACCGTATGGCACTTGGAATGAAGCCCCACGTTTTTTCTCATCCTCATCCGCCGTAAAGACAGTGGTCACCAACGAATCCACATTGACCAGATTGACAATCTCTTTTAAGTAAGGTAAAGCCGGATTATCCACACTGATAGACGCCCACCACGGATTCCATATCATGATGAACCGGGCCTCATCCTCCACCGCAATATAAAAATCATCACCTTGATATTTAAAGACAATATGTCCTTCCTCATTGGTTTCCGGCTGACAGCCTATCTTTTTGAGCACAGCTATAACCAGCTCTTCCGTACCGATATCCTCCAAGTCTTCCTTTGTCATACGGTCCAAACGGTCTCTACGTTTTTTACGCTCATGACGGATGCGAAGAACTAAAAATGCAAGCGGCCACAATGCCAATGCAATAACAGCGATTAGAATGGTGAGGTCGGTCATATCTGTTTGCGATTTAAGGGTTCAACATCAAAATACAGATAGTTGCTACACTATGCTAAACAAATATAGCAATTATAATCTTAAAAACATCTATTTCCATCGATTTATTTCAAGTGTTTCTTTATCCAAAGCAAATGCCCGTATTCTGTGTCTTCAGAAGTCCAGTGCTCGTTGACTGGAGTAATCAACGCCTCTTTCGGACAGTTCAGTACATTATAGACAATGTAACTGGTAGTAGGAGGACAAGTATTGTCATTGAATCCCCATGTCATATAAACAGGAACAGTAATCTGTTTGGCAAAATTCACCACATCATAATATGCAAGGGTCTTCATCTTGCAGGTGTATCCATATCTACCGTATTCTTAAAAAGATGAGGATATCCCCCGGCACGGCCGGCTTTGTAACCTGCCATATCACTTAAAGCGGATGGTTTGCCACACATGCCGTAACACGCTTGTCAAGTCCTGCCGTAATCAAAGCCAAAGCTCCCCCTTGGCTCCCCCCCTGCACAATAACATTTTTACCATCCCATTCAGGTAATGAAGTCAGCAAATCAATACTGCGGACACAAGCCAGATAAACCCGTTTCATATAATAATTCTCGCGACTATCCAGGCCGTTTACCAAGTAGCCGTTTTCCCGGCTGCTGAAAGCGCGGCTTATCTCGCCGAAAGTATCCTCATCCAACTCCGGATTCAATCCGTGGATTTCTATCTCAAAGCGGATACAGCCTTCTTCCGCATAATATTTATGCCGCATAGGCCCTTTGATCGTCTTGATGCCAGCCCCTGGAGGACACAGTACTACCGGATACTTTCCTTCCGCTTTAGGATAGAACAAATAACCATAAATACACTGGTTCTGCTTATTCAGCTGAAGCCTGATCAAGTAACAGTCCATTTTGTCCGTAGAATATTTCTTTACATACTCTTGGTATAAGTCAGAGGGAACTGAGCCGCTTCCGCCTTAGTCTTATTCCAGAATTCAATTAAATCAGAGGCAACTGGTATAAGTTGAAGCTTCTCAGGAGAGAAACCGACTTTGATATGGTGGGAATAAGTTTTACCTCCTACTTTAGCCGTCAGACGACAATCACGGAAACCTGGCTCTTTCATTGTCCCCATAGAAATAACCGCTTTTCCATTCTTCAGTTTTACAGTTCCCTTGGTATCCGAAGGCATCATGTCGCCTCCCAGCTCATATAAAACCTCCACACCATCTTGCGGAACACCATATTTATAGAACTGAACCTCAATCTTCGCTTTCTCGCCTGTCTTGTACAACCAGTCGGCATGATCGGGTACAGTTACCCAAAGCACATCACTCCGATAAGGATAATTTTCGGCCGCTACTGAAAGAACGAACAAGACAGCCCCAATAAGCATGCTTAAAAATCTGTTTTTCATTGTAATTCTATTTAATAGTTCTAAAAATCAGTATTAAATCTACGTAACTCCGCACGCAAGGCACGAGCTCTCCCTCCTGTCATACTATCCAGCAACTCCCAAAAACGAGGGCCGTGATTCATTTCCTTGGTATGAGACAATTCGTGTAACAGTACATAATCCATCAAATGGGGAGGCAACAACATCAAATAACAGGAAAGATTGATACTGCCTGTTCCCGAACAACTTCCCCATCTTCCCTTGCTGCCGGTAATCTTCACACGTTTAAATGGCAAATGATACTGTTCGGACAAAGCGGATAAAAGAGGTGGCAGATATTCTTGCGCATTTTTCTTCATGGCACGGATGATGGCATTACGTACCAGCCTTTGTACTTCAGGTAAAGAAAAATCCACATTCCGCGGACAGATAATCTTGACTCCCTCCTCGGTAAAACGTACGGAAAAGCAAGTAAAGTTACCTTGCTCCAGCCATAAACGGAAACAGGGAGTATGAATACGAAAATTTAAATCAATCGGTTTCTTACTCACTTTCCTCCAGTCCTCCAACAGACGTTGCTTGTATTGCTCCACCACCTCCAGCACTTTGCTGCTTAAACTATAAGGAGGAACAGTAACATGCAGTCCGTCGGGCTTTACCCGCATAGTAACATTACGCGCCAGCTTGTGTGTACGCACTATAATACGGTCAAAATCTTTATCCGGAAGTACTCTTTTAGTTGCCATACGGATACAAAGATACAGCTTTCCAATAAAAAAAGGCAGAGATTTGCAACTTTCCAGGAATCTTCACCGTCTAATTAACAGAAACCAATTAAATATATATATTACCATGAGAACAAAAACTATTTATTTTTTCAGTCTTTTTCTGGCAATCACAATGATGACAGGCTGTTTCCACATATCATCAGGTCCGAAACCCAGCAAGAGTAAAATGACCAAAAAATATAGCGTAACTCCTTTCAATAAGATAGAGAACAAAGCACCTGCCAACATTGTCTTTACTCAAGGGAATGTGACCAAAGTAGAAGCCGACGGTCCGGATAATTACATCCCCCAACTCATTGTCATGGTCAAAGACAGTACGCTGAGTATCAGTATGGATAAAGACAAATTCAAAAACTTCAAGAGTTCAAAAATCAATATCTCAATTACCAGTCCGGTCTTATGTAGTATCAAGCAAAGAGGTGTAGGAAGTATTTATCTGAAAGACAGCGTGAAAGTAACAGATCTTTCTATCAGTGCTGAAGGTGTGGGGAGTATTGAAGCAAATGCATTAATGGCACGTTCCATCAAAGTATCCCAAGAAGGAGTAGGCAGTATCAATTTAAAGGGGCAGGCCGGTCATGCGACATATTATTTGGAAGGAGTAGGTAGCCTGAAAGCAAAAGACATGATTGTTTCTGATGTTGTAGTTGAACAAAACGGTGTGGGAAGTGTTTCTTGTTATGCATCCGGGACGATAAATATCAGTGCCCAGGGAGTAGGAAGTGTAAACTACTACGGTGACCCTCAGGTTACCGGACTAAAAAAATCCGGAATTGGAAGCGTTAAGAGCAAATAACTCATTTCATAACTCTCTCTTTACATTAAATTATCTACCAAGCAAAAAAGGATTACTGCTCACGCGGTAATCCTTTTTAAAATTATTTAGTTAGTTAATTTAAAATTTGAGAGAATTGAAACTTCACAGCCTCGAATTAAAAAAGTTGTTTTAATAAGCACTAACTATCATATTTATATAAAAGCAAATGAAAATGTTCTAGTTTGTTTTCCCTGTACCGGTATCATCAACGGTAATCTTTGCCACCGTATCTGTAGGCAATACAGGTTCGTATGCCACTTGGGGGTCGGTAGTAGAATTCTGATACTCATCGTGTACCGATACCGTATCACTATCACCACCTTCCATAGTGTGTTGCATCACTGTACCCATAAGAAACAACACGGCAATCATTGCAGCCGCTTTAAACAGAGGCATAAAGCGCGTACGCATAGTCAGACGTTGTGCTTTTACCACCGGTCTTTCTATCAGGGTCAGAATTCTGGTATCAAAATCATCTCCCAAACCTTTCTCCTTCTCCACATCCTGATAAGCAAACAACTGCTTGTACCGGAGTAAATGAGCAGGCACTTCCTTCTGACGAAAGAATGAACGTAATATTTGCTCTTCCTCCAATGAAGTTTCGCAATTCCAATAACGTTCCAAAAGCTGTTCAATATATTTATAATCCATAATCCTCTATTTCAGTGTATCTTTGTTTTATTTTCTGCCGGGCACGGAAAAGGGTTACTTTCACCTGTTCTTCCGTAATCTGCAAAATATCTGCAATCTCTTTATAACTCTTTCCTTCAACATCCCTCAACTGCATAATTGTACGCTGCCTTTCGGGAAGCTCATTGACCAGACGGTGAACCAACTGTATTTGTTCGTTCTGCGCCAACCGATCATAAGGCGTCAATGTATCAGGCATCTCCCGCACTTCAGAGGTCAGTTCCAAATTTTGCGCTTCCATCTTCTGACTGCGGTCAATAGCCAAGTTACGAGCAATGGTCAGGCAATATGCTCAATGGATTCAAACTGCGGCCATTCATCCCGCTTGTTCCATACTCTGATCATCGTATCCTGCACCACATCCTCCGCTTCAGCACTATTCAGCGTAATACGAAGCGCCAACCTGTAGAGTTTGTCTTTCAGGGGCAGAATATCGTTTCGGAAACTGATCTCTCGCATTGCTCTGTAATAATGACGGGTGAGTTACACTAAAGTTACACTCACCCGCCTGTTTTTTTGAATTATTTTTTAATTACGGTTCCACTTCCTTCACTAATGCTGATGCTAAGGTTATTACCACCTGACTGACGCCTGCATCAATAGCAGAAAAAGAATTTTCCAGCTTAGGAATCATCCCTCCTTGAATGATACCTTGCGCTACAAATTCTTTAAACTCCTCAGGAGTAATGACAGGAATTACACTGTCATCATCAATTCTCGTCACGCAATACACCCTTTTTCTCAAAACAATAAACCAATGTCACATCAAACCAAGGAGGCCAATGCTTTAGCGGTTTCTCCGGCAATGGTATCAGCATTGGTATTCAGCATGCTTCCTTTGCCGTCATGGGTCAATGGAGCCATAACAGGCACAATGCCCTGACGGATCAATGCCGCCAAAAAAATTGGCATTTACTTTCTCTACATCACCAACAAAGCCATAGTCCACGTCTTTTACCGGACGCTTTACTGAACAGATCACATTCATATCAGCTCCGGTCAGTCCAATGGCATTCACACCTTTTGCCTGAAGACCGGCTACGATACTCTTATTCACCAGTCCGCCATATACCATGGTTACCACTTTCAGCGTTTCTGCATCCGTAATGCGGCGACCATTCACCATCTTGCTTTCAATCCCTAGTTGTGCCGCCAGTCTGGTAGCAGAGCGCCCGCCACCGTGTACCAACAACTTATAACCTCCTATAGCAGAAAAATCAGCCAATAACTGATTAAGTGTAGACTCTTCCTCTACAATTTTTCCACCTACTTTTATGATAGTCAGTTTCTCTTTCATGTTATTATTCCAAATAAGTATATCCGTACAACCCGGAACGATAATTAGAGAGGAATTCTTTTCCTTCCTCTACAGAAATTCGTCCTTCTTTTACTGATTTGGTCACCCACGTTTCCAGTGTACGCACCAGTTTCTTCGGATTATACTGTACATAATCCAAAACCTCGGCCACCGTTTCACCATCAATTACCTGATCAATGGAATATCCTTTGTCATCCACCGTGACATGCACCGCATTGGTATCTCCAAACAAATTGTGCATATCACCCAAAATCTCCTGATAAGCACCAACCAGAAACACACCTATATAATAAGCGTCTTTTCCTTTCAACGAATGTACCGGCAGGTCATGCGATACATAACGGGTAGAGATAAAATTGGCAATCTTTCCATCCGAATCACAAGTAATATCCTGCAAGGTAGCATTTCTGTCGGGCTTCTCGTCCAGACGCTGGATAGGCATGATAGGGAATATCTGATCTATCGCCCACGAGTCCGGCAACGACTGGAACAACGAGAAATTACAGAAATATTTATCAGCCAGCAGTTTGTCCAGTTTGCGGAATTCATCGGGCGCATGTTTCAACCCCGAAGCAATCTGATTGATCTCACGGGTCACCGACCAGTACAGACGCTCTATCTGGGCACGGGTCTTCAAATCCACAATACCGTGGCTGAATAAATCAAGTGCTTCCTCACGTATCTGCTGTGCATCGTGCCACGCCTCCACCATACGGCTCTGATTCAGATTATCCCATATCTCATAAAGTTCATGTACCAATTCATGGTCATTTTCACCTACTTCGAAATCCTCATCCATTTCGGGCAAAGTCGCCGTTTCCAGCACCTCGAAAATCAGCACGGAGTGATGGGCAGTCAGTGAACGTCCGCTTTCAGTAATAATATTCGGATGAGGAATTCCATTCTTGTCACTGGCATCCACCAGCGTAGAAATAGAGTCATTCACATACTCCTGAATAGAGTAGTTCACACTGCTTTCACTATTGGCAGAACGAGTTCCGTCGTAATCCACCCCCCAAACCACCACCGATATCCACAAATTCCACATTAAATCCCATCACATGCAACTGCACATAGAATTGCGATGCCTCACGCAGAGCAGTCTTGATACGACGTATTTTAGTAACCTGACTGCCGATATGAAAATGAATCAGTTTCAAACAGTCCTTCATGTCTTTCTTTTCCAAGAAGTCAAGCGCTTCCAGCAATTCACTGGATGTCAAGCCAAACTTACTGGCGTCTCCTCCGCTATCTTCCCATTTACCACTTCCCGAAGAAGCCAGCTTGATGCGGATACCTATGTTAGGCCGCACATTCAGCTGCTTTGCCATTTTGGCTATCAGGCGTAATTCATTCATTTTCTCCACCACCAGAAAAATGCGTTTCCCCATCTTCTGTGCCAGCAGAGCCAACTCAATATAACTTTCGTCCTTATATCCGTTACAGATAATCAATGAATCCGAATCTGTATTCACAGCTATCACCGCATGGAGTTCGGGTTTGGAACCGGCTTCCAGTCCCAAATTGAATTTCTTACCATGACTAATGATTTCTTCTACTACAGGACGCATCTGGTTTACCTTGATAGGATAAATGATAAAATTCTGGGCCTTATACCCATACTCATCAGATGCCTGCTTAAAGCAGTTCGCGATTTTTTCAATACGATTATCCAGAATATCCGGAAAACGGACCAGCATAGGAGCTGCCACATCCCGCAATTGCAACTCATCGACCAACTCTTTCAAGTCGACCTCAACGCCGTCCTTACGAGGAGTTACCACTACATGACCTTTGTCATTGATACCAAAGTACGAAGTTCCCCACCCGGTTATGTTGTAGAGTTCTTCCGAATCTTCAATACGCCATTTTCTCATTTCTTCTTCTGTACAAAGAGTGTGTATTTACTATATATAATTATTTATTCAATTGCTTTCTCAAGCTGTCAACAGAGGCTTGAATTTGTTTTTTATCCTCCAGCTCATCAGCTTTAAACAGATGTTTTGCCTTGGAATAAAACGGATGTCTTTTCTGTAACGCCTCACAGATAAAATCCATCAGTTCCTCATCACTTTATTTGCTAACAATGGACGTTGCTGCTTGGCCACTCTCAGACGGCGAAACAACACAGCAGGTTCCACATCCAGAAATACCGTATCACCACAGTCATTCATATACTCCATGTTATCAAAAAACAAGGTGTTCCTCCACCGGCCGAAACAACCACATCTTCAAATTCGGCCACCTCATGCAACATTTTCCGTTCCAGTTCCCGGAATCCGTCTTCTCCACGCTCCAAGAACAACTGTTGAACGGTTTTATGGAAACGTTCCTCGATATACCAGTCCAAATCAATGAAATTCAGACTCATTTCACGGGCAAACGCTTTACCTAGAGTCGTTTTGCCCGCACCCATATATCCTATTAGAAATATACGTGTCATTTTTTTGCTTTTGCAGTGCCCTTTACCTTGGGAGCCGCCTTACTTTTAGCGGATTCTTCGGTTTTTTCGGACTCCTCTTCCATATTTACGGTTCCCCTGTTTCTTGAAGCCGCTTTCGTTTTACGGGTTTCCGCCTTGCTTTTCTGCAATTCAATCACCTTAAAACAAGCCTCCAGACTTAAATCCGCCGGTTCTACATTCTCAGGGATCTTATAATTCTTTTTCTGATAGCTGATGTATGGGCCGTAACGTCCGTTCAAGACCTGCATATCAGGGTCAGCATCGAATACTTTAATAAACTTCTTCTCCTGCGCTTCTATCTTATTCTTGATCAGTTCGACCGCTTCATCCAAAGAAATCTCCATCGGGTCCGTTCCTTTAGGAATAGAAACAAACAGTTTGTCATAACGCACGTATGGTCCGAAACGCCCTACTCCTACCGTCACCGTGTGACCGTCATAATCCCCCAACGTACGGGGAAGCTTGAACGCATCCAACGCTTCTTCCAACGTAATGGTTTCCATAGACAATCCCTTTGCCAACTGCGCAAAACGCGGTTTCTCTTCATCATCGGCAGTACCAATCTGAATAACCGGACCGAAACGACCTATCTTAACCGATACCGGCTTACCGCTTACAGGATCTGTCCCCAATACTCTTTCACCCACCTTATGCTCAGTCTTAGAGTGAATGGTCTTATCTACCAACGGATGGAAACCTTTATAGAAACTGTCCATCATACCAGTCCATTCCTTTTCTCCTTCAGCCACTTCATCGAACTCTTTCTCCACATTCGCTGTAAGTTAAAGTCCATGATTTCAGGGAAGTATTCCATCAGGAAATCGTTTACCACGATACCGGTATCAGTAGGTAACAACTTGGCCTTTTCATTTCCCGTAATCTCTGTCTTGGTAATTTCCGTAATCTTGCCGCCTTTCAGTTTCAAGGTATCATACGGACGTTTCACACCTTCACTGTTTCCTTTTTCTACATAACCGCGTTGTTGCACAGTAGAAATGGTAGGTGCGTATGTAGATGGACGACCGATGCCCAACTCTTCCAGTTTGCGTACCAGGCTGGCTTCCGTATAACGGGGCGGACATTGGGTAAAGCGTTGAGTTGCCAAAATTTCTTTTCTTATCAGTTTTTCCCCTTTGCTTAGAGGCGGCAACAGACGACCCTCATCCTCCTGCTCATTGTCATCATCATATGATTCCTTATATACACGCAGGAAACCGTCAAAAGTAATCACCTCGCCGGTAGCATAAATTTCTCGCTGCTGTTGCTAATTACAATAGTAGCCGTTGTTTTCTCCAGTTCCGCATCTGCCATCTGTGAAGCATGGTACGTTTCCAGATCAGTTCATACAATTTCTGTTCCTGACCGGTTCCGCTCACCGTCTCATTCTCCATATAGGTAGGACGGATAGCCTCATGCGCTTCCTGTGCTCCTTTAGTCTTGGTGGCAAACTTACGGACTTTGACATATCTTTCTCCCATCAGGGACAAAATAGTCTGCTTGCTAGTATTCAAAGCCAAATCCGAAAGGTTCACCGAATCCGTACGCATATAAGTAATTTGTCCGTTTTCATACAGACGCTGTGCCACCATCATGGTCTGCGCTACTGTAAATCCCAACTTACGGGCAGCTTCCTGCTGCAACGTAGAAGTAGTAACGGTGCCGCCGGCGATTTCTTCACAGGGCGGGTTATTATATCTTCAATAGAGAACTGCGCATCCTTACAAGTTTCAAGGAAAGCCTGTGCTTCCTCCTTGGTCTTGAAACGGTTGGACAATTCCGCTTTCACTTCAACTTCATTTCCATCAACATCAGGAACTTCAAACACTGCTGTAACGCGATAAGACGGTTCACTGACAAAAGCATGTACCTCACGTTCACGTTCCACAATCAAACGAACGGCAACAGATTGCACACGTCCGGCAGAAAGAGCAGGCTTTACCTTCTTCCACAATACCGGTGAAAGTTCAAAACCTACAATTCTATCCAGAATACGGCGTGCTTGCTGGGCATTTACCAGATTTACATCAATGTCACGCGGATTTTCGATGGCCTTTAGTATCGCTGTTTTGGTTATCTCGTGGAATACAATGCGCTTGGTCTTCTCAGGTCCAGCCCCAAGACTTCAAACAAGTGCCATGAAATAGCTTCTCCTTCACGATCCTCATCGGATGCAAGCCATACCATATCAGCTTTCTTTGCCTCCGCTTTCAATTCGGCTACCAATTTCTTTTTGTCTGCCGGTATCTCGTAAGTCGCTCAAACCCATTCTCTACATCGATACTAAACTCCTTCTTTTTCAAATCCCGGATATGCCCGTAACTGGAAAGGACTTTATAATCATTACCCAAGAATTTCTCAATGGTTTTAGCCTTAGCGGGTGACTCAACTATTACTAGATTTTTTTGCATAATACTATGTATTCCATTTTATTTTGGGGCAAAAGTAGAAAAGCTAGCAGACA
>ENA-OQIM01000435-OQIM01000435.1-human-gut-metagenome-genome-assembly--contig:-NODE-435-length-15958-cov-3.116101_pt1 | contig 15958 bp, 18 predicted proteins | sample MGYA00242579_ERZ504744 | MGnify/ENA primary metagenome ERZ504744 (study PRJEB26092, sample SAMD00036441) | human gut metagenome | host: Homo sapiens | study: EMG produced TPA metagenomics assembly of...
GCAAACAAATGGGGCGAGCACCGTTAGAGGTGGTTTGAGATTCGATATACAGGTAATGGCTGTGCTGCTGCGCCGCAAACAGCGTGTCCTGCGCAGGATCTTCCGTGGTCTGGCAGCCGGGGTATTACCGAATTTGCCGTCGTATTCATCCAGCAGTTCCTGCACCGTCAGACCCAGAACACGGCATAGTGGCACCAAAAGCGAGATGTCAGGAAGTGTGACGCCACATTCCCACTTGGAAACGGCTTTGTTGGTTACACAAAGCTTTTCCGCTAACTGCTGCTGTGTGAGTCCCAAACGTTCACGGGCTTGGATTATTTTGTTGGAAACAAGGGAGCATCGCATTGGTGAGATCGTCTCCTTTCACTATTGTAGATTGTAGCTATGTGTTGCAACATCACTGCTTATGGCAATATCGTATCATGCTTTTTTCGAAAGCACAATCGCTTTACAAGCGATTTGATGGGGCTGTTGCCCCGAAAGACCGTAACAAGAAAATGAAAAAAGAGTGAGCAAGGATATGTGCGTTGTGCCCTTAAAAAAGACGTGTTGGGGATGTGGGTAGGAGAAAACGAAAGTGCCAAGTACTGGGCAACGGTACTCAACGGGCTAAAAAACGAGGCGTGGAGGACATTTTCATTGCCTGCACGGATAACCTGACGGGATTCTCTGCGGCGATTGGGGCTGTATTTCCCAAGACGGAAATTCAGAATTGCATCATCCATCAGCTGCGTAATTCGAGCAAATACGTAACGCCATTCCTCAATCCAAAGACAAAAGCCACAGTTTTGTTTTGAACTGTGGCTTTGCTCAATTGTCTTGTAGCTTTCTTACACGATTCCCATGCCCATCTCCACTAGCAGCGCCACAATTACAACCAGCGCAGAAATGATGAAACCGTGAATCATGGGGCGGATGCCAGCCTTCTTCATGCTGGCGAAGGAGGTATTCAATCCGATGGCAGCCAGTGCGCAGACCATCAGGAACTTGCTGGCAGTCTTGGTGCCGCTCACCGCCGTACCTGCAGATGCCAAAGGCCTGATCCGTCATACCCAGTGCCCGGCCATGATGGGAAACAGCACGATCATCGCCATGTCAAATAGGAAGGTGGCGGACATGGCGTAGCAACGTCGTTGTCGTCCGCGTCGATGGTGGGGGCGATAGCGGCAATGGCAGAGCCACCGCAGATGCCTGTACCAGCGGAAATCAAATTGGACAGCTTCCAGTTCAGTCCCAGCGCCTTGCTGATGAAGTAACCGCCGCCAAAGCAGGTCAGCAAGGTGAAGACCATTACTGTCAGGGACATCTGGCCTACGTGCAAGATGGCGGTGATGTTCAGCGACAGCCCCAGCAGGATAATGGCGAATTTCAATATCTTCTTGGAGGTGAACTTCAGCCTGTGGCGAACACATCCGTCTTGCGAACGAACTGGTTAAGAAACATGCCAATGAACATGGCAATTACCGCAGAGCCAATCAGGTGGATGGGCAACAGGCTCTCAAGCCAGCAAGCCAGCAGCGCGACGATGATCGGCAGCACAATCCCGGGTAGCAGCTTTATGATCTTCATGGTGAATCTCCTTTTCGCGGAAGGAACGGGCTTGCATTCTTTTCTGGTTTCTGCTACAATCAGTGCAGTGAAAAAGCGACGAAAAGAAACAGTAGCGACAGAGCGCATTCAGAGAGAAAGCGGCAGGTGAAAGCTTTTTGCAGAATCTATCGTGAACCGGTCTTGGAGCTGTGCACCGAAGAGAAGAAAATCCATCAGGGAAAATTTATTTCGTAGGCTGCACCGGGATCTCCCGTTACAGAGAAGGTACAGAGAGCAGAGATCACGCGTATTACAAAATACAAAAATCGTGGGGTACAAATGCTTTGTGTCAGAGTGCAGGAGTTTTCCTGAATTTAGGTGGTACCGCGGATAAAAAAATTCGCCCTAAACTGCAGCTTGCGGTTTAGGGCTTTTTTGTTTGAAAACGAAGCATCGCATTCTCGTTACTTCAGTGATGAGTTAGATGCGTAAAATGTTGACTAAAAGCTTAAAATCGGACAGGCTGGAATGTTCTCGCGTCTGGAAGATTTCAGATGTTGAAAACCCAAAAAACAAGGAGGAAATCAGAAAATGAAACTTGAAAAATTAGTAGGAGAGCGCTTCAAAGAAAGACCTGCTGACTGTGTCATCGACAGCCATGCCATTATGGTAAAAGGCGGATACATCAAATATATGGCAAACGGAATCTATTCTTCCTATCTGCCGCTGCGCCGCATTGTGCGCAAAATCGAGCAGATCCTGCGCGAGGAGATGGACAAAATCGACGGCCAGGAGGTGCAGTTCCCGGTTGTCATGCCGGCTTCTCTGTGGGATGAGTCCGGCCGTTACGATAGCATCGGCGATGAGCTGCTGCGCTTCACCGACCGCAACAATGCCAAAATGGTACTCGGCATGACCCACGAGGAGGCAGCCGTACACCTTGTACGCGAGTATGCACAGAGCTACACCAAATATCCGTTTATGATCTATCAGATCCAGACAAAATTCCGTGATGAGGCCCGTCCGAGAGCCGGCCTGATCCGTGTGCGTGAGTTTACGATGAAGGATGCTTACTCCTTCCATACCAGCCAGGAAGATCTGGAGCAGTATTACGAGAAATGCCACGCAGCATACGAGCGTATCTTCGAGCGTGTCGGCGTGCCGGAGGTGGTATCTGTCAAATCCGATTCCGGTATGATGGGCGGCAACATCTCCCATGAGTTCATGCTTCTGACTCCGGTCGGAGAGGATTCCATCGTTCTGTGTGATTCCTGCGATTACAGAGCCAACATGGAGGCAGCTGAGAATATTTCCGACATCGCAAGAGACGCAGAATCCGCTGCACTCGAAAAGGTTTATACACCGAACGTCCACACCATTGAAGACGTCTGCAATTTCTTCGGAGACGAGACAAAGAACTCCTGCAAAGCCGTTGTTTATCAGCAGAATGTCGATGATAAATACGTTGTCCTTTTCATCCGCGGCGATCTCGAAGTCAACGAGACGAAGCTGGTCAACTTCCTCGGCGAGCAGGTTCACGCAGCGTGATCACCGAAGAATGCGGACTGAACGCAGGCTATATCGGACCGGTGAACCTGAAGGTGAACGGAGATGCCGTTGTTCTCTATGATAAATCCTCGAGGAAGAAACAACCTTTCCTGCGGAGCCAACGAGGCAGAGCATCATTACAAAGGACTCGACATGGAGCGCGACGTTCCGAATGCCGAGTATCACGATTTTGCAAAAATCCAGGAGGGCGGCATCTGCCCGAAATGCGGCAAAAAGACCGTGAAGATCTCCAGAGGTATCGAGGTCGGAAATATCTTCCAGCTTGGAACCAAATATACAAAATCCATGAATATGACCTATGTCGATGCAAATGGCGAGAGCAAGACCCCGATCATGGGATGCTACGGTATCGGTGTCGGCCGTCTGGCAGCATCGGTCTGCGAGGCACATCACGATGAGTACGGCCCGATCTGGCCGAAAGCTATCGCTCCGTGGCAGGTACACCTCTGTGCAGTCCGCGTCGATGACGAGGAAGTCAGAGCATATGCGGACAAGTTGTACGAGGATCTGCAGAACGCAGGCATCGAAGTGATCTACGACGACAGAAGCGTCAGAGCCGGCGTAATGTTTGCCGATGCGACCTGCTCGGCATTCCGCTGCGCATCATCGTAAGCCCGAAAAACATGAAACAGGGCGTTGTCGAGGTTGCATCCCGCGATAAGACTCTGAAAACACAAATTCCGCTGGAAAATGTAATGGAAGAGATTAAACAGTATCTGTAATGATTCAGAACCATGCGACAGGGAAGAAAAATCGCGATGGGGCTCGGAAGAAGTTCGACAGGAGAAAACACGATATGGAACTCTGGGATATCTATGATGAAAATAAACAGCCGACCGGCCGTACGATGAGACGGAATGACTGGCATATGAAGCCGGGCGAGTTTCACCTGACCGTACTCGGCGTAATCGCAAGACCGGATGGGACCTTTCTTATCACAAAACGTGTCATGACGAAAGCCTGGGCACCGGGCTGGTGGGAGGTTTCCGGCGGCGCGGCACAGGCAGGAGAGAGCTCCTGGGAGGCCGTGCGCCGTGAGGTCAGAGAGGAAACCGGACTCGATGTGAGCAAGGCTGACGGCGGTTATCTCTTTACCTACCGGCGCATCAACCCGGATGAGGGAGACAATTACTTTGTCGATGTTTATCGCTTCGTGATGGATATCAAAGACGAAGATCTTCATCTTCAGGAGGAAGAAACAGACGGCTACCGTTTTGCTACATTGGACGAAATCAAAGGGTACGCCGCAGAAGGTAAATTCCTGCATTACGACAGCATCCGCCAGGCATTTGAACTGTAACAGAAAAATAAGATAAGAAAAACGCGTTCCCGCCGGAAACCACAGGGGTTTCCGAAAACGGGAACGCGTTTTCTTAGCCTTAGAGCGTGTCTGAAAAAGGCTTTTCGCAAGCAGTTTATTGCAGTTAATCGCGATTGAATACTTCGCGGTTGAGCGCCTTTTCCTGATGGCTGACAATCGTTGTGCAGACAGCATCGCCTGTGATGTTGACGGCGGTACGCAGCATATCGAGAATACGGTCGATACCCATGATAAGAGCGATACCCTCCGTTGCAGTCCGACGGAATTCAGTACCATAGCCAGGGTAACAAGGCCGACACTTGGGATACCGGCGGTACCGATGGAAGCCAGTGTTGCGGTAACAACAACCGTTGCGAGGTTTGCCGGGGTCAGATGAATACCGTACGCCTCTGCGATGAAGATGACAGCGACACCCTGCATAATGGAGGTACCATCCATGTTGATGGTTGCGCCGAGTGGAATGGTGAACGAAGAAATCTGCTTCGAGACACCCATCTTTTTGTTCAGTGTATCAATCGACATCGGGATTGTCGCGTTGGAGGTTGCGGTGGAAAATGCAAATCCCATAACCGGAAGGAATTTTTTCACGAATTTAATCGGATTCAGCCGTGTGAATACGAACAGAAGAACCTGATAAATGACGAAGCACTGCAGTGCCAGCGCCAGTGTTACATTTCCCATGTATTTCAGCATCGGTGCGAACGCAGAAAAGCCGACCGTTGCAAAGGTACGTGCAATCAGACAGAAAACGCCGACCGGAGCCACCTTCATGACCGTCATGGTCATTTCCATCATGACATCGTTAAACTGGCTGATAAAGTTGGAAACGACCGAAGCGCGGTTTCCGAGCTTTGCCAGCATTACGCCGACAAACAGGGCGAATACGATGATGGGAAGCATATCGCCGTTTGCCATGGAACCAATCGGGTTCTTCGGGATGATGTTGAGCAGTGTATCCACCAGGCTGACGCTGGAATCTGCTGCTGTCGAGGACAGGTCGGCTTTCTGAACCGCACTCATGTTAAGTCCGAGCCCCGGGTGAATGAGCAAGGCGGTTCCAAGTGCGATGCAGACGGCAAGTGCTGTGGTAACAAGGTAAAAGCCGATCGTTTTTACGCCGACCTTTCCGAGGGTTTTGCTGTCTCCGATGGACATACTTCCGCAGACGAGGGAGCAGAAGACAAGCGGTACGACAAGCATCTGCATCAGGCGGATAAAGCCCTGTCCGATGACATACAGCACACCTTCTACGATGACGGTGTCCTTGATATAGCTGGACGGGATCCAATAGTGAATCACCACGCCGAGCAGCGCACCGGCCAGCAGGGCAATAAAAATCTGGGTGGAAAGCCCGGGCTTCTTTTTTGACTTTTCCGTTGTTTCTTTTCTGTTTCGGACCATTATTCGATTCCTCCGGTTTCTTCGAGATATTCTTTCAGTGCCGTTTTCCAGTCGGGCGGCTCAGGAATACCGGTCAGGCGGAGCATCATGTTGTCCAGAACAGAATAGGTCGGGCGGACATCATCGCGTGCGACAACCGGGTAGAGATCAAGGTCACCGGTTTTTCCGGTATACTCGAGGATGGTTCTTGCAAACTCATAGCGGCTGCAGCTTCCGGGGCAGACAACGTGTACAGACCATACTCCTCGTTGTCGATAAAGTGGCAGATCACGCGCGCAAGCTCAAAAGCACTGGTCGGAGCCGCATACTGGTTGTTTGGAACCTCCATCGTGCCGCCCTTTGCCGCATTACGGAGTACTTCGTCCACAAAATCGCGGCCGATCCCGTAAATCCAGGAGCTTCGGATGATGACAAAGCGGTTCAAAAGCTGTGTCAGGATTTTCTCTCCGGCCTCTTTTGATTTTCCGTAGATCGTACGCGGATGTACGGTATCAAACTCGTTGTACGGGATGCGGGATTCCTTGTCGAAGACGTCATCCGTTGAGATCTGAATAACCTTTGCGTCGATATCATTGGCGGCAAGCGCTACGTTGCGCACACCGATGGCATTGACACGATAGGCTTCGTCGATGTTTTTTTCACACTCGGCAACGTCGGTCATACCGGCGCAGTTGATGATAACGTCGGGACGGTTGACATAAACGAACTGTGTGACTTCATCGATTTTGGTAATATCAACCTCGTGAATATCCGTTGGAAGAAGCTGATATTCCACACCCTCCAGCAGTTCCAGAAGGGCAGTACCGATGTGGCCTTCGGCACCTGTAATCCATATTTTTTTCATAGGTTCTCTCCTGTCCTTGATTTATATACAGAAAAACTGTAATTGTATTTATTTTACCTGTGGACTTTACAGAAGTCAATAAATTATGGAAAGTCTCTGTGCAGAACCGGAAAAGTGGTATCATTTCTGTATATGTCTGCGGTGTAAGACTGCATATCTGCTACAAAAGAAGGAGGAGTATTTTTGAAAAAGAACAAATATGAAATCGACATGTGCAACGGCACGATTATGGACAAGCTGATTTCCTTTTCGCTGCCGCTGATGGTGTCCGGCATTCTGCAGCTGATGTTCAACGCGGTGGATATCATCGTCGTCGGACGGTTCAGCGGAAGCCAGGCGCTTGCGGCTGTCGGATCGACAACGGCACTCATCAACGTGTTCATCAACCTGTTTATGGGAATCTCGCTCGGTGCGAATGTGCTTGCGGCGCGGTATTATGCAGCGGGGCGCGACCGGGAGATGTCGGAAACGGTACATACATCGATCATGCTGGCGCTGATCAGCGGCGTTGTGATGGCGTTTGTGGGCGTATTTTTTGCAAAAGGCGCGCTGGAGCTGATGGATACACCGGCGGATGTCATTGATCAGTCGGCATTGTATATGAGAATTTACTTTATGGGAATGCCGTTTTTCATGCTGTACAACTACGGTGCGGCGATTCTGCGTGCCGTCGGCGACACGAAGCGGCCGCTGTATTTCCTGATTGTATCGGGTGTGATCAACGCTGGTCTGAATATGTTCCTCGTGATCGTGTTCAGTCTCGACGTGGCAGGTGTGGCGATTGCAACGGTGGTTTCGCAGGCGATCTCCTGCGTGCTGGTTCTGCGGTGCCTCTATAAGAGCGAGGGAAGTTATCAGCTCCGGTTTTCGAAGCTGTGCCTGAAAAAGGATTACATCATCCCGATTTTCCAGGTCGGCATCCCGGCGGGTATTCAGAGTACCGTCATCAACTTCTCGAACGTGCTGCTGCAGTCATCCGTCAATTCCTTCGGTTCGATTGCAATGGCAGGCTACACGGCGGCCAACAATGTGCTGGGATTTTTATACACCTCAGTCAACTCCGTCACCCAGGCGTGCATGAGCTTCACAAGCCAGAACTACGGTGTCGGAAAATACAAACGAATGGATAAGGTGCTGATCGACTGCCTGATTCTCTCCAGCGGCATGGCACTGGTGATGGGTGGCGGCGCGTATCTGTTCGGTACGGAAATCCTGCAGATTTACACCGGGGACCCGGAGGTTATCCGCTGCGGTATGGAAATTCTGTCGATCACGACGGTTCCGTATTTCCTCTGCGGCATCATGGACCTCTTCCCGGGAGCCCTGCGCGGTATGGGATGCTCGGCGGTGCCGATGATTCTGTCCGTCATCGGAACGGTCGGAACGCGAATCGTGTGGATCTTCGGCATTTTCCCGCAGCACCGCTCGCTGTATGTGCTGTTCATTTCGTATCCGGGATCGTGGATCATCACGATTATCATGCAGGTGATCTGCTATCTGATTGTGCGGAAGAAAGTCCACAGCCGGGCAGCAGCCGTATAAAAAAGAAAAAAGACCAAAAGCCAGAAAAACCGACGGATAATCCATTTTTAAGTGGAATTATCGCGGTTGTGTGATAAGATGGTGTATGCGAAGAGGCAGGTAGGAAGATACAGGGACACCTGCCTCTTACTCTGTGAAAAGGAGAGAAGAGAGAACATATGAAAAAGTTTTATGCATGGTATCAGAAGCATATTACAGGTGCGATCTTTACCGGACTGATTCTCGGTATCTTAACCGGACTTCTTCTGGCGGACCGCTTTACGCCGATTCTGACCGTAACCGGCGTCATCGGCGGCATCTACATGAACGCCTTGAATATGATGATTTTCCCGATGGTATTCTGCTCAATTGTCATGGGTATCTGCAGCATCGGAAATGCAAAAACGACAGGTAAGATCACCGGCTACTCGATGATTTTCTTCCTGTGCACCACCGCGATTGCAAGTGCAGTCGGCATTATCATTCCAAGACTGATCCGCCTCGGAAAGGGAGTCCATTTTGAGATGGCAACTTCCGATATCCAGGCGACCGAGATGACCAGCATTCTCGACACGATCAAAAACCTGATCCCGTCCAACCCGGTGAAGGCGTTTGCGGAGGGCAACATGCTCCAGGTACTCGTGTTCGCTGTCGTTGTCGGCTTTACGCTGATTGCGGTCGGAGAGAAGGGACAGCCGCTCTTAAACGTGATCGACTCCCTGAATGAGGTCTGTTTAAAAGTCATCAGCACCGTTATGTACTTCACCCCGATCGGTGTCTTCTGTACGATCGTGCCGGTTGTCGAGGCAAACGGAACCAAAACCATCGTTTCCTTGGCAACCCAGCTCATCATTCTGTATGTGGCATTCTATGGATTTGCGATCGTCGTCTACGGCGGCGCTGTAAAACTCATCGGAAAGACGAGTCCGGTCAAGTTCTTTAAGGCGATCATGCCGGCAGCCCTGAATGCATTCGGAACATGTTCCAGTTCCGCGACGATCCCAATCAGCAAGCGCTGTGTCGAGAAAGAACTCGGCGTTTCGAACCAGATCAGCAGTATCGCAATCCCGCTCGGTGCCACCGTCAATATGGATGCGGTATCGATCCTGATGTCGTTTATGATCATGTTCTTCGCAAATGCCTGCGGCATCAACGTCAGCATTTCGATGATGGTGATCATTCTGCTTGCCAACGTCCTGCTTTCTGTCGGAACACCGGGTATCCCGGGCGGCGCGATCGCATCATTCGCAGCACTCGCCACGATGGCAGGTCTTCCGGCCGGCGTCATGGGCGTTTACATCAGCATCAACACACTGTGTGACATGGGTGCCACATGCGTCAACGTCATCGGCGATATGGCAGGCTGCGTTGTGCTGCAGGAGAAAATCAAACTGGAAGAAAACTAAAAAATGTTACATAGAAAAAGAGGGATTCCTTTCACGGGAGTCCCTCTTTTGCAATGCGTAAAATAAATTAAATATAGTCCGAAACATATGGAATATGGTGGAAGAGCAGGTCATCCAGGCATTCCACAGTCTGCGGCGTCGTTTCGATGCGCGCCATCTCATACAGCTTGGAAGCCGTCTTGTAGCCGAGCAGCAGTGTCGTGAGCGATGCGATCGTCATTTTCATCACATGGTCCGGCTCGCGGTCGGTCGGCACACAGTGTCCTTTTTCAAAGAAGAATGTGAAGCTGTCATTGTTCCACGGAAGCAGCTCATCCTCGATCTCAAAACGGATACACACATCCGGCTCGTCCGGGTCGCAGGCGTAATGTTCCATAAACTGCACGACATCGATGATACGCCCCATCGAGTACGGGCGAATCGTTTCTTTGATATCGCTGTCCTCAAGCTCGAACGCGATGGGTTCACTGTAGTAGTTATTTCCTTTGACCTCATCGATCATGGAATCGTGCGCATGAATATACTCCCAGAGTCCCAGCTGCGCTTCGCGGTTCAGATAGATCATCTCTTTGATATGCATGATATCGGAGCTGATCAGATAGACCATGTAGCCGTACGGCACATCATCAGCGGAATAGTAGATCGCAACGACGGTATCATCCTCATCCCAGCGGAAATATTCTTCCCACGCCAGATTGTTGCGGTAGAGGCAGCCGTGCGTCTTCGAAGCAATTTGGTATGTAGTTCCTTGAAATCCTTGTCATCCCATGCCACGCGGCGCACATAGCCAGGGGCTTTGAGTTTCCGCGGCACCTGCGTGTCCTTGATGGTGTACGTCATCTTATTGGAAATGATTTCCCATCCGAGATTCCGGTAGAGCGGAATAGAGTAGGGATAGAGAAGCGCAAAGGAACGGTGGTTTTCCCGCATGCGCGTGAGACTCCGGATCATCAGCTTTTTCATGATGCCCTGGCCGGTGTATTCCGGGTAGGTGCAGACGCTGGTGACAAAACCGACGGGATAGCGGACACCGTAGATATTCATGTCCAGCGGATAAACCGCGAACTGTGATACCAGATCCTCCTCGCAGAAACAGCCGAGCACATCGGCACGGACGAGAACCGGGAATTTGGACTGCTTGATTTCATCGTCTTTCCATCCGCTTTCGGAAAGCTCCTGCTCTGTAACCTGAAAGGCGTAGCGCAGAAGTGCATTGTACTGCTCTGCGTCGTCGATGGTCAGCGGGCGGAAGGTTAAGTTCGAATCTTTCGTTTGAATCATGGATTACTCCCTCATTTTATTGTGAATCAAAGTATAGTGAATCAGATACTTTATTTTTTCGTAAATATTCTATCATAAGAAATGGAATTTGTGCAGTTAAAAATAAAGCCCATTCCGCAAATTTGGTAAAAAGATCAAAATAGTGTTAGAAATCGGATAAAAACTTCAAGAAACAGACAAAAAAATCTAATAAAATGAAAAACATACAGGGATAGTCTGCGCGAAAAAGTAGACATACGATTTCCAGGGTGACTGCGTTGAGATCGACGTGTTCAATCCGGAGACAAGAAAATATGTCTGGGACGTATGCAAGAAGAACTACTACGATTACGGCATCAATGCTTTCTGGCTGGATAACTCCGAGCCGGATTACGGTGTTTACGATTTCGATCATTACCGCTATATTGAAGGACCGGCGCTCTCCTGCAGCAACATCTATCCGCAGTTATACAGCCGTGTCTTCTATGATAAGAAGAAAAAACCGACCGCGTAAAACCGGTCGGTTTTTTTGAATAAATTTCCATTACAGGACGGTTTTTGTACACTTTTCTTGACGAAACGGGAAACAATCGTTACACTATTATGTATAACTGTAATTAAAATGGGAAAATGTAGCAAAACGCGGAAGCACACAAAGGGGTAATGAAGTTTTGTGTGTACCGGGGAGAAGAGAGGGAAACAGATGAATCAGACCGAATTGCCGGAATGTGAAAAAATAAATAAGAAAGAGCCTTCTAAGGATGCTCAGATGACACAGAAACAGGCAGAACGTCTGGTGGAACATCTGAAGAATATTTTCATGTATGTGCGGGTTCTCCGTCCGGATGAGATCGGAGATTTTATTATCGATGAAGAGAATGGCAAGCTGTGTGAATGCTACGCAGTATGGAACAAAGCGATGCCGTGCCTTAACTGTATTTCCGAAAAAGCCTGCGGGAGAAATCGCAGAAATCAAAACTGGAATGCATTGCGTCGAATGTGTATCAGGTCATTGCAAGATACGTGGAGATCGAAGGAGAACCATGCGTGATCGAGATGATCAACCGTCTCGACGATGAAACACTGATGGACTCCGAAGGACGCCAGAATCTGGTAAGCAAGCTGAACAGCTACAGCGAAGAGCTGTATCGTGACGCGCTGACCGGAGTATTCAACCGCCGCTACTTCGAAGACCAGATCCGGGACGCCAGCTTTTGCTGCGGCGTAGCATGATCGATCTCGATGATTTCAAATTATACAACGATACATACGGCCACAATGCCGGAGATATGGCGCTTGACACCATTGTAAAGACCGTCAACCGCTGCACCCGACGTACCGACCGTCTGATCCGCTTAGGAGGAGACGAATTTCTGCTGGTTCTGCCGGAGATGGATGAGGAAAACTTTGTACAGAAATTAAAACAGATTCAGTCACAGATCCATGAGGCACAGGTGCCGGGCTACTCGAAGATGCGTCTTTCCGTCAGCGTAGGAGGTGTTCTGACAAGAGATGAGACGATCGGCGAAGCTGCGATGCGTGCCGACCAGCTGATGTATCTTGCGAAACAACGGAAAAACATGGTTGTCACCGAGAAAGACCAGATCCTGGGTTGTCAGGACGATGTTGTCCGTCAGGAAAACCGCAGAGAAAAACAGCGCATCCTGATCGTGGATGATTCCGAGATGAACCGTATCATCCTCTCGGAGATTCTGCAGGATGAATACGATATCATCGAGCTTCCACCGGCGAAGAGTGCCTGCGTCTGCTGGAAGAATACGGAACAGGCCTTGCGCTGATCCTTCTGGATATCGTCATGCCGGGCATGGACGGTTTCGGAGTGCTTGACTACATGAACCGCAACCACTGGATCGAAGAGGTTCCGGTCATCATGATATCGAGCGAGGATTCCACCGCATTTGTGCGCCGTGCGTATGAGCAGGGCGTATCCGATTATATCAGTCGTCCGTTTGATGCAAAAGTTGTTTACCAGCGTGTCTTCAATACGATCAAATTATATGCAAAACAGCGCCGTCTCGTGACGCTCGTCACCGAGCAGATTTACGAAAAAGAGAAAAACAATCAGATGATGATCAGTATCCTGAGCCATATCATGGAATTCCGGAATGGCGAGAGCGGACTTCATGTCCACCACATCAACGTTCTGACCAGTATGCTCCTCGAGCGTCTGGTACAGAAGACAGACCGCTACCACTTAAGCTGGTCCGATCAGCTGATGATCACAACGGCATCCGCGCTGCACGATATCGGAAAGATGGGCATTGACGAGAACATTTTAAATAAGCCGGGAAGGCTGACGAAAGAAGAGTTCGAGGAGATGAAGAAACATACCCTGATCGGAGCGTCCATGCTGAAGAGCCTGGAACTGTATCAGGACGAGAAGCTGGTACAGATTGCGTACCAGATCTGTCGCTGGCATCATGAGCGGTACGACGGAAAGGGTTACCCGGACGGCTTAAAAGGTGAGGAGATCCCGATTGCAGCCCAGGTTGTATCGATTGCCGATGTTTACGATGCGCTGACAAGCGAGCGTGTCTACAAATCGGCATACACGCACGAGAAAGCCATCGAGATGATCCTGAACGGCGAGTGCGGTACCTTCAGCCCGCTGATGCTCGAGTGTCTGCTCGATATCAAAGATGCCATCTGCGAGGAGCTGAACACCATATCCGAAGAAAAACAGACTTCGATTCAGATTGAAAAGCTGAAAAAGAATCTGAAATCGGGGGGGGGCAGAGCTGAGTTTTCTGAACTCTGATGAAAAGTTATCCACAGAAGATGCCCGGGAGAACAGGTATCATGCGGATTCGAAAGACGATCTTAAATAAAAATATACCAAAACCCATGGATTTCTGAAAAGATTCCATGGGCTTTTCGCACTTTTGTGCAAATTTTTTGTTGTGATTCCGGAGGACAACTGCTATAATAACAGAAAATGTCAAAAAATACGACAAAAATACCGGAAGAGGGCTGTGCGAACAAGTACACACAAGTCTGGAAAGGATAAATATCATGAATCAGTTGGAAGTATTACGAGAGAGCCTTGGACAGTGCGATGAGATTATTCTGGATGCACTGCTGATGAGAAACCGTATTGTCGAGGACATTATGGTATATAAAGAAGCAAATAACGTGCCGATTCTCCAGCCGGAGCAGGAAGCAAAACAGAAGGAATGGCTGGAACGCCGGATGCAGGAAAAACGCCATAAAAACGAAGTGGCGGATGTTTTCGAGAGCATCACAAGAAACAGTAAAAAGATTCAGGCAAGAAAGCTGTTCAATTATAATATTGTACTGATTGGCTTCATGGGAGCCGGAAAGAGCACCATTTCCGATTATCTCAAAACCGTGTTTGCCATGGATATCATCGAGATGGATCAGATCATCGCAGAGCGTGCCGGTATGAGCATCTCCGATATTTTCGAGACTTACGGCGAACAGTATTTCCGTGACTGCGAGACGAATCTTCTGATCGAAATGCAGTCGAGAACAAACGTTGTCATTTCGTGCGGCGGCGGAACTCCGATGCGTGAGTGCAACGTTGTAGAGATGAAAAAGAACGGCCGCGTTGTTCTTCTGACTGCAAAGCCGGAGACGATTTTAGACCGTGTCAAAGACAGCCACGACAGACCGCTGATTGAGAACAACAAACCGTTCCGTTATCGCAGATCTGATGAGCAAGCGCCGTGAAAAATACGAGGCCGCAGCCGACATTATCATCGAGACGGACGGAAAGAGCGAGCTGGAGATCTGTGAGGAGCTGATCCACAGCCTGCGGCAAATGGATGCAAAAGCGGAATAAAAGAGAAAAGCAAGGGAAAAAGGAAAAGAGACTGCTGTATGTAACGGCGGTCTCTTTCTTTTTTGCGTAACCGTGACACAAAAAACAGAAAACGCAAAATTTACGGGAAAAGGATTGACAAAACAGATATTTCCCGATATTCTGATAAAAGTTGGGCTAAAATCGCATGAAAAAAGTGAAAAAACAAGGTATTATTTTGTGTTATTGTCCGAACAAGAGAAAAAATTCAGGATAATTATATGAAATACAATAGCCCGTGTGCAGACACAGCCGGATCTGCCGGGGAAGGTCTGCGGAAAAAAGGAGGAACATCAATGAGAAAAAGAAACAAAGTCGTTTCTCTGCTTCTGGCAGGATGCATGGCAGCCGGTCTTCTGGCCGGATGCGGAAGCAGCGGAGGGACACAGGTAGCAACTGCTGACAATGCCACGGCGGCATCAACCAGTACTGGAGCAGCAGATTCAGCAGCACCGGAGACTGCAGGCGAAGTGGACGGACAGATCAATCTTCGTGCAGTAGCCTTTGGAAACAATTTCGATGTGCAGGATATGGGATGGCGCTGGATGATGGGAGAGTGCTACGAAGGACTGATGCGTGACGTAGCAGATGAAACGGAGACCGTTTCGAGTATGCCGGTGCAGAATCCATGGACGTATCCGATGACGGACTGGTTTACACTTCCATCTGAGAAAGGATGCCAAATGGTCCGACGGACAGCCGGTTACCGCAGCAGATTATGAGTACGGCTGGAAACGTCTGTTAAATCCGGAATACGGCTATTCCTATTCTTTCTACCTGTTCAACGTAGTAGGAGCAGAGGAGTATTATAACGGACAGAGCTCTGCCGATGAGATCGGAATCAAGGCAGTGGACGATTACACCTTCGAGGTTACCTTAAAGGTAGCGGATCCGACCTTCCAGTCCAAGCTGGTAGCAACTCCGCTTTACCCGACCCGTCAGGATGTCGCAGAGGCAGCCGGAGACCAGTGGGGAAAAGACTGGACAAAATGTGTCTACAACGGACCGTTTGCCATGACCAACCTGGTAGAAGATAACTCCATGACATGGGTGAAAAATGACCAGTACTGGGACAAGGACAACGTAAACTGAATCAGGTAAACTGGTACTGTGTAGCAGAGAACGCAACAGCAGCAACCATGTTCGATAACGGACAGCTGGACGTTTTCGATGCAGCAGCGATTACATTGCAAAATATGACAAAGAAGTAGAAGCAGGCAATATGCAGACCATGACCACCGAGTACCCGGGAACTATGGTCTGTG
>ENA-OQIM01000436-OQIM01000436.1-human-gut-metagenome-genome-assembly--contig:-NODE-436-length-15942-cov-6.033955_pt1 | contig 15942 bp, 18 predicted proteins | sample MGYA00242579_ERZ504744 | MGnify/ENA primary metagenome ERZ504744 (study PRJEB26092, sample SAMD00036441) | human gut metagenome | host: Homo sapiens | study: EMG produced TPA metagenomics assembly of...
AAAGCTGGCGAGCCGCTCGCCAAGGATGCGATTCTGGCCTGCGCCAAGCATTTCGCCGGCTATTCCGAAACGCAGGGCGGCCGCGACGCTTCCGAAGCGGACCTGTCCCACCGCAAGCTGGAATCGTGGTTCCTGCCGCCGTTCGAACGCGTGGCGAAGGAAGGCTGCGGCACCTTCATGCTCGGCTACGAATCCATTGAAGGCGTGCCGGTCACGTTCAACAAGTGGCTGCTGTCCGACAAGCTGCGCGGCGACTGGCACTACCAGGCACGCTGATCACCGACTGGGACAACGTCGGCCGTGCCGTGTGGGAGCAGAAGGTCAAGGCCGACTACGTGCACGCCGCCGCGGATGCGGTCAAGGCCGGTAACGACCTGATCATGACCACGCCGAAGTTCTACGAAGGTGCGATCGAAGCGGTACGCACCGGATTGCTTGACGAGTCGCTGATCGACGAAGCCGTGTCCCGCATTCTCGCACTCAAGTTCCGTCTAGGCCTGTTCGAAGATCCGCGTCTGCCGGACCAAGAGCGCATCAAGACGGTTATCGCTCCAAAGCCCATCAAGAGCTCAACCTGCAAATCGCACGCGAATCCGTGGCGTTGCTGAAGAATGACGGCGCATTGCCGTTCTCGGCTGCGGCGGGCAAGCGCATCGCGTGGTGGGGCCGCTTGCCGATGACGCGCAGGAGCAGTTGGGCGATTGGGCCGGCAATTCCGGCCAGGTCAATTGGATGCCGGAAGGCAGCCGCGCGGCATGATCACCACCATCCTTGACGGGTTCAAGCAGCTTGCGCCCGAAGGATGCGAGGTTGCGTATTCGCGTGGTGCGAACATCATCGATTTGGTGGACGATCCGGAAGGCGAGTTCTATCCGGATGGCCAGCCTCGTCCGAAGCTCGCCGTCTCCGCCAAGTTCGACCAGCAACTGCTGGATGAGGCGGTGGAGAACGCACGCCGTTCCGACCTTGTTGTCGCCGTTGTGGGCGATGTGGTGCAGCTGGTCGGCGAGACCTGCTCCACCGCCACACTGGAACTGCTCGGAGGACAGAACGCCATGCTCGAAGCGCTTGCCGACGTGGCCCGCGAGACCGGCAAGCCGCTGGTCGTGGTGCTGATGAGCTCCAAGCCGCAGGTGATGCCGGCATGCGTGATCGGCACGAATGGCGTGATCGTGGACGAATCCACGGCCGACGGTGTCAGCGCGTTCATGTGGGCGCCGAATCCGGGCATGAAGGGCGGCCAAGCCATCGCGGAGATCATCCTCGGCAAGACCGAGCCGAGCGGCAGGCTTCCGATCACTTCCCGCGCCATGCCGGACAGCTGCCTGTCTACTACAACCAGATTCGTGGCCAGCATGCAACCGGTACGCCGATCTCACGCAGGATCCGGCATTCGCGTTCGGCGAGGGTCTGGGCTACACGACCTTCGCATATGGCGAGCCGACGATCACCAACGCCCCCACCTCCGGCACGTTCACCACCGACGACACCGTGCACGCCGAAATCACCCTCACCAACACCGGCGAGCGCAAGGGCACCGAAGTCGTGCAGGCCTACATCGGCGACATCGTGACCTCGTACAGCTGGACGGACCGCGAGCTCAAAGCGTTCCAGCGCGTGGAGCTTGAGCCGGGTGAGGCCAAGACCGTCGGGTTCGATATTCCGGTCGCGGATTGCACTATCGTCGATCCGGATGCCAACCGCATTGTGGAGACGGGTGAGTTCGAGGTGCTGATCGGCCATTCGAGCCGTCGCAAGGATCTCAAGCGGACCACGTTCACCGTGGCGTGAATGGTTCCAGCTTGGTAGTGGTCGGCGATCGTCATCGATAGTCGGCCACTACCGGAGACTTTTTGGGGGCAGCCATCAAACTGCCCCCAAATTCATATGCGGATCATCATATACGGATCATCGGCGGGAATCAGCGATAGGAGTCCCACAATGGTGAGGGGAACAGCATGTTCTCCATTTCTGCCCACTCGCCGCACAAATCGACTTCCGGTTCGCGCAGCCACCACAGCTGGATGCCGTCCATGATCTCCATGGCTTTGCGCACCACTGGCCGCATGCTGTCGGCCCATGCGCCCAATTGCGGCGGAACCAACCATGGATAACGGGAATAATGTGCCAGATGTTGTCCATTCGTTCCATGAATTCATCATGCAGCGGATGGTCCGGGTTCAGGGATTCGGCCGACAGCACGGTGAACAGCTGCACCATCATGCGGCGGCGCGAGTTGTGTTTCACCAGGTAGCGCAGATACGCGGGAAAATGCGGCGCGGACGGGTCGCTGCCCGGCATGCCCGAAGAGAAGAAGTCCTCCGGCGTGCCGGTCTGCCCGTAGTATTCGTCATATACCAGCGCCAGCATTTTGTCTTTGTTGTCGACGTATCGCAACACGCCTTGTTTGGAGATGCCGACGCGATCGGCCACGTCCTGGATGGAAATGCCGTTGAATCCGCGTTCGCTGATGAGCTGCACCGCCGCATCCAGCACTTCCGCACGACGCTCTTGTGGCGATTTGCGGGTACGTTTCGAAGTCTCTTCCTCTGCCATGACTCCGAGTCTAATGCCCTTTGCGTCGATTGTCGTTGATTGACGGCGCCGATGCCACGTCATCGTGGGGCGCATCCGCTTGAATCCATCCGTGACGCCATACGCGGGTCAGATCCCATGCTTCGAGATTGCCGCCGTTGCGCGGGTCACGTGGCGGTTTCCCTTCGCCGCTGCCTGGTTTCGCGGAACGCGCAAGCTGGTAGCTCCAATAGACCTGCCCCGCCGACGCATCCCATGCCGCGCGTTGCAATCGCGACACTTGACGGTATGCGTCCGCTCGGTTCCGGCCGTGCAGGGCCCACCGGTTCTCCACGCACCACTCGCCCACAAGTACAGGGATATGGCGGGCCGCCGAACGGATGGCGATTTCGCGCGCACCCACCAGCATTCGGTACAGCCATGGCAGGTGCCGCGATCGCAGGTACAGTCGGCGTGCCGGTCCCGCGAACAACGGCTCCTCCATGGCGATGAGATATTGGTGGGTGTCGAGCATGACGTTGCGCATGCCGGCGCGACGGAACCAGTCGCCCCAGCGGAGCAGTCGGAAGCCGTCATGGAATACGATTATGGTTTCCGGGCGCAGTATGGCGCGCAGCCGGGTGTAGGCGTCGCGGTAGAAGCGCTTCAGAAAGCGTAGTGGGACATGCGTGCTGCCGGAGCCTCGCGGACGTCCTTCGCCGTATTCGACGTGCCATGGAACACCGACCAGCTCACTGGTTCGTTGAGCACTTCGATGCTGTGTAGGGTCGGCTCGTCACGATATCGGCGGGCCAATCGTTCCAGCACATTCAGCGCGTATTCCACCAAGTCCGGATTCTGCGCCCATTTGCACACGCCCGTCAGACCGCCGTTGTCGAAACCATTCTGCGAACCGGGCACGGTGTGCAGGTCGATCATGATCTTCAGCCCCGTCTCCCGTGCCCAACGGAACGCACGGTCGAGGTATGCGACGCAACCCGGATGCCCAGGCCAGTCGCCGAAGATGAAATATGGTATGGGAATGCGCACGAGATTGAGCCCATGGTCGGCGATGACGCGAAAATCCTCCAGAGTGATGTAGGCGTCGCGGTGCCGGCGCAGTTCCTCGGCGAGATTCCGCTCGGACCAGAGGGCGCCGTGCGTGCGATGCATCCAGATTTCGTCATCTTCGGCAGTGCGAACGAACGGTTCCGGATCCATCCATTTCTCCAGCACCAGCCAGTTACCGAGGTTCACGCCGTTGATTCGCTCGTCGATGCCCAGCACCATGCATCCCACCGCCTTTCTGTGCGAGGTTTCGCCCGGCTTGCCGTTTCCGCCTATTCAAAAACCAAACAGCCCAAACCAAACCCCTATTTCAGCCCAATGGGCCAAGGAACGCACCGTTCGCAACGTTCCTTGGCCATTGTATGCGTCCCGCAATCAGCCACGCGGCCGGTTGGAATCGAACCACGGCCGGATTGGGGTTTCGGAATGATCGTGGCCGGATGGGCGGGATCAGTCGACCGGCTTCGTCTCGCCCGCCTCGTAGTCGAAGAAGTCGAAGTCGGCGGTTTTCTCATGCAACGCGGCGTCGGTGACGGCGATGCCGACCATGGTGCCGGTGAATTCGCCATACTTGCAGTATTCATCGGAGAAGGTGGTGGTATCGAAGTCGGGGCCGGCGATGGCGAAAGGCTGGGCTACTTCTGGATGGGGAACCAGTCCTGGGCGATGCAGCGCCGAGGTCCCATGCGTCCCAGCCGATCCAGCCAGGGGTGTTGACGGTGTCGGTGAGCAGCTTGTAGTTCCAGTAGTAGAAGCCGCTGCCCTTGCTCCATGCGGCGAGCTGGGATTCGGCCACGCCCTGGTACAGCGAGCGCTTCTGTTCGGCGGTCAGGGTCTCGGCCTGCGCGCCTTCCTCGCCGTTGAGCACGCTTTGTCCGCCGTGGGTGTCCACACCGCAGCGACGGAGTTGAACAGGCACCACTCCCCCACAATCACCGGGAAGTATTCGCTCATCTCGGCGATCATCGGCGCATAGGTATTCCTCACGAAGTCGTCGTAGCCCTCCGCTGTCTGCGGGCAACCCATCGTTTCGGCGGTCATGAGGTATTGGTGGGTATCAAGGACCACGTTCTTAAACTCGGGCGCGAGCTTGCCGTCGGGGCCGCGCATGAAGTCCTTCCACTGTTCGATGTCGAAACCGTCGTGGAACACCACCGCCTTGTCTGCCGGCAATGCGCCCTTGTCGGCATCGCGCAGACGGTGGTAGGCGGTGATGTAGAAGTTCTTGAGCCAGTCGAATGCGATCGGGCCGGTGCCTTCGGCGAGTTCCGGATCGACCGCCTTGTAGCGTTCGGTCACGTTCGCCATCGGCCAGCAGGTGGTGGTGTTCGGCTCGTTGATGATTTCGATGCCCATCAGCGCCCGACGATGGCCGTACCGCCTGGCGAGGCGTTCGAGCACGGACAGCACGAATTCGACCTCGTCGGGCAGCTGCGCCCACTTGCACACGCCGGAGATGCCGCCGTTGTCGAAGCCGTTCTGGCTCATCGGCGCGGTGTGCAGGTCGATGAGGATGGTCAGACCGTATTTCTCGGCCCAGTTGAAGGCCTTGTCGAGTTCGTCGATGCAGCCGATGAACGGCGCGCGGTCGCCGAAGATGAAGTACGGCACGGGGATGCGCACGGAGTTCAGTCCCCACGATTTGATGGTGGCAAAGTCGCGCTCGTTGATGTATTCAGCGCGGTGGGTCCTGATGCGGGCCTCGTAGACGGCCGGATCGAGTTGCGTCGGCAGATAGTATTCGTCATCGGCAGTGGTTCCATCGAATAATGCCGGGTTCATCCACTTTTCCAGAACCAGCCAGTTACCCAGGTTCACGCCCTTGATGTAATCAAGATCCATATGCACTCCTTCGTACGTCATGCAGTTTCTATTACTTAGTAACTACTTAGTTATATCGTAATACATTTCCGTTCCACACGCAACCCAATCTCGTCGGCATCCCACGGCGAAGGACTGCTCGGATGAGAAAAACCACCAATACAAACAAAGGTGCCCGCCGCGCATGGAGGGGATCCATCGCGGCGGGCACCTCATGGGCAGGGCGCCGGCGATCGGCATATCGCCGGGAAAAAGGGAAAAACCGGCATTACGCGCGAGCCGACGCCGTATCACTCCGGCTCAGTCCAGCACGAAAGTGTTGAACGAACGCGGAGCAAGCGTTACCTTGAAGCCGCGTTCGGCGGCATCGGGATCGGCGAATGCGAACGGACGTTCCTCGTCGAGGGCGTTCTGCGCCACGACCACCACCGTGCCGTCCGGGTTGCGGAAGGCGATGGCCATCGAGTTGAAGTGGCCGGTGGTGCCGAGCACCTTCGCGCCGGGCCTGACGTAGTGCGAGAAGTGGCGCATCACGTAGTATTCCGGATTGCGGCGCACCTCATGCTTGTCGGCGGTGATGGTGAACAGGGAGTTCTGCCACCAGCCCATGTGGAATCCTGGTCGTCGAGGATCATGTTCCAGTAGGTGTATGCGGTGGCGCCGTTGCGGAAGTAGTGGTTGATCAGATGGAAGATGTACTCCGCGTACTCCCAGCTGTTGTCGCCGGTGCCGCATTCGGACTCCGACTGGATCAGCTCGATCTCCGGCCATGATTCGTGCGTGCGGGCGATGCAGTTCTGGCCGGCCCACTGGTAGCGATGCCCTTGATGTACTTGCGCGCGCGTCGTCGAAGAGGATGTTGTCGACGAAGCGGTTGTAGTTGTTGAGCGTCATGCCGTAGCCGCCGCCGGTCCAGGCCATGTCTTCCGGGCCGTTGAGCGTGCCAAGCCAGATGTCGGTGCTGAGCCCGGCCTCGTCGAACGCCGGTCCGAGGTAGTCGCGGATGAACACCTTGAGCGCTTCGGAATCCCACAGGGCGCTCGGGAACTTCTGGTCGGCGAACACCTCGTTCTGCACGTGCAGCTGGTTCACAGTGATGCCATGCTCGGCGTAGGCCTGAATGTACTTGACGAAGTACTTGGCGTAGGCCTTGAGGTTCTCCGGGGTCTGCACGAGACGGCCGTAGTTGTAGGCCTTCGGGCGCTTCATCCACGTCGGCGGGCTCCACGGGCTGGAGAACAGTTGCATGTTCGGCTGCCATTCCTGCGCGCGGTGGATGTACGGGATCAGGGTCTGTTCGTCGTGTTCGACGGAGAAATGCTCCATCTCGTAGTCGCCGTCTACCTCGTCGTAGCTGTACCAGTGGTCGGCGAAATCATTGGCTCCGACGGGGGCGCGGTTGAAGGTGAAGTTCATTTCGTCGGGGCTGAACAGCTCCTTGATGATCTGGTCGCGTTCGGCTTCGCTGACGTTCTGCAGCGGCAGCCAGCCGAGTTCGTTGAAGCAGCCGCCGAAGCCGCGCAGGGCCTGGTATTCGTTGCCGTCGAGCTGCAGGTCGGCCGCGGTGGTGGCGTTGGTGGATTCGATGTCGGAGGTTCGGTCGGCAAGCTTGTCGTCTTGCGTCGTTGCAATCCAGGTGGTCATGATGTTCCTTGGTATCGTCGTTGATAATTCGGATATGCGTTGATGGTTGGTATGGATGGGAGGCGGGGCGATTCGGTCCCGCGGAGGGAGACGGCCTATGGCACGACCGTCTCCCCCGGTTTACAGCAGCTGCCTTACTTGACCTTCTTGATGGCCATGATGAAGAAGCAGCCGATGATGGCCAATGCGATGGACGTCGGGAACGCGAAGTTGTAGCCGAGGTTGACCACGATGGCGGACATGACGACCGGGCCGCACATCTGGCCGAGGGTGGTGGCCATGTTCAGGATGCCCAGATCCTTGCCGGCCTCTTCCTTGTTCGGCAGCACGTCCACCAGCAGCGCCTGGTCGACGGCGGAGTAGACGGCGTAGCCGAGGCCTGCGATGCCGGCGAACAGGTACATGCCCATGGTGGACTTGAAGATCCACGGCATGGCGATGCCGACGGCGAAGAGCACGGAAGCGACGACGACCGGGACCTTGCGGCGGCGATGAGATCGGAGACCGGGCCGGAGATGAAGGAGCCAACCAGGGACATGACCATCATGATCATGGACACGACGGACACGGTGACGGCGGATTCCTTGACGGACTGGCCGATGTAGTTCTGGATGATGTACAGCTGGTAGACGTTGATCATCTGGTAGGCCATGAGCATGCAGAAGCGGCCGGCGAACGCCTTGTAGAAGTCATGCGCGGTGGAGAACTTCGGCGGGCGGAAGGAGGAGAGGATGTCCTTGGCGGAGCCTTCGTCCTTCGGCAGGAAGTCTGCGGACTGCTCCTTCGGGATGATGATCACGCGACCACGCCACCGAGGAACATGAGCACGCCGGCGACGGCGAAGCCCGGAATCAGGTTTTCGATGAACAGTGCGCCGAGCATGGTGCCGATCGGAGCGCCGATGGTGGAGCCGGCGCCGTAGAAGGCGGACATGGTGCCACGGATCTTGGAAGGCACGCGGTCGGACAGGATGGCGACCATCGGCGCGATCATGCAGTTCAGACCGAACATGCAGGCGCAGTAGAAGATGGTCAGCAGCACGGCGTTATGCGTGGTGCCGGTCAGGAACAGGGTGACGCCACCGAGCACGGCTCCGAAGAGGATCCACGGGGTACGGCGGCCGAAGCGGGAACGGGAGCGATCGGAGAAGTTGCCGAACATCAGGTTGGCGACCAGGGATGCGACCGCGGTGAACGCGTTGACGATGCCGACCAACGCATCGGCGTTGACGCCCGGGATGGTCTTGTAGTGCATGGGCAGCAGCACTGCGGAAACGATGCCCAGACCGGACATCCACAGCACTCCGAATACCAGGAAGCCTGCGCCGAAACGTGCGGCGTTCATCTTGGACAGCGGCTTGCCGGTTTCCGGGGACAGCGACGGATCCTTTTCCGCCGCGGCGATGTTGGCGTTGTAAGCGGCAAGGCGCTCCGCCTTGCTGGCGATTGCTTCACTCATGAAACTCTCTCCTTCGAATCATGCTTCAGTAGTGAACTTATGTTGTGTGCGATTCCGCACCTTAGCGGTGTATGTGGTGGTGGGACGGCCTTGCCCCATCTGTTAACTACCATGTGGTAACTAACGTGTTTTCAGTGTAAACCATCTTTCGCAAAGGCACAAGTCGACGTCATGTCATCGCCGTCTCAAAGCGTTTGCAAAACCGGTCGGACACTGTTCCATTCAGCTTCACAGTCACCGGTTTTTATTACCTAGTAACTGCTTAGTTAAAGCATATAACAAATCGTTTGTCTGCGATAATCCGGCGTGTTCCAAGGGTTTCCATCGTCTTCTTCTCCCCCTTCTTGTACCTTAGTAAGCACCAGATGAAGGAGAGCATATGCGTCGCCGCACCGAAAACAAACCCAGAAAGCGAATGAGCGCCGAGGATCGCAGGAAGGCGATTCTCGAAACCACGGTCTCATTCATCTCCCAGTTCGGTTTCTGGGGCTTCACCATACGCGATGTGGCCCAGGCTCAGAACATCACCGAAGCCGGCCTCCTTTACTACTTCAAATCCAAAGAACAACTGCTTGAGGAAACCCTCAAATACGCCGATCGGACCAATCAGATCGCCATCGCCGAGCATCTTGGCGTGCAGGGCGTGACCGGCGAAGTCCTTGACGACGGCATCGCATACCACTGCGATCTGGGCTGAAGGCCATTTCCACGGGAACCGTGGAGACCAACGCCGACCGTCCGGAGATGGTCCGTCTCTACACCTTGCTGGAAAGCGAGGCGTTAAGCAAGGACCATCCCGTGCACGAGTATTTCGAACAGCGCGAAATCAATCTGCTGAAGGAATACGCGTTCGCGGCCGAGCGCGACGGTGTCGCCGATCCGGAGCGCACCGCGCTGCAGGTCCTGTCCGCGATGGAGGGTCTGCAGCTGCGCTGGCTCAACGGATCGCATGACGTCGACTTCGTCGGGGAATGGAAGGCCATCATCGACCTGCTCATCCCCTGACCCAGTGGGCCGACGCACCGCCACCGCTTTGCGGCTCAGCCGGCGATGACGACCACATTCCAGCGGCCGATCGTCAGCCTGTCGCCCACCTCGACCTTCGAGCCCTCCTTCAGAGCGATCGCCGCGGTGGCGGATTCATCGACGGTGCCGTCGGTGCCCACCACCACCGGAGCGACCACCACATCGCCCGACACCGGGCTGTCGATGGTGACCTCGTCGGCGGAGTAGTTGAGCAGATACGTCACCTGCTCGCCGCGGGCGTTCGTTCCGCGGCGCACCGTCACCTGTCCGGCGAGCGCGGTGCCGGCATCGGCGATGCCCGCGTGTTCCACGGCTTCACGCAGGACGGCGCGGATGGTGTCGGCGTCGAGCAGGGTGGCGATCCATTCGGCGTCGCCCTTGCCGAAGCCATGTCGGGTCACCGCGGCGTAATCCTTCCACGCGTAGTGGCCGTAGCTGGCGAGCACGTCGGTGCCGTCGAATGGGGTGACCAGTTCGATGAGCGCCTGCGCGTCGCTTGCCGGGGTTTTGGCGAGCGTTCCGGCGAATTCCACGGATACGTGGCCGTTCGGGCGGGTGAATTGGTTGTAGGTCATGCCGAACACGTCGGTGAGGTTGTGCGGCGCGCGGTCGTGCCATACGGTCACCTCGTCGTCGGTTACGAAGGAGCGCATGGTGGAGACAAGGTGGCCGCCGCTGGAGACGAATTCGCGCAGACGGTCGGTTGTTTCCTGCGGAGTGCAGTACAGTGCCGGGGTCACGATCATCTCGTATTTGGCCAGGCGTTCGGCCGGCGCGTCGGACGGGATGAAATCGCATTCCACGTTGAGTTCGAACAGCGCGTCGTAGATGTTGCGCACCACGTCGTTGTACTTGAGGGTGCCGCCGAACGGGAAGCCGGCTTCGATGAGGAACCAGTCGAGCGCGGTCAGCGATTCGTTGCTGACCATGATGGCCACCTTGTTGTGCTTCTTCAGGTGGACGAGCCGCTCCCCCACTTCCGGTTTGGCGATCTCGCGGCCGAACACGCCCGCCTCGCGGTAGGTGGGATTCGGTTCGAGGTCGTGGCTCAGCAGGCCCTTCCAATATGTTTCAAAGGAATTGTGGATGGAGTGCCAGTGCCAATATTCCACCATGTCGGCGCCGGAGGCGAGGTGGGAGTAGGCCTGCAGGCGCAGCTGGCCCGGGAACGGCACCCAGCCGTGCTGGCCCTGGGCCTCCGTTTCGAGCACCAGGTAGTTCCTGCCGTCCTTGGTGGAGCGGGTCATGTCGCCACCGAAGGCGATCTCCCTGCCGGTCAGGTCGTCCTCGGTGGGGTGGTAGATGTCCACGCCGGTGATGTCCACGGCGGTCGAGGCCTTGAAGTGGTCGACGGCCGGCTGCACGCCGTAGGAGTATCCGCGCCATTCGAAATCGAAGTTGTGGGTGATGAACTGGTCGTCATGCGCGTATTCGCGCACGATGTCGGCCTGCCACTGCAGGAAGGCGCGCACCTGGTCGCGGCGGAACTTGTCGAATTCGCCGCCCAGGGACTCGTTGATGGTGGCGGTCACGTCCGGGAAGTCCTCCCAGGAGTCGATGCGGTTGGACCAGTAGTCGAGGCCGAAGTGGTGGTTGAGCTCGTCCAGATCGCCGTGGAACTTCTCGCGCAGATACTTGACGAACAGGCGCTGCATGTCCTCGGAGACGGAATCGTAGTATTTCGTCTCGTTGTCCACCTGGTAGCCGATGACGGCCGGATGGTCGGCGACGTGGGAGATGAGCTTGCGGATCACACGTTCGCCGTAGAAGCGGTAGGTGGCGTTGACGATGTCCATGATCTGGCGCGCGCCATACTTGCCCTGTCCGTTCGGCGTGACCGCGAGCACGCTCGGGTCGAGCTTGACGAGCCAGCTGGGCACCGCGTAGGTCGGCGTGCCGACGATGACATCGATGCCGGCACGCTGCGCGGCGTCGAGCGCACGGTCCACATAGGTGAAGTCGAATACACCCGGTTGCGGTTCGCAGGTGCTCCATGTGGATTCGGCGATGCGGATGACGTTCAGCCCCGCGTCCTTCATCATCGCCATGTCCTCATCGATGCGGTCAATACCTTCATCATGAGATATTCGTCGTAGTATGCGGCGCCGAACAGAATGTGGTCTGCTTCGTAACGGCCCATGACTCCTCCATCGTCCTCGTCGACTTTTATATCTAACGGTTATTAGATATAAGAACTATATATCTTCCGAAACAAATCGTCAACTGTCGCAGATTTTCAGGCGTTTCTTAACTAACAACCATTAGATATATGTCTTCGGAAGGCTTACCGATATCCGTCCCACACCGGCGAGGAGAAGATCATCCGCTCGAAGACGAGCCACTCGTCGTACAGGTCGATCGGCGGCTTGCGCGTCCACCGCAGCTGGATGCCATCCATCGCCTCGATGCATTGCCGCACGATCGGCCGCATATTGTCCCATCCGCCGATCTGCGGCGGCAACTTCCATGCGAACCGCGAATAATGCTCCCACGTCAGATCCGGTCGGTTTTCGAAATACTCGTGCAGTGGATGGTCCGCGTTGAACGATTCGGTTTCCAAAACCATGTACAGCTGCAGCAGACTGCGGCGTTGCGCATTGTACCGGACCAGGAACCGCAGATAGGCAGGGAACAGCATGCCGTCCGAATCGCTGCCGGGCAATCCCGACTTGGCGAAGTCTGCAGGCGTGCCCTGCTGGTCGTAGTTATCGGTGACCAGCAGCGACAACAACCGTTCCTTGTTGCCGATGTAGTGCAGCAGTCCGGGCTGGCTCATGCCGATGGCGTCGGCGATGTCCTTGAGCGACGTGCCGTAGTACCCCTTCTCGCCGATCAGCTTGCCCGCCGCCGCGATGATTTCGCGTTTGCGCTCTTCGGGCGATTTACGAACCCGCTTTTTCCCCTCGGTAACCATATGGAACAGCGTACCATCGGACGGACCCTCGGCCGGTCACGCCTGGAAGACGTCCGGATGCTTCGGGTCGCCCGGTTCGTCGGCGAGCACACCCTCAAGGCCGAGGAACTCCTGCCAGAATTCCAACGAATTGCCGTATGGGATGGCCTGGCTTCCGCGCGCCTGCAGGTTCGCCTTGGCCTCGAACACGTCCTCCTCGCGGATGCGTCGAAGTAGCTTTCCAGACGTTCGAGATTCGTCGGATCGTAGAACAGCGAGCCGATGATTTCAGTAAGCCGCTCGGCGCGGGCCACCGGCAGCGAATCCCAGTGGCGGAATTCGATGAAGTTCTTCAAACGCACGTCGTTGAAGTGCGTGGAGATCACATGGTTGATCTCGTACGCGTTGAGCTCGCGGTCCGGGTACACGTCGTTCGCGTTCTCGTAGAACGCCGGATGGTGCAGATCGGTTCCGGGCACCGCCAGCGCTTCGGGCGTGTGCGTCAGGTCGGCGAACATCATCGGCGTGGACAGCACGTCCACCGCGTAATCCTCCCAACCGAAACGCGGGTCGAACAGGCCGGGGATGACGTTCGTGCGTTGGAAATCGAGATAATCCCACATGCGTTGGCGCAGCAGCGGATACGGATTCTCCTGCCTTCGAAATACGGGGTGTTGCGGAAGAACCATGCCAGAATCGGGCCGATCACCGTGCCCAACCGCAGTTTGGCGATCGCGTCCTGTTCCGAAACGTAGTCGATGCTGACCTGTGTCGAAGCGGAGCAACGCATCATGCACGGACCGAACTGTCCGACACGTCCCAGGTAGGCGGTCATCGCCTTGTATCGGTCCTTCGGATTGACGGGAATGTCGGCGTAACTGGATTTCGGTTGGTAACCATAGTTGACGAGTCGGAAACCAAGTTCTTCGAGGATGGGGTCGACTTCGCGGCGGAACGCGCCGTACAATGTGGCGAGCTCCTCCGGCTTGTGCAGGATGCCGATGGACGTTTCCAACTGTCCGCCCGGTTCCAAAGATACGGAGATGCCGTCACGGGCGAGTCCGACCAGTCGCCCGTTTTCCCAGTATTCCTTGTTTTCGTCGTAATACGGGCGGATGCGGTTGAGCAACGCTTCAATGCCGTTGCTTTCGTAGTAGGTCACCGCGGTATCGTCGCTGTTATGTACCGGCAGGTGTTCGATTTCCACGCCAAAACCGCCGGTGCCGCGCTGTTGGCAGCCGGATTCGAAGAATTTGATAAGGCTTTCCACATGCTTCGGATTCGGCTCGGTCAGCAGGTGCGCGTACGTGATCTTTGGCGTTGTCATAATGGCCATCCTAACGAAAAGCGCCATTCGCAACGCAGGCTACGCTATACGGAAAATCGATAACCGACCATCATTCCCCATCGATTTGGCTGGCGATTTGAATGCCGATTCGACGACCATCGATTTTACGATCGCCGAATCAGCCGTCGATTTGGCGGCTCAGATACCGTCGAACCGACGTCGGAAAGTTTCCCAACGTCGGCTCGACGGAAATAAGAATGGCGATTCAAGCGGCCTTCTCGCTGTTGCGCGCCTCTTCGGCTGCGCGGTGCGCCTTCTTGGCAGCGGAGATCATCAGCTTGATGCGGTTGAGCTGGTTGGCTTCCGAAGCGCCCGGATCGTAATCGATGGACACGATGTTGGCTTCCGGATGCAGTCGGCGGATCTTGCCGAACATGCCTCGGCCTGTCACGTGGTTCGGCAGGCAGGCGAACGGCTGCGCGCACACCACGTTCGGGCATCCCGATTCGATGAGTTCCAGGATTTCCGCGGTCAGCAGCCAGCCTTCGCCGGCCTGCACGCCCACGGACGTGACCTCGTCGGCCTTCTTGACCAGTTCAGGCATCGGCAGATCCTGCGAGAACTTGCCGTGAGCCAGATCGACCGCCTCGCGTACCGGCGCGTTATACAGGTCGAGGCCCTTGCGCATCAGCGCATAGCCGAGCTTGCTGCCGCCCATGCCGAGGTAATGCTCGTTCCAATCGGAAATGTACGGTCGGGTGGTCATGAATTCCATGATGCCCGGCACCACGGCCTCGCAATCCTGCGATTCGATGACGTCCACCACATGGTTGTTGGCGTCCGGCTGGTACTTGACGAGAATCTCGCCGACCACGCCGACGCGCACCTTGCGCGGCTCGTCCTTCAACGGCAACGCGTCGAACGACTTGACGATCTCCTTGACGAGCGTCGGATACGGCAGGTAACCCTTGCCGATGAACTTGCGCGCCGTCTTGGAACGACCGTGGTGTTCGAGCGCCTCGCGCACGATGGTGTCCCACGTCTTGTACAGCTGGTTCGCGCTGCCAGGCGTCACCTCATACGGACGCACGCGGTACAGGCACTTCATCAGCAGATCGCCGATGATCAGCGCCTTGATGGCACGATGCAGCAAAGCCGGCGTGGCGGTGAAGCCGGGGTTGTCCTCGATGCCTTGCGTGGAGATGGCGATCACCGGGATCTGCGGATAACCGGCGTCCACCAGCGCCTTGCGGATCAGGCCGAAGTAGTTGGTGGCACGGCACATGCCGCCGGTCTGCGTGATCGCAAGCGCGGTGTGGTCCGGATCGTATTTGCCTTCCAGAATCGCGTCCACGAGCTGGCCGATGACCATGATGGCCGGATAGCAGGCGTCGTTGTTGACGTATTTCAGGCCGGTTTCGACGTCCTCTCGGCTGGCATGCTTGAGGATGTCGAACTTGTAGCCGCCGGAGCGGATGACGGATTCCACCAGAGAGAAGTGGATCGGGCTCATCTGCGGGGCGACGATGGTGTAGTCCTTCATGTTCTTGCCGAACGGGATGCGGTTCGCATACTTGGACAGGGTCGCCGAGTTGTGTGCGGACGCGCCCTTGCCATTTGTCTGCGTTTTGGCGGTTTCTTGCGATTCGCCCTTGCCGTTTTCCGCCGCGCGCTTGGATGCGGCCGTGACGGCTTCGGTGAGTTTCGGATTGGCTTTCATGACGGTGTCGAGCATGACCTGGCGACCGGGGGTCGGCGCTTCGGTGCCGGTCTTGCGGAATCCGTCGTTCTTCTTGTTGCGTTCACGCTCCTCGACGGCGGCCTTGAGCGAGCGCAGACGGATTTTCGCCGCGCCCAGGTTGGAGACCTCGTCGATTTTCAGCATGGTGTACACGTCGGCCTTGTCCGCCAGGATCTCGGACACCTGGTCGGTGGTGATGGCGTCGAGGCCGCAGCCGAAGGAGTTGAGCTGCACGAGCTCGAGTCCCGGATAGGAGGCCACGAAATGGGCCGCCGCGTACAGACGCGCATGGTAGGCCCACTGGTTGGTGACGCGCAATGGCATCTTGGTGACCTTGCGGTCGTCGACGTGGCGGAAGCCGTTCGCGTTCTTCTTGCGGGGATCCTCTTCGCCTTCGGCGAGGAATTCGCTCAGGTTGAGCTTCTCCCCCCGGCTGCAGTTCGCAGATGGAGTCTTTCGGACAAGGCCAACCCACCATGTCCAGCGAGC
>ENA-OQIM01000437-OQIM01000437.1-human-gut-metagenome-genome-assembly--contig:-NODE-437-length-15911-cov-1.600608_pt1 | contig 15911 bp, 16 predicted proteins | sample MGYA00242579_ERZ504744 | MGnify/ENA primary metagenome ERZ504744 (study PRJEB26092, sample SAMD00036441) | human gut metagenome | host: Homo sapiens | study: EMG produced TPA metagenomics assembly of...
AAAAAACTCGTTCATGGTCACCGTACATAGAGGTTTTTGTTACTGTTCACTCCGTTCACAGTAACGGATTTTTGACTTATTCACTTCGCAGTGCATCGATCGGGTTCAGGTCTGCTGCCTTAACAGATGGGAGCAGTCCAAAGATAACTCCGATCAGCATGGAAAATATTACTGATCCGATGATCGCCGGAATACTGATCGCCGTCGGTGCTCCCGAAAGCTTGGAGACCACTTTCGACAGGACAATTCCGACAATAACTCCAATGATACCGCCAATACTTGTCAGCATGGCCGCTTCTGTCAGAAACTGGAAAAGAATGACCTTTTTTCTTGCTCCGATCGCTTTCTTTAGACCGATCTCACTCGTTCGCTCTGTGACAGATACCAGCATGATGTTCATAACACCGATACCTCCTACCAGCAGAGAAATACTTGCGATCCAGATCAGCTGTGTATTGGTGCTTTTCGCTGAGTTTCTGCATATTTCTTACCTGCTGCATCACATCGTCAGCCTTGTATTTGAACTTGGAAGAATTTGTATCAATTCCCTGATTCATAACTTCCGCTGCTGCATTTCCGGCAGAACTCATATTGTCTGTAGAATCCGCACGGATCACTGCATTCTGCGGCTCGTCAAACTGAAAAGCTGTCGGCCAGGTGGTTTCCGGGATCATAACTGTTCCCATGATGGTCTGATAATATTCATTGAACTCGTCAATCGTCTTGATGTTCGGAAGATAGTCATCACTCTGCTGAACAACCCCGACAACGGTAAACGGTTCTGATCCAATCTCAATCGTCTTACCTACCGGGTTCTCTCCTGCAAACAGATTCTCTGCTGCATTATCATCCACAAGAACGACCTTTCTCATCTCATTGAGATCTTTCTGTACAAAACCTCTACCCGCTCTGACCATATACCCGCGAGTTTCCAGATACTCCATGTCTATTCCATAAATGCTTCCGCCCTGGAAACTGACATTCTGATAATAAACGTTGCTCGCATAAGAACGACTGTAAAAAAATGTCGCATTCTCTACATGATCCAGTTTTCGTACTTCTTCTTTCTGTTCATCTGAAAGAAGCGGTGCAGCTTTCCCATCACTCATTCCGTAATCCTGGTCATAAGCACTGTCTCCATAATTAAGCGTAATGGAAACCGTGTTATTACCCGCACCGATCAGGTCTTCCTTGATCTGTTCATTTGTTCCCTTCAAAGTTGAAACGATTGCAATAATGGAGGCAATACCGATAATGATACCAAGCATTGTCAGAAAGGATCGCATTTTGTGAGACCAGATTCCCTGAATGGATATTCTGATATTTTCAAGCATAAATTCCCACCTTCCTAGTAGCCATACATTTCGTCTGCTGAAACTTCTTTTGTTTTGACACCATCTGCAACATCATCGCCATAAGGAAAAGCAATTTTGTCTTCTCTGGTGATTCCTCCTGTTACGAGAACACTGTATCCACTGTTTACATTGCCTCCCACTTTCAGAATCTGTTTTTTTCAGCACACCATTATCATCCTTGTAGACATAGCTGACTCCATTTTTCAGTGCGGACAAATGCTCTGTCCAGAACAATTCCATTGCTGACCACATTTCCTGCCAGCATAACCGTAAGCCAGTCGTCATCTGATACTTTAACGGAACTGTCCTCTATAGTAGCTGTATATTCGTAGTAAGAAGCATTCGGATTCCCACTTCCATAATAGGAAGAATCGCCCGAAACAGGATACTCGGACACGTATGCCACCTTTGCATTAAAGTCACCATTTGAAGTGGAACATTTCAATTCTGTGCCTTCCTTTATCTGATCCAGCATCAGTTCACTTACCGTTCCTTTAACATAGTATCCTTCTTTGCTCTTAACTGTCATAAAAGTGCTTCCATCAGAAGATGAAGTTGTGGAATCTCCAACCTTTGCCACAGTTCCATCCAGTCTGCTGTAAATCGTTTCTTTCTGAACCTTCTTTTCCAGTTTACTGATATTCAGTTTGCTTTCCCGAATATCCAGACTCAGGCTCTGAATTCTTGATTTCTGGATTTTGATTGCTTCATCTCTGGTAATTGAAGCGTTTCCTGAATCATCCGCATTATCATAATCTCCACCATCATCATCTGGTAATTCATCCTCATACTGACTTGCACCATCCAGTGTATATTCAATTTCCGAATCATTATCTACACGTTTGTCAAGAAGATTTCCATCAATGAGATAATACCCAATACAGGATGACTTTCTGTCTGATAATCTGCCACCTGATTATTCTGATGAAATTCCAGCTGATACCAGTATCCTGTCTTTCCCGCATCTCTTGTACCGTCACTGTTAAACTGTGCCATTTTGTTAAGGAAAGAACCTTTTGCAACTACATATCCTTCGACGAGTCACACAGGAACACAAACGGATCATCTTGTACCAGTTCCGGTAATAGGTTCTGTTTCATCATTCAGGATCTTCACAAACTGTGATTCTCCATCCATCAGTTTATCTTTATTCTCACCTGGTGCTATATCCACAATTTTTACATCATCCACAAAATCGTCCTGCGGCTGATCTGCTCCCGGTGTTTCCGTTGGTGTTGGTATCGGTGTCTCTTCCGGTGTTTCTGTTTGTTCAGGAATCGGCGTAGGTTCCGTATCATCTTCCCCTGTATCATCAGAACCAAAATCCACATCTGCGCTCGTATCTGCTTCCTCAGAGGAAGCTTCCTGCTGCGTATCCGTAAAATCCTCGGTCGAAGCTGTGCTTTCCAGCATGGCTGCCGCCAGAATTGGATTCATTACTGCTGCCAGATAAACTCCGTTCAGGGAACTTCCAGCCGAAGCCAGCTCATCTCCGGTGCTGCTTGTATCTGTGTCCGATGGCTGGTCTGCATTCAGAGAATCACTGCCTGCATCGCTTTCCTCAACAGGACCTCCATTCTGAAGACTCGCAAGTCGTTTCTGTGCCTTTGCCAGATTTTGTTCCTGCTGTTCCTGCTTCAGTTTCGCGATCTTGAGTTCCATCTGCACCAGTGTCATATCAAAAGAAACCAGTTTGTCTCCTTTTTTTACTGTATCGCCTTTTGATACATAAACATCCTGAACGATCATGTCTTTGTCTATGGTAATACTTTGAACTGCACTTGTAGCGATATTTCCCTCCAGGCTGGTATCATCCGTATAATACTGACTCGCCAGGCTGTCCACACTTACAACTGACACTTCACTCTGATGTGATTTTCTGTAATAAACTGCACCACCGGCAGTACCGCCCGCTATCAATGCAGCGATCAGAACTCCTATGATGATTTTTTTCTTCATGAATTCACCTCTTTTTCCCTGAGTTCACCGTCACGGATCGTTACTACACGTTTCGCATGTGCTGCGATTTCCGGATCATGCGTGATCATCAGGACTGTTACCCCCTCATCATTTAACTTCTGAAAAAGCTCCATGACCTGTGCTCCGGACTTACTGTCCAGTGCTCCTGTGGGTTCATCTGCAAGAAGCAGTTTCGGACTGTTTACGATTGCCCTGGCGATCGCCACTCTCTGCATCTGCCTCCGGAAAGCTGGTTCGGCTTAAAGTCAACTCGATCAGCAAGTCCTACACGATCCAGTGCTTTGAGGGCTCTCTGTCTGCGTTCTTTCTTTGGAACTTTGGCATAGTTAAGCGGAAGTTCCACATTTGCTGCTGCTGACTGCCGCGGAAGAAGATGAAAACTCTGAAAAACAAAACCGATCTTGTTCAGACGGATATCTGACATGTCATTTTCGGAACAGGTTCCAATCTCCTGACCATCCAGAAAAAATTCTCCCTTTGTCGGTTTGTCAAGACATCCTATGATATTCATAAGTGTTGTCTTGCCTGAACCGGACGGTCCCATGATTGCCACATATTCTCCCTCTTCCATGGAAAAGTTGATATCTTTCAGTACCGGAACGCTTCATTTTGCCCTGCTGGTAATCCTTATAGATTCCTTTTAATTCCAAGATCATTACTCTGCCTCCGTATCATCCTGTATCGGGACCAGATCTTCGTCCGGGAGATCACCATCTGTCATATCTGCGTATCATCAGCTTCCATCATCTATTTCCCAGTCATCCGTCATCTCTTCAGAATCATCGGTCATATCACCCGTATCGTAATCACTTATCATGGTGTCGTCTGTTCCGTCATACCCGTAGTCAATGCTATCCATATTATCATCTGCCGGAAGTTCATCAGAACTCATATCAGAAACAGGCTCCATATCTACATTATCTGACTCAACAGCTTCTTCTCTGTTTTTGGTCGTTGCCATTCCCTCTTTGAGATTTTCTGCCGGGTAAGCAATATAATCATCCTTCGTAAGTCCGTCTACGATCTCATATTCTCCCAGTTCTTCATCATACTGTCCAAGAATCACGCTGCGCTTCTCAAGTTTCTTGTCCTTACCCATTGCCCAGACATACGGCTGGTCAGTATCTGTATCTGAAATATACACTTCACTCAGCCACAGGCCTGCTTTCTGATCTTCCTGTCCTTCGTCATTTTCTATGTAAACATGCTGTCCAAGCATGAGACCGTCAGAAGAATCAAGATTCACATAAAATGGATAGGTACTTGAAGAAGTCTGGGAATCTCCACTTGCATCCATCATACCGAGCTGTTGCTGTTACTGTTGGTAGTTGCACTGTCCTTATCAATAGTACCATGGTCCCATGCCAGATCTGACTGCTGTCCACACGAGACCGGACAATTACCGGTTCTCCTTCTACAATGTTCTGGATATTCAGTTCATTTACAGTTCCTTTGACTCTGTACGAACCAGTACTCAGAATCGTAATAAATGCATTGCTGCTTCCACTTCCTGTATCAGAATAAGAAGACATATCGTCAGCACTGTCATCCAGACTGTCTCCATCATCTGTTGATAATTTAGATGTGTCAATCTTCTGAATTACACCATCAATCGAACTTCTCACCTCAGTATTACCTGTTGCGCTCTGCAGTTTATCAATTTCTGCCTGCTTGCTTTCTGATTATATTCATTTTTTTTGAGATTCATTTTTGTTTGTCTCAATTTCAATTGTATAAGACAGCTGATTGTCCTGAGATGCCTGTTTCTTTTCTTTCTCGAGAGTAGCAATCTGATCATTCAGGCTGGACTCCTCATTCTTGAGACGGTCCAGTTCCAGCTGCGCTTCCTCCAGGCTGTCCTGAATACTGCTGAGATCATATTCAAACAAAAGCTGTCCTTTTTTGACCTGGTCTCCTGTCTTGACCTGGACTTTCTTGACAGATCTTCCACTCTCCAGTTCCACCTCAACCGTTTCCTGCGGTTCTACCGTGCCTGCATATCTGTTGGATACACCTGCAGCATCTCCATTGATCTCACTGATCAGTGTTACATATACAACATCTCCGCTGACTTCCTGCTGTCCAAACACTCCTGTTTTCCAGCAGACTCCCGCTGCGCCTCCTCCTATTATCAGGATCCCCAAAAGGATCAGAATTCTTTTTTTCATAATATGAAGTTTCCTCCTTACAGCCCTTCGCCATCGGACATTCTGACATATTCCTGTCGTTTTTTGTTTCTTAATTTATGTTACATGATTACTGCTACAATTCTGTAACAGCTACTTTTTTATCTTACCTATCATAGCAGATTGTTTCCAAAAAAGAAAGTCTTCCACAAAATCATTAAGATTTTCACATTTTTTTCACGTTTTCTTTCCAAAAACAGAGTAAATATCCATTTTTTTGACTTTTGAGCTGATTTTTGGTAAATGTATAAGAATATTTTTTTGAAAGGAAAGATACTTATGAAGATTGCCAAAAATCTGATCTCTCTTTTCGTTTTTATCCTTGCAGTTGTCTGTTTTGGCGGCTGTTCCCACCTCGATAAAACCGATGTAAAAACAGTGATCAGCAACGAACTGAATCTCCTCAAGAATCTGGACTCCGATACTGCCCAGAAATATGTATCCTATAAAGAACTGTTCCCCGACGCAACGACGGAAACTTCTCTTTCCCAGGAAGTAGAAGAAGTTTTTCTCTCTTCTTTCAGGATTTTGATTATCAAATTCTTGATCTTGACGTCGACGAAGATAAAAAAAGAAGCCACAGCAAAGATAAAGCTGACTACCATAGATGCTCAGACCTTAGCTTCCGATTATGCCGAAGCTTCCCTCAAAGCAGCAATCCTCAAGGCAGCCAGTTCTGATTCAGCAGACACCGAAGAAACTACAACTTCCATGGAGGACCGTTATCTGATCCTTGATGATCTGTTGAAGCAGAATCACTATGAAACTATGGAAACGGAATGTACCATCAGGCTCACAGACAAAGGTACTTCCAAACAGGAATGGGAGATCATACGGACCCATTCTCTGGAAAATGATCTTGTCGGCGGTCTTATGACTTATCTGTCCGACAGTGATCTCATGTCTCCAGAAGAAACACTGTCCGTCTATTTAGATACCCTCAAAACCATGGATTCTAAACAAATGGGAAATTATCTTGGTCTGGAAAGTCTTTTGAACACTTCAGATTCTGCCAAGAATTCCATTGCATCAGCTCTTGTCGATCAGGTTCACAAAACTCTTGATTATCAGATCACCAGTTGCAATATTCAAAGTTACAATGCTGTCGTAACTACAGAAATTACAACTTTTGACAGTGCAGCCATACTTTCTGATTATCAGAGCAGCCGGGATACTTATCTCTCCTCTGTTGATGCCGTCATTGATGGTTCTTCCAAAAGATATGAGCATTCTCTGGAACTTCTCCTTAACAGCATTAAGGAAAACACAGATACCGTCACTTCTTCTGTTACTTTCATCTTACCAACGACGGTGCATCCTGGAAACTCCTGGAAAACAGTGAAGCCATCGGAAATGCTATATTTGGAACGCTCAGCACCACACCTGTCCCAGATGAAAACAGCGAACTTTCAAATGATGAAAGTAACTCCGAACCATCTGACGAAACACTGTCTGATTCTTCCGAATATATCGATGAAGAAGATTTCGATTCCGGCTACGATTTTTCGGATGATGACGCAAATGCTGATAATTATGAAGATGACACTGCATCCGATGACAGTTCCTACGAAGAATAAACTTCGTCCTTCTCCAGATCAAAAAACTCCTCGCCAGACCTTTATATCACAGGCTGGCGGGAGTTTTTGTATATAATTAATTATTCAGCTTCTTCCGGAGCTGTCTCAAGTCCAAGTTCTTCAAGCTGCTGCTCGCTTACTCTGCTCGGCGATTCTGTCATCAGGCAGGAAGCATCTTTTACCTTCGGGAAAGCGATGACGTCACGGATGCTGTCAACTTTTGCCATCAGCATTACGAGACGGTCAAGTCCGTAAGCCAGTCCAGCGTGAGGCGGAACTCCGTATTTGAATGCATTCAGGAGGAATCCGAACTGTTCATAAGCAGCTTCTTTGGTGAAGCCAAGCATCTCAAACATCTTCTCCTGGATATCATTCTGGTGGATTCGAACACTACCACCACCGATCTCGTTACCATTCAGTACGATATCGTATGCTTTTGCACGGATCTTTCCAAGATCTCCGCTCTCGATCAGCGGGATATCTTCATCCATCAGCATGGTGAATGATGGTGCATTGCTGTGTAACGGTTTTCTTCTTCGTTCCACTCAAGAAGCGGGAACTCTGTTACCCATACGAAACGATATTCATTCTTATCAAGAAGATCCATCTGTTTTGCAAGTTCTACACGGAGAGCTCCGAGAACATCGTATACAACTTTGTTCTTGTCTGCTGCAAAGAGAAGCAGGTCCCCCGGCTTACCTTCCATAGCCTGAACAAGTGCATCCATCTCTTCTTCTGTCATAAATTTGGCGAAAGAAGATTTGCGGGTGCCGTCTTCTGCGATCGCGATGTAAGCAAGACCTTTTTGCACCATAAGTCTTTGCAAACTCAACGAGTTTGTCGATCTTCTTACGCGGCATGCTGCCCTGGCCTTCTGCGTTGATACCACGAACACTTCCGCCTGCCTCAAGAGCACCCTTGAATACTACAAATCCGCAATCCTTAACTACTTCGCTTACGTCATGCAGTTCCATTCCAAAACGCATATCCGGCTTGTCAGAACCGAAACGGTCCATAGCTTCCTGCCAGGTGATTCTCTGGATCGGAAGTTTAACATCTACATTAAGAACTTCTTTGAACAGGTATGCAAGGAATCTCTCATTTACGTCGATGACATCATCAACATCTACGAAAGAAAGCTCCATATCGATCTGCGTAAATTCCGGCTGACGGTCCGCACGAAGGTCCTCATCACGGAAGCAGCGTGCGATCTGGATATAACGGTCATATCCAGAGCACATCAGAAGCTGTTTGTAAAGCTGCGGAGACTGTGGAAGTCCGTAGAAAGAACCTGGATGGATTCTGGACGGAACAAGGTAATCTCTTGCACCTTCCGGTGTACTCTTACCAAGCATTGGTGTCTCAACTTCAAGGAATCCTTCGTCTGTGAAGAATTTACGGGTGAGCATCATAACTTTGCTCTTCATCATCAGATTTCTCTGAAGGTCCGGTCTTCTCAGGTCAAGGTAACGGTATTTCAGACGGATCTCGTCTTTTGTCTTGCTGTTTTCCTCGATCGGGAAAGGCGGAACATCGGACTCTGCCAGGATTCTTAAGGATTCTGCACGAAGTTCGAGTGCACCTGTAGCAAGGTTTTCATTTACAGCGCCGCCACGGTTCTCAACAGTACCTGTAACTGCGATCACAAACTCACTTCTCAGTTTGCCGGCTTTTTCGAATCCCTCTTCATCAATGCCGCCATTTTCAAAAATAACCTGCATGATTCCGGAACGGTCACGAAGATCAACAAAGACAAGTCCACCTTTGTTGCGGGCCTTCTGAACCCATCCCATCAGAGTTACTTTGCTGCCGACCATATCGTTTGTTACTTCTGCACATCGGCATGTCCTGTGCAGACCTTTCATACTTTCAGCCATGATTTTTCTCCTTTTGAAGCATTTATATTATTTATTAAAGAATTCTACAAATTCTGTATATCCTTCTGCGGTCATCTGTTCCTTCTGGAATTTCTTGTTTTTCTTCATGATAGAAATATTGACCTGAACGCCGTTCTTACGCTCTTCTTCTGCCTGTTTCAGAATTGGAAGAAGTTTGTCTGCCGGCATGTTTTTCTCGATCAGATATGCTTTCTTGGCTGCGCTTGTCGGGATCTCATATCCTCTCTCCAGAAGCAGCATAACGATTCTCTCAAATCCGATGGAAAATCCACATGCAGATGTATTCTGACCTGTAAATTTACCGATCATCTCATCATAACGTCCGCCGCCGCCGACAGAGCCGCCAAATTCATCCATTGCGATCTCAAAGATTGGACCTGTGTAGTAAGACATTCCACGAACCAGAGTCGGATCGAAGGAGATCTTGAAATCTGCGTTCTTTACAGAATCTACTGCTGTGATGATAGTTTCCAGATCTTCTGCAACCTTCGGATCAAGGACATCTCTCAGTTTCTCCTTGCAGTAGCGTACGCCCTCAATGTCAGAAGTAATTTCTTTGAACATACCAAGGTATGTATCAATGCTTTCTTTGCTGAAGCCTTCTTTTTCGAGTTCTTCTGCTACGCCTTCAAGACCGATCTTGTCCATCTTGTCAAGAATGATAAATACAGTATCAAAGCTTTCTTCCGGGAAGCCGCTGTACTGTGCCATAGCCTTGAGGATCTTTCTGTCGTTGATACGGATCGTGAAGTTATGGAAATCCAGTTTGCCAAGCAGTGTGGTAGTCGCCATGACCAGCTCGATCTCTGCAAGGTATGTGGACTCACCAAGAATATCGATGTCACACTGCATGAACTGACGGAAACGGCCTCTCTGCGGACGGTCTGCTCTCCATACATTTCCCATCTGCAGTGCCTTGAATGGTGCCGGAAGCTGGCTGGCATTGTTGGAATAATATCTGGAAAGCGGTACAGTCAGGTCATAACGAAGTCCGGAGTCTACCAGATCTGCCTCACACTCTGCTGTATCAAGTTTCAGTTTTTCTCCACGTTTGAGGATCTTGAAGATCAGTTTCTCATTTTCCCCACCCTGTTTGCTGCTGAGATTCTCGATGTGCTCCACGCACGGAGTCTCAATTGCTGTAAATCCGAATTTGCCGTAAGTTTCACGGATCATGTTCATCACATAATTACGGATCTCCATTTCCTTTGGTAAAATATCTTTCATACCGGTTACCGGTTTTTTCTTTAATGCCATGCTGTCCTCCTGTTATTTGTTATCATGTACCACTCTCTGAAATGCAAGAAAAACTTCCATATCAAAGTTTTTTGATCTCATCGATCATCAGCTCTATCACACTGCTTACATCAAATGCCTTGCGGTAAGGTCTGTCTGAGATCAGTGCTGCATATACATCACAGACTCTCAGGATCCTGGCGCCCAGGGGAATACTGTCACCGGACAGATTGGATGGATATCCACTTCCGTCATAATTCTCATGGTGATAAAGGATACTCTGAAGAACTGTTTCCGAATAATCCTGATCTTTCAGTTCTTCATAACCAAGTGTCGAATGCATCCTGACATATTTCAGTTCCTCGATCAGAAGCGGATCGTTTTCCTGTCCGTTAATGTATCCTGTAAGTTTCAGTTTGCCAATATCATGAAGTATTCCTGCAATGGCAAGCTGATAACAGAACTCCTCATCCTGCCCCAGCTCCTTCGCTACCGCATACGCAAGATTACTGACCGCAATTCCGTGATTCAGTTCGGCAGACAGATCAAATTCCAGAAGCCTGTCCGGGGACTTTATCTCTTCTTCTTGTGTCATTTCCAACGTATATACCTCCTGCCTAGAGCCATTTCTGTATTCCTGCACGTTTTCTTTCTATCATTCATCGATACGGGAAATATAATTAGTTACGTCTTTGACATTCTCTGCACGCTCGATGCGTCTGCCATGGTCAAAGACCAGTTTGGATGAGCCGCCTGCGCCAAGGGCAATGATCGGCTGTTTTTCTTCCATAATTAGTATATTGTAAATCCCGGCTTTGTCAACCTTTGCATAGCTACATTTTCAAAATTACCCTTCATATTCTTCTGTCTGTACAGATAATAAGGTCCCATTTCCATTTCATAGGCTGTTTTCATGGTCATATCCATGATCTCCTGGTTGTTCTCAAACGTCATTTCCTGATATTTGTCTTTGAACATATTCAGGCGCGCTGCTCTCTTTACCGCCAGGGAATGTACCGTCAGGCTGTCAGGTGCAAGCCGTCTGACTTCCTCTAATGTATGCTCCACCATCGCTTTGTCCTCACCTGGAAGTCCCACGATCAGGTCCATATTGATATTATCAAAGCCACACTCTCTTGCAAGTTTAAACGCCTGCTCTGTTTCCTGTACCGTATGTCTGCGTCCGATGATATCCAGTGTCTCCTGGTTCATGGTCTGTGGATTTACAGAAATCCTCGTGACAGGGTAATTTCGGATCATCATCAGTTTTTCTCTGGTGATACTGTCCGGTCTTCCTGCCTCGATCGTAAATTCCACAAGGTGCTCGCAGTCAAAATGTTCCATAAGGGAATCAAACAGGACTTTCAGCTGTTCTGGTTCCAGAGTAGTCGGTGTTCCGCCTCCGATGTAGACAGTGTCCAGTTTTTTACCCTTTTGTCTCATAATCTCAGAGACAGCTTTGATTTCTTTGCACAAAGCCTCAAGATACAGATCTACCTGTCCTTCCACTGTTTCAGCGGATAAGAGCTAAAAGAACAGTAAAGGCAGATACTCGGGCAGAACGGGATTCCGACATAAAGACTGTAACCATTCTCATAATCAATGTCCTTCAGGATTTCCCGCTCTCTGTTTGCGATCGTGATCGCCAGTGCAGTTTTCTGGGGGCTGACCATGTAGCGGTCTCTCATTTCCTGCGCTGCTTCTGTGTTTTTCATTCCGGACTCAATAAGTCCCATTGCCAGCTTCGCCGGACGGATCCCGGTCAGGTTTCCCCATGGAAGGGTTTTGCCCGTCAGGCTGACCAATAACCTGTACAGTGCCAGTTTCACGATGTCCTTGCGTTCTTTACGGATTGCATGTGCCTGTTCTTTCGCATCAGCATCTTCTGACGCCGAACAAGAAACAAGGGCATCCGAAGACTGCCCTTCTACAAATTCTGCACTTGTCACACCTTTGTTCTCATGATCCTCATAGCGGATCATGCAGGACTCATCCTGCTTTTCGATCCGGAAATAAAGATCACAGCCTTCCTTTCTCTCATCATAGGAAGAAGTGATTTCACTTCCTGGATAAAAGCACGGATCAGTCATAAATATCATGTTCAAATTCTTTATCAAGAAAAAGTATATCAATCTTATACAAATGGATTGTACCTCTTTCATAACCGATTGTTGTCGATGCATCATGCCCCGGATATACCTCTGTCTCATCCGGCAGTGCATCCAGAAGACGATGAAGGCTTCTGACGATTGCTGCTGTGCTGCCCTCCGGAAAATCCGTTCTTCCTACTGATCCCTGAAATACGGTGTCGCCACTGAAAAGCACACCCTCATCCTTGAGATAATAACAGCAGCTTCCAACAGTATGTCCCGGTGTCTCGATCATCTGTACTGAAAATCCGGCCAGTTCTACGGTCTGAAGATCCTTAAGATAAACATCCGCATCCAGTGTACAGCTTCCATGACCAAACACTGACAGATTCACCTTCGGATTCAGAAGTGTTGTCTCTTCTTTTTCACTTGCATAGATTGGAATATTGTATTTCTTTCTTACCTCATCTGCTGCCATGATATGATCAAAATGACCATGCGTCAGAAGGATTCCGACAGGCTTGCCCTGCATCTCGGAAACTTTGCGCTCGATCGTATCCGCCGCATCTCCCGGATCCACGATCAGCAGTTCACCATTTTCTTTATTTTTGAGGAAGTAGCAGTTTGTGTATACACTTCCGACAATGCATTTTTGTAATTCCAGTTTTTTCATGCACTCTTTCTCCTATATATCGTTCATCAGCCTGGAGTTCCACGTTCTACATCAAGTACGCTCTCGATCTGACGGAGTTTCTCAATGAGAGACGCCAGTTCTTCCTTGCTTCCGATCTCAAAGCTGATGGAAATTGTGGCTTTCTCCTGCTTGTTGGTACGGCTGTTGATCGTTCGCATATCAATCTTACGTTCTGTGAACACTTTAGAAAGGTCTACCAGAAGACCTGTACGGTTATTGGCAAATACCTGAATATCTGCCATATATTTCTCAGAGCTTTTGTTCTCTGTTGGCTGCCATTCTGCCTCGATCAGACGGGAACGGTCTGTCTCTGACATGTTCAGAACGTTTACACAGTCCGTCCTGTGGATCGTGATTCCACGGCCTCTTGTGACAAAACCTACGATCTCATCTCCCGGAATCGGACTGCAGCACTTGGAAAAACGGACTGCAACATCATGGATGCCCTTTACTACGATTCCGCCTTGTTCTTGGTTATATGAAGCTTCTCCTGCTGTTCACCGGCCGCCTCAAGGACCTGCTCATCAGTAAGATGCTTCTGATTTTCCTTCTCATAAGCTTCCAGTAGTTTATTGAAGACCTGGCCTTCCTTAAGTCCGCCATGTCCGATTGCTGCCAGCACAGAATCCCAGTCACGGAAACCATACTTGCGCATAACAGATTCCAGAAACTGTGATTTGGTATAATTACTGATCTTATATCCCTTGGACTTCGCATACTGTGTCAGCATTTCCTTGCCCTTGAGGATATTGTCTTCTTTAAGTTCTTTCTTGAACCACTGATTGATCTTGTTCTTTGCCTGTGTACTCTTGACGATCTTGAGCCAGTCACGGCTCGGTCCCTGGGAATTCATCGAAGTGATGATCTCAATACGGTCACCATTCTTGATCTGATACTCGATCGGGACAAGCTTGCCGTTTACTCTCGCACCTACCATACGGTTTCCTACCGCACTGTGTACACTGTACGCAAAATCGATCGGTGTGGAACATTCGGCAGAGTCTTGACATCTCCCTGCGGAGTAAAGCAGTAAACACTGTCCGCAAAAAGGTCCAGGTCATTCTTGAGAAGGCTCATGAACTCCCTGTTATCGGACATGTCCTTCTGCCATTCAAGGATCTGACGGAGCCAGTTCAGCTTCTCCTCCTCGCGCTTATCTACCGGCAGTTTGCCATCGGAAGATTCCTTATATTTCCAGTGTGCAGCGATACCATATTCTGCTGTCTTGTGCATTTCGAAAGTACGGATCTGGATCTCAAATGGCTGTCCATTTGGTCCGATCAGTGTGGTATGCAGGGACTGGTACATATTTGGCTTCGGCATGGCAATGTAATCCTTGAATCTGCCCGGGATCGGTTTGTACATCTCATGGATGACGCCAAGGGCTGCATAACAGTCCTTGACTGTATCTACCAGAATACGGACTGCAAACAGATCATAAATCTGATCGATCGTCTTGTCCTGATTGACCATCTTCTTGTAAATACTGTAAGAAATGCTTGATTCTTCCATCACCTGTGCCTTGATTCCGGCATCGTCCATATGCTGCTTGACCTGGCTTACGATATTATTGACAAATTTCTGGCGTTCACTCTTACGAAGAGCGACCTTGTCCACAAGATCATAATATACATCCGGTTTGAGATATTTCAGTGACAGGTCATCCAGCTCCACCTTGATCTTGGAAATACCAAGACGCATGGCGATCGGTGCATAGATGTCCATGGTCTCTCTTGCCTTTTCCTGCTGTTTCTCCGGTCTCATATACTGCAGGGTACGCATATTATGAAGTCGGTCAGCAAGTTTGATCAGGATTACACGGATATCCTTTGCCATGGCAAGAAACATCTTACGAAGGTTCTCTGCCTGCTGTTCTACCTTGTCTGAGGAATAGCTCAACTGTCCCAGTTTTGTTACACCATCTACAAGAAGCGCAACCTCTGCGCCAAATTCCTTCTCCAGTTCCTCGCAGGTCATCCAGGTATCTTCTACAGAATCATGAAGAAGACCTGCAACAATTGTTTCCTTGTCCAGTTCGAGATCGGCAAGGATGATCGCAACGCACAGCGGATGAATGATATACGGCTCTCCTGACTTTCGCTTCTGATCCTTATGTGCCTCTCTTGCAACTTCGTATGCCTTCTCTATCATAGAAATATCCGTAGAAGGATGATATTTCTTTACGCTGGAGATCAGCTCATCGTATAAGACTTCCGGGCTTGTAAAATCATTCATGGATTTTACTGCCGCATCTGCCCGTTTTACAGATTCCAGTTTTTCTTTTTCTACCTGATCCGGATTCTTCTCAGGCTGTGCATTTTGTTTCTTCTCTGCCATTCTCTCCCACCTGCCTGCCATCGTTTAGATTTTGTATCTGTGCTTCTTATCGGGTTACTTCTACATTATTTGCCATCGTATTTGATGACAGAAGCTACATCATAGCCTGCAAGTTTTTCTCTGCCTTTCAGTCCGGCAAGTTCCATAAGGAAAACAACCTTGACTACTTCACCGCCAAGTTCCTCTACCAGTTTGATCGCAGCTTCGATAGTACCGCCCGTTGCGATCAGGTCATCTACGATTGCAACCTTCTGTCCTGGTTTGATGGAATCCTTATGCATCTCGATCGTGGCACTGCCATATTCCAGATCATAGCTCTGTGAGACAGTTTCGCACGGAAGTTTGCCCTTCTTACGGATCGGTACAAATGGTTTGTGAAGATTGTATGCAATCGGCACGCCAAAGATAAATCCTCTGGATTCTGTTCCTGCGATCACATCTACCTCTGTATCCTTAAGACAGGCCTGCATGGAATCAATTGCAAGCTGTAAACCATCCGCATCCTGAAGAACACTTGTTATATCACGAAAAATAATGCCCGGTTCCGGAAAATCCGGA
>ENA-OQIM01000438-OQIM01000438.1-human-gut-metagenome-genome-assembly--contig:-NODE-438-length-15903-cov-1.794308_pt1 | contig 15903 bp, 35 predicted proteins | sample MGYA00242579_ERZ504744 | MGnify/ENA primary metagenome ERZ504744 (study PRJEB26092, sample SAMD00036441) | human gut metagenome | host: Homo sapiens | study: EMG produced TPA metagenomics assembly of...
ATTCAGAATATTTTTCAATGCTAAAGTATAAAATCATGGAAAACGAAAAAATAATAATCAGTTGCAGATAGAGTTGAAAGAAGAAGTAGCTCAAGGAACGTATGCAAATCTTGCCATTATCACCCATTCCAGTTCGGAATTTATTGTTGATTTTGTGCGTGTAATGCCGGGATTGCCCAAAGCTGGAGTGCAGTCACGTATTGTACTGACCCCTGAACATGCAAAACGTTTGATGTATGCATTACAGGAGAATGTTGCAAAATACGAACGTAATTTTGGACCTATTCGAATGCCGGAAGAAATGAATGGGGGAAATAATGGACCGGATGGAAAAACATTCATTCCTCCTATAAGCGGATTTAAAGGGGAGGCATAAGGGCTTTTGTAGCAAAAATAACATAGTAGTCTGTTTTTCAAAAAACTTTTTTTGAGAAACAGACTATTTTATTAGTAGAAGTATTGTTTATTAAAATGTTATTCGTAACTTTGCAGCCCAAAATGTATAGTTTTGGACTTAGTATAGCAAATTAATAACAATATATAATAATTAAAAATCAAACAAAATGCCTACTATTCAACAATTAGTAAGAAAAGGAAGAGAGGTTTTGGTTGAGAAGAGTAAATCTCCGGCACTGGATTCATGTCCTCAAAGACGTGGCGTTTGTGTTCGTGTGTATACTACTACTCCGAAAAAGCCGAATTCAGCAATGCGTAAAGTTGCTCGTGTGCGTCTGACTAACTCTAAGGAAGTAAACTCTTATATTCCGGGAGAAGGTCATAACTTGCAGGAACACTCAATCGTGTTGGTGCGTGGTGGTCGTGTGAAAGACCTTCCGGGTGTACGTTATCACATCGTTCGTGGTACTTTGGATACAGCTGGCGTAGCTGGTCGTACACAAAGACGTTCTAAATATGGTGCTAAGCGTCCTAAAGCAGGACAAGCTGCAGCTCCTGCAAAAGGAAAAGGAAAGAAGTAAACCGTAACTGAATTCCTGAAACAAAGAATATTTAATTTAAGTTTTGGTTTGTTGGAATAAGCTATAAAGGTTGAGTAAATGTTTCAGAGGAAGCGTTGAAGTAAACGGAAAAAGTGCAGCCCAAACAAAAACATTATTTGAGAAAAAAATGAGAAAAGCAAAACCAAAAAAAACGTGTGATCCTTCCGGATCCAGTATTTAATGATCAGAAGGTTTCTAAATTCGTAAATCACTTGATGTATGATGGGAAAAAGAATACATCTTATGAGATCTTCTATGCAGCACTGGAAACAGTGAAAACAAAACTTCCTAAATGAAGAAAAATCATCTTTGGAAATTTGGGAGAAGCTTTGGATAATGTAACTCCTCAGATTGAAGTAAAGTCTCGTCGTGTAGGTGGCGCTACTTTCCAGGTTCCTACTGAAATTCGTCCTGATCGTAAAGAGTCAATCTCAATGAAAAATTTGATTCTTTTCGCTCGTAAACGTGGTGGTAAATCAATGGCAGATAAACTGGCGGCTGAGATTATTGACGCTTTTAACGAACAGGGTGGCGCTTACAAGCGTAAAGAAGATATGCACCGTATGGCTGAAGCTAACCGTGCATTCGCTCACTTTAGATTCTAATCAAGTAATAATTAATAAGTAAAGGACGAAAATGGCTAAACATGATTTGCATTTGACCCGCAATATCGGTATCATGGCTCACATCGATGCCGGTAAGACAACGACTTCAGAACGTATTTTGTTCTACACTGGCTTGACTCACAAAATTGGTGAGGTGCATGATGGTGCAGCAACAATGGACTGGATGGAGCAGGAGCAGGAACGTGGTATTACTATTACATCTGCTGCTACTACTACTCGTTGGAAATATGCGGGAAATACTTATAAAATAAACTTGATTGATACTCCGGGGCACGTTGATTTTACTGCTGAAGTAGAACGTTCTTTACGTGTCTTGGATGGAGCTGTTGCAGCTTATTGTGCGGTAGGTGGTGTTGAACCTCAGTCAGAAACCGTATGGCGTCAGGCTGATAAATATAATGTTCCTCGTATCGGTTACGTTAATAAAATGGACCGTTCTGGTGCTGACTTTTTTCGAAGTTGTTCGCCAAATGAAGGATGTATTAGGTGCAAATGCTTGCCCTGTGGTAATTCCTATTGGTGCTGAAGAGAGTTTCAAGGGGGTTGTTGATTTGATCAAAATGAAGGCTATTTTGTGGCACGATGAAACAATGGGTGCAGATTATAGCGTAGAAGAAATTCCGGCGAACTTGGTTGATGAAGCTAATGAATGGAGAGAAAAAATGCTCGAAAAAGTAGCTGAGTTTGACGATGCTTTAATGGAGAAATTCTTTGACGATCCTTCTACAATCACTGAAGAAGAAATCTTGCGTGCTTTGCGTGCAGGTACATTGAAGATGGATATCGTTCCGATGTTCTGTGGCTCTTCATTCAAGAATAAGGGAGTTCAGACATTGCTTGACTATGTTTGTGCATTCTTGCCTTCTCCGTTGGATACGCCTGCTATCGTAGGTACTAACCCGAGCACAGGAGCAGAGGAAGATCGTAAACCTAGTGAGGATGAAAAAACGTCAGCTTTGGCATTTAAGATTGCAACTGACCCCTATGTCGGACGTTTGACTTTCTTCCGCGTTTACTCTGGTAAGATAGAGGCTGGTTCATATATCTATAACACTCGTTCAGGTAAAAAAGAACGTGTGTCACGTTTGTTCCAAATGCACTCAAACAAACAGAATCCTGTAGAGGTGATTGGAGCTGGTGATATTGGTGCCGGTGTTGGTTTCAAGGATATCCGTACAGGTGATACGTTGTGTGATGAAGATGCACCGATTGTGTTGGAATCAATGGAATTCCTGATCCTGTAATTGGTATTGCGGTTGAACCTAAGACTCAGAAAGATTTGGACAAGTTGTCTAACGGCTTGGCTAAATTAGCTGAAGAAGACCCGACATTTACTGTTAAGACTGACGAACAGTCTGGACAGACTATTATTTCCGGTATGGGTGAGCTTCATTTGGATATTATTATCGATCGTCTGAAACGTGAGTTTAAAGTAGAATGTAACCAAGGTAAACCTCAGGTTAATTATAAGGAAGCTATCACTAAGACTGTTGAATTGCGTGAAGTTTATAAGAAACAGTCTGGTGGTCGTGGTAAGTTTGCCGATATCATTGTGACAATCGGTCCGGTTGACGAAGACTTTACACAAGGCGGTTTGCAGTTTATTGATGAAGTGAAGGGAGGAAATGTTCCTAAGGAATTTATCCCATCAGTCAGAAAGGTTTCCAGACCGCAATGAAGAATGGTGTATTGGCTGGCTATCCGCTTGATTCACTGAAAGTAGTTTTGAAGGATGGTTCATTCCATCCGGTTGACTCTGACCAGTTGTCATTCGAAATCTGTGCTATTCAAGCCTATAAAAATGCATGTGCTAAAGCAGGTCCTGTATTGACTGAGCCTATTATGAAACTGGAGGTCGTAACTCCTGAAGAAAACATGGGTGATGTTATTGGTGACTTGAATAAGCGTCGTGGGCAAGTCGAAGGTATGGAATCAAGTCGTTCTGGAGCTCGTATTGTAAAAGCTAAAGTGCCTTTGGCAGAAATGTTTGGTTATGTAACAGCTTTGCGTACTATTACTTCAGGTCGTGCAACATCATCTATGACTTACGATCATCATGCTCAAGTTTCCAGCTCTATTGCTAAAGCTGTACTTGAAGAAGTGAAAGGTCGCGTAGATTAGTATAATAAAAAAGCAGGGGCAACGGGTTAGCGAATGACTCTTAATCCGGCCCCACTTTATATTTAATCATTTTTAATTTAAAATCTAATGAGTCAAAAAATTAGAATTAAACTGAAATCTTACGATCACAACTTGGTAGACAAGTCTGCTGAAAAGATCGTTAGAACAGTGAAGGCAACAGGTGCTATTGTTAGCGGTCCTATTCCATTGCCTACACACAAGCGTATTTTCACGGTAAACCGTTCGACTTTCGTTAACAAGAAGTCACGTGAACAGTTTGAATTGTCTTCTTACAAGAGATTAATCGACATCTATAGCTCAACAGCTAAGACAGTAGACGCTCTGATGAAGTTAGAATTACCGAGTGGAGTTGAAGTAGAAATTAAAGTTTAATGCATTTAAAAATTAACTGAAATGCCAGGATTATTAGGAAAGAAAATCGGAATGACATCCGTTTTCAGTGCTGATGGTAAAAATGTACCATGCACTGTTATCGAAGCTGGTCCTTGTGTAGTTACTCAGATTAAGAGTGTTGAGAAAGACGGCTATGCGGCTGTTCAGGTAGGTTTCCAGGACAAAAAGGAAAAACATACTACCAAACCTTTGATGGGGCACTTTAAAAAAGCTGGTGTAACTCCGAAGAGACACTTGGCCGAGTTCAAAGATTTTGAAACAGAATTGAATTTGGGAGACACTATTACAGTGGAATTATTCAATGATGCAGCTTATGTTGACGTTGTTGGTACTTCTAAAGGTAAGGGCTTCCAAGGTGTAGTTAAAAGACATGGATTTGGTGGGGTAGGTCAGACTACTCATGGTCAGCACAACCGCGCTCGTAAGCCGGGTTCTATCGGTGCATGTTCTTACCCTGCAAAAGTATTCAAAGGAATGCGTATGGGTGGCCAAATGGGTGGTGACCGCGTTACTACACATAACTTACAGGTATTAAAAGTGATTCCGGAACACAATCTTCTTTTGATTAAAGGTTCGGTACCGGGTTGCAAAGGTTCAATCGTAATAATTGAGAAATAATGGAAGTTAACGTATTAAATATTAAAGGTGAAGACACCGGAAGAAAGGTTACGTTAAACGAATCTATCTTCGGAATTGAACCCAATGACCACGCTATCTATTTGGACGTTAAGCAGTTTATGGCTAACCAACGTCAGGGAACTCATAAATCTAAAGAAAGAAGCGAAATCAGCGGTTCTACTCGTAAATTAGGTCGTCAGAAAGGTGGTGGCGGTGCTCGTCGTGGTGATATCAACTCTCCGGTATTGGTGGGTGGTGCTCGCGTATTTGGTCCTAAACCTCGTGACTATTGGTTTAAGTTGAATAAAAAAGTTAAGACATTGGCCCGCAAGTCGGCATTGTCTTATAAAGCTCAAGAAAACGCAATCATTATTGTTGAAGACTTTACATTTGAAGCTCCAAAAACTAAGGATTTCGTTTCTATGGTAAATAATCTTAAAATTACTGACAAAAAGTTGCTTCTCGTTTTGCCGGAAGCTAATAAAAATGTATATTTGTCAGCTCGTAACATCGAACGTGCTAATGTGGCAATTGCTTCTGCATTAAATACTTACAATGTATTGAATGCTGAAACTCTTGTTGTTACAGAAAACTCGCTCAAGGCTATCGAGAATATCTTATCTTAATTTAAAAAGGAGGCTTAGATAATGGGAATTATTATTAAACCGTTGGTTACTGAGAAAATGACTGCAATTACCGAGAAGTTAAATCGATTCGGTTTTATTGTACGTCTGAAGCTAACAAGTTGGAAATTAAGAGTGAGATTGAAGCTTTGTATAATGTTACAGTAGTAGATGTAAATACGCTAAGATACTCGGGAAAGAGTAAAAGCCGTTACACTAAGTCTGGAATCATCAATGGTCGTACGAATGCTTATAAGAAAGCTATCGTAACATTGAAAGAAGGCGATACTATTGATTTTTATAGCAATATTTAATAAAGATGGCAGTACGTAAATTTAAGCCACAACACCGGGGCAAAGACATAAAATTATTGGTACTTTTGAAGAGATTACTGCATCGGTACCAGAAAAGTCTCTTGTATTTGGAAAGCGCTCAACAGGTGGTCGCAACAACGTTGGTAAAATGACAATGCGCTATATGGGCGGTGGTCACAAGAGAAAATACAGACTTATCGATTTCAAGAGAAACAAAGACGGTGTACCCGCAGTTGTTAAGACTATAGAATACGATCCGAATCGTTCGGCTCGTATTGCTTTGCTGTTTTATGCTGATGGTGAAAAGAGATATATTATTGCTCCTAATGGATTGCAAGTTGGTAGCACATTGATGTCTGGAGCGAATGCAGCGCCTGAGATTGGTAACGCACTTCCGCTTGAAAACATCCCCGTTGGTACTGTAATTCATAATATTGAATTGCGTCCGGGTCAAGGTGCAGCTTTGGTGAGATCAGCTGGTAATTTTGCTCAGTTAACTTCAAGAGAAGGCAAGTATTGTGTGATTAAATTGCCTTCAGGTGAGGTAAGACAAATACTTAGTGCTTGTAAGGCTACTATTGGTAGCGTTGGTAACTCTGATCATGGATTGGAGTCTTCCGGTAAGGCAGGTCGTACTCGTTGGATGGGGCGTCGTCCTCGCAACCGTGGTGTTGTTATGAATCCTGTTGATCACCCGATGGGTGGTGGTGAAGGACGTGCTTCAGGAGGTCACCCAAGATCACGTACAGGCTTGTATGCTAAGGGCTTGAAGACAAGAGCTCCGAAGAAACAGTCTTCTAAGTATATTATTGAGAGAAGAAAGTAATAACTGATTAATTGAGTAAATTATGAGTCGTTCATTAAAAAAAGGTCCATATATTAACGTTAAACTTGAAAAGAAAGTGCTTGCTATGAATGAAAGCGGCAAGAAGGTTGTCGTTAAGACTTGGGCTAGAGCTTCAATGATCTCGCCTGATTTTGTAGGGCACACAGTTGCAGTTCATAACGGAAATAAATTTATTCCTGTTTACGTTACAGAAAACATGGTAGGACACAAATTGGGTGAATTTGCACCGACACGTACATTCCGCGGCATGCAGGTAATAAGAAAAAATAAGCAGGATAATCTGAAGAAATAATAAAGTAATAAATAATGGGAGCAAGAAAAAAAATATCGGCTGAAAAAAGAAAAGAAGCCTTAAGACCATGTATTTTGCAAAAATTGCAAATGTTCCTACCTCTCCGCGGAAAATGCGTCTCGTGGCTGACATGATTCGTGGTATGGAAGTGAACCGTGCACTGGGTGTCTTGAAGTTTTCTTCTAAAGAAGCTTCTGCAAGAGTGGAAAAACTGTTGCGCTCTGCTATTGCTAACTGGGAACAGAAAAACGAACGTAAGGCAGAAAGTGGCGAATTGTTTGTAACAAAAATTTATGTTGATGGTGGTGCAACACTGAAAAGAATGCGTCCGGCTCCGCAGGGAAGAGGTTACAGAATTCGTAAACGTTCAAATCACGTGACTTTGTTCGTTGATTCTAAGAGTACTAATGATAATCAAAATTAAGACTAGATGGGACAGAAAGTTAATCCGATAAGCAACCGTTTAGGAATTATCAGAGGATGGGATTCTAATTGGTACGGTGGCAATGATTATGGTGATGCTTTGTTGGAAGACAGCAAAATCCGTAAATATTTGAATGCCAGACTTGCAAAAGCCAGCGTTTCAAGAATTGTTATAGAACGTACACTGAAATTGGTGACAATCACAGTTTGTACAGCGCGTCCAGGTATTATCATTGGTAAAGGTGGTCAGGAAGTTGACAAACTGAAAGAAGAGTTGAAGAAAATCACGGACAAAGATATTCAGATCAATATCTTTGAGGTGAAGAGACCTGAGTTGGATGCTGTTATTGTAGCTAATAATATCGCTCGTCAGGTAGAAGGTAAGATTGCCTACCGCCGTGCCATCAAGATGGCTATCGCTAACACAATGCGTATGGGCGCTGAGGGTATCAAAGTGTTGATTTCAGGACGTTTGAATGGAGCAGAAATGGCTCGTTCTGAAATGTATAAAGAAGGAAGAACTCCGTTGCATACTTTCCGTGCAGATATTGACTACTGTCATGCAGAAGCTTTGACTAAAGTTGGTTTGCTGGGTATTAAAGTATGGATTTGCCGTGGTGAAGTGTATGGTAAGAGAGAATTAGCGCCCAACTTTACTCAGACTAAAGAAAGCGGTCGCGGTGGAAACGGCAACAATAACGGTGGTAAGAACTTCAAAAGAAAGAAAAACAATCGCTAACGGATTTGAATTTTAGGAATTATGTTACAACCGAAAAAGACAAAATTCAGAAGACAGCAGAAGGGCAGTCAGAAAGGAAATGCTCAAAGAGGAAACCAATTGGCTTTTGGATCATTTGGTATTAAATCTTTGGAGACTAAATGGATTACAGGTAGACAAATTGAAGCTGCACGTATTGCGGTAACAAGATATATGCAACGTCAAGGACAGATTTGGATCCGTATTTTCCCGGACAAACCTATTACTCGCAAGCCTGCTGATGTGCGTATGGGTAAAGGTAAAGGTGCTCCTGAAGGTTTCGTTGCTCCGGTTACCCCGGGACGTATTATTATCGAGGCAGAAGGTGTTCCTTATGAGGTAGCTAAAGAAGCTTTGCGTCTTGCAGCACAGAAGCTTCCTGTTACTACTAAGTTTATAGTTAGACGTGATTACGATGCTCAAAATCAAAATGCTTAATTTATTATGAAGATTGCAGAAATTAGAGAAATAGCTACCAATGAATTGGCAGAAAGAATTGAAGCTGAAGTAGCCAATTACAATCAGATGGTTTTAAATCATTCTATCTCTCCGCTGGATAATCCTGCACAGATTAAAAAGTTACGCAGAACGATTGCGCGTATGAAGGCAGAATTGCATCAGAGAGAACTTAACAAATAATAATGGTCCTCATGGAAGCTAGAAATTTAAGAAAAGAAAGAACAGGTGTTGTAGTAAGCAATAAGATGGATAAGACCATTACTGTTGCTGCTAAGTTTAAAGAAAAACACCCTATTTATGGTAAATTCGTTTCTAAAACGAAAAAATACCATGCTCATGATGAAAAGAATGAATGTAATGTAGGTGATACAGTACACATCATGGAAACTCGTCCTTTGAGCAAAACTAAGAGATGGAGATTGGTTGAAATAATTGAAAGAGCTAAGTAATTATGATACAAGTAGAATCCAGACTTACAGTGTGTGACAACAGTGGCGCTAAAGAAGCTCTTTGTATCCGCGTATTAGGTGGTACAAAGAGACGTTACGCTTCTGTAGGGGATGTCATTGTAGTTTCTATCAAGAGTGTAATCCCCTCTAGTGATGTTAAAAAAGGTGCAGTATCAAAGGCTTTAATTGTACGTACTAAGAAAGAAATCCGTCGTGCTGATGGTTCTTATATTCGTTTTGATGATAATGCTTGCGTGTTGTTGAACAATGCAGGTGAAATTAGAGGAAGTCGTATTTTTGGCCCTGTTGCAAGAGAATTGCGTGCTGCAAACATGAAAGTGGTATCACTTGCACCTGAAGTACTTTAATTTTGTAAAAGATTTAAGTAATGAGTAAATTACATATAAAAAAGGCGATACAGTTTACGTAAACTCTGGTGAAGATAAAGGTAAAACTGGCCGTGTGCTGAAAGTTCTTGTTAAAGAAGGACGTGCACTTGTAGAAGGTATCAATATGGTATCGAAAAGTACCAAACCTAATGCAAAGAACCCTCAGGGTGGTATCGTGAAGCAGGAAGCTGCTATACATATCTCAAACTTGAATGTGGTTGATCCTAAAACAGGCAAGCCAACACGTGTGGAAGAAGAGAAAGTTCTGATGGTAGAACATTTGTTCGTTATGCTAAAAAATCAGGAGAGGAGATTAAATAATGAGTAATACTGCTAGCCTTAAGAAAGAATATGCAGAGCGCATTGCGCCTGCATTGAAGAATCAGTTCCAATATTCTTCAACAATGCAGATCCCCGTACTTAAGAAGATTGTTATTAATCAAGGATTGGGTATGGCTGTTGCTGACAAGAAGATTATTGAAGTTGCTATTAATGAGTTAACAGCAATTACGGGTCAGAAAGCTGTTGCAACAGTTTCACGTAAAGATATCGCTAACTTAAGTTGCGTAAGAAAATGCCGATTGGCGTAATGGTGACTTTGCGTCGTGAAAGAATGTATGAGTTCCTTGAAAAACTTGTTCGTGTTGCTTTGCCACGTATTCGTGACTTTAAAGGTATCGAAAGTAAGTTCGATGGAAGAGGTAATTATACATTGGGTATTCAGGAACAAATCATTTTCCCTGAAATAAATATCGATAGTATTACTAAAATTCTCGGAATGAATATTACCTTTGTAACTTCTGCTCCGACAGATGAAGAAGGTTATGCTTTGTTGAAGGAATTTGGTTTACCGTTTAAAAACTCAAAAAAAGATTAATATATTATGGCAAAAGAATCAATGAAGCTCGTGAAGTAAAAAGAGCCAAACTTGTAGCCAAATATGCTGAAAAACGTGCTGCGTTGAAAAAGATTGTCAACTCAGGTGATCCTGCTGAAGCTTTTGAAGCTGCTCAGAAATTACAGGCTATTCCTAAGAATGCTAATCCTATTCGTTTGCACAACCGTTGTAAATTGACCGGTCGTCCTAAAGGCTATATTCGTCAGTTCGGGATTTCAAGAATTCAGTTCCGCGAAATGGCTTCTAATGGTTTGATCCCGGGCGTTAAGAAAGCAAGCTGGTAATTCTTTTTATTTTTAAATATTGTCAGGGTAGTCCTGATTAATTTAATTTATTATTATATGACAGATCCAATCGCAGATTATCTCACCAAGATTGAGAAATGCAATTAGTGCAAAGCACAGAGTAGTAGAAAGTTGCCTGCCTCAAATTTGAAAAAGGAAATCACTAAGATCCTTTTCGACAAAGGCTACATTCTGAACTACAAGTTTGTAGAAGATGGTCCTCAAGGAACTATCAAAGTGGCTTTGAAGTACGACTCAGTAAACAAAGTAAATGCTATTAAGAAACTTATTAGAGTTTCCACTCCGGGTTTACGTAAGTATACGGGTTACAAAGACATGCCGAGAGTTATTAATGGTTTAGGTATTGCTATAATATCTACTTCCAAAGGTGTAATGACTAACAAAGAAGCTGCTGAACTGAAAATTGGTGGTGAAGTTCTTTGTTATGTATATTAATAGGAGGATAAGCAATGTCAAGAATAGGAAAATTACCCATTAGTATTCCCACTGGAGTAACAGTTACTCTGAAGGATAATGTAGTTACTGTAAAAGGTCCTAAAGGCGAACTTAGCCAATTTGTTGATCCTTCTATCAATGTTGCAATTGAAGATGGACATGTGATGTTGACAGAAAACGAAAACGAGATGTTGGATAACATAAAACAAAGACATGCTTTTCACGGCTTGTATCGTTCTTTGGTTAACAACATGGTTATTGGTGTTTCTGAAGGTTATAAGAAAGAACTGGAACTTGTCGGTGTAGGTTACCGTGCTTCAAACAATGGTAATATTATTGATTTCGCTTTGGGTTATACTCATAATATCTTTATGCAGTTGCCTCCTGAAATCAAGGTAGAAACTAAGTCAGAAAGAAATAAGAACCCTCTTATTATATTGGAATCTTGTGACAAACAACTGCTTGGTCAGGTTTGCTCAAAAATACGTTCTTTCCGTAAGCCGGAACCTTATAAAGGTAAAGGTATTAAGTTTGTTGGCGAAGAAATTCGTAGAAAGTCTGGTAAGTCAGCCGGTGCTAAATAATTTACATAAAATTGTATTATCATGACAACAAAATTAGAAAGACGAATCAAGATCAAATATAGAGTAGCAATAAGATTTCAGGTACTACTGAACGTCCGCGTATGAGTGTGTTTAGAAGTAACAAGCAGATTTACGTTCAAGTTATCGATGACTTGTCTGGTAGAACTTTGGCTGCAGCTTCATCTTTGGGAATGGAAGCTATGCCTAAGAAAGAACAGGCTGCTAAAGTTGGTGACTGATTGCTAAGAAAGCTCAGGAAGCTGGTATTACGACTGTCGTATTCGACCGTAATGGTTACTTGTATCATGGGAGAATAAAAGAAGTAGCTGACGCTGCTCGTAACGGTGGACTTAAATTTTAATCAATTATGGCAGTTAATAATAGAGTTAAGATAACTAACGATATAGAGTTAAAAGACAGATTGGTTGCTATCAACCGTGTTACAAAGGTAACAAAGGGTGGTAGAACATTCAGCTTTTCTGCAATTGTCGTTGTTGGAAACGAAGACGGTATTATTGGTTGGGGCCTTGGTAAAGCAGGTGAAGTAACAGCTGCTATTGCTAAAGGCGTTGAAGCAGCTAAAAAGAACTTGACTCGTGTTCCTGTATTGAAAGGTACAGTTCCTCATGAACAGTCGGCTAAATTTGGCGGCGCTGAAGTATTCATCAAGCCGGCTTCTACCGGTACTGGTGTGGTAGCAGGTGGTGCGATGCGTGCTGTTTTGGAAAGTGTGGGTATTACAGATGTTTTGGCTAAGTCAAAGGTTCTTCTAATCCGCACAACTTGGTAAAAGCTACTATTTTAGCTTTGGGTGAGATGAGAGATGCCCGTATGGTTGCTCAGAACAGAGGCGTAAGTATGGAAAAAGTATTTAGAGGATAAGGAGGAATTATGTCAACTATTAAGATTAAACAAATAAAAAGTAGAATTGGTGCTCCTGCTGATCAAAAAAGAGTACTCGATGCGCTGGGACTTCGCAAGATGAATCGTGTGGTTGAGCACGAAGAAACTCCTTCTATTCTGGGAATGGTTGAAAAGGTAAAACACCTGGTTGCCATCGTTAAGTAATTCATTGTTAATAAAAAAACTAATTACGATATGAATTTAAGTAATTTAAAACCTGCAGAAGGATCTACAAAGACTAGAAAAAGAATTGGCCGTGGCCCCGGATCTGGTTTGGGTGGTACTTCTACAAGAGGTCATAAAGGTGCTAAATCAAGATCAGGTTATTCAAAGAAGATTGGTTTTGAAGGCGGACAGATGCCTCTTCAACGTCGTGTTCCGAAGTTTGGTTTTAAGAATATTAACCGTGTAGAATATAAAGCTATTAACCTTGAAACTATTCAGAAATTGGCTGAAGCTAAGAATCTGACTAAGGTAGGTATGAATGACTTTATTGAAGCTGGTTTCATTTCTTCTAATCAATTGGTAAAAGTACTAGGTAACGGTAGTTTGACTACTAAGCTTGATGTGGAAGCTAATGCTTTTTCAAAGAGTGCGGTAGCTGCAATCGAAGCTGTTGGTGGTAATGCAGTAAAACTCTGATTCAATGAGAAAATCTATTGAAACATTAAAGAATATATGGAAAATTGAGGATCTGAGACAAAGGATCCTCATTACTATATTATTTGTTGCAATTTACAGGTTTGGTTCTTACGTGGTTCTGCCAGGTATTAACCCTGCTATGTTAACTCAGTTGCATAAACAAACGAGTGAAGGTTTGTTAGCCTTGTTAAACATGTTCTCTGGAGGAGCGTTTTCTAATGCATCTATTTTTGCATTGGGAATCATGCCATATATCTCGGCATCAATTGTAATTCAGCTTTTGGCGATTGCTGTTCCCTACTTTCAGAAAATCCAGCGTGAAGGTGAAAGTGGTAGAAGAAAAATCAATCAGTATACCCGTATATTGACAATTGCAATTTTGGTTTTCCAAGCTCCCTCATACTTGCTTAACCTTAAGATGCAAGCCGGACCATCACTTAATGCTTCATTAGATTGGACATTCTTTATAATTACTTCTACCATCATTTTGGCAGCTGGAAGTATGTTTATTCTGTGGCTTGGAGAAAGAATAACAGATAAAGGGATAGGTAATGGTATATCATTCATCATTTTGATAGGTATTATTGCCCGTCTGCCACAATCTTTATTCCAGGAGTTCGTTTCTCGTTTGGCTTCTCCGGGTGCAGGTGGTATCATCATGTTTTTGTTGGAAATAGTATTTTTGTTGTTCGTTATTGCAGCAGCAATTTTGCTGGTTCAAGGCGTCCGCAAAGTTCCCGTGCAATATGCAAAACGTATTGTAGGAAACAAACAATATGGTGGTGCAAGACAATATATTCCTTTAAAGGTGAATGCTGCGAATGTAATGCCTATCATCTTTGCCCAGGCAATCATGTTTATCCCTATTACATTGGTAGGTTTCTCAAATGCTGCAACCGCAAGTGGTATTGTACGTGCATTTGTAGATCATACTAGCTTCTGGTATAATTTTGTTTTTGCGGTAATGATTATATATTTACATATTTCTATACTGCAATAACAATCAATCCGACTCAGATGGCTGAGGATATGAAGAGAAATAATGGTTTTATTCCGGGAATAAAACCAGGTAAGAATACAGCTGAGTATATAGATGCGATTATGTCTCGTATTACTCTGCCGGGTTCTATATTCTTGGCTCTTGTAGCATTATGCCTGCATTTGCTGGCATTTTTGGAGTAAAAGCTGAGTTCGCCCAGTTCTTCGGTGTACATCCTTATTGATTCTTGTAGGTGTTGTATTGGATACACTCCAACAGGTAGAAAGTCATTTGTTGATGCGCCATTATGACGGATTGTTAAATTCTGGAAGAATCAAGGGGCGTGCTGGTAATGTTGCTGCATATTAATTAGTCTGAGATGATATTTCTTAAGACAGATGATGAGATAGAGCTGCTTCGTCAGAGTAACCTACTTGTAGGTAGGACTCTGGCTGAAGTTGCTAAATTGATAAAACCGGTGTGACAACTAAGGAACTTGACAAGGTGGCCGAAGAGTTTATTAGAGATAATGGAGCTGTTCCTACTTTTAAAGGTTTTCCAAATCAGTATGGTGATCCCTTCCCCAGTACCTTGTGTACTTCGGTAAATGATCAGGTTGTACACGGTATTCCCAATGATACCCCTTTGAAAGAAGGTGATATTGTTTCTGTTGATTGTGGTACTTATATGAATGGTTTTTTGTGGGGGATTCAGCTTATACTTTCTGTGTAGGAGAAGTTGATCCTGAGGTCTTGAAACTTTTGAAGACAACAAAAGAAGCTTTTATATTTAGGTATAGAGAATGCCATTCATGGAAAGCGTTTGGGTGATATAGGTTTTGCTGTCCAGCAACATTGCGAGGCTAATTCCTATGGTGTGGTAAGAGAATTTGTAGGTCATGGCATTGGAAAAGATATGCATGAAGATCCGCAGGTACCCAATTATGGAAAAAGAGGATATGGCACTCTGTTGAAAAAGGGTATGTGCATTGCCATCGAACCGATGATAACATTGGGTTCCCGCCAAATAGTAATGGAAAGAGATGGATGGACAGTGCGTACACGCGATAGGAAATGTGCCGCTCACTTTGAGCATACAGTTGCAATAGGAGTTGGGAAGGCAGATATTTTGTCCTCATTTGAATATGTCGAACAAGTATTAGGAGATAAAGCAATTTAATATGGCAAAGCAATCCGCAATAGAACAAGATGGAGTTATAGTTGAAGCATTGTCTAATGCAATGTTTCGTGTTGAGCTAGAAAACGGGCATGAGATTACTGCTCATATCTCTGGCAAGATGAGAATGCATTACATTAAAATATTACCCGGGGATAAGGTCAGAGTAGAGATGTCTCCTTATGACTTATCTAAAGGAAGAATCGTTTTTAGATAACAAATAAAAAGAAATAAGATATGAAAGTAAGAGCATCATTAAAGAAACGTACGCCGGAATGCAAAATCGTTAGACGAAATGGCCGTTTGTATGTTATTAACAAGAAAAATCCTAAGTATAAACAACGTCAAGGATAATTTATTATTTTTGCAAAAAAAATAATTTAGTATATGGCTATAAGAATAGTTGGTGTCGATTTTGCCTCAAAACAAGAGAGGTGAAGTTGCGTTGACCTATGTATATGGTATAGGTCGTAGTAGTTCAGCAAAAATTTTGGATAAAGCAGGTGTTGACAGAGACCTGAAAGTAAAAGACTGGACGGATGATCAGGCTGCCAAGATTCGTGAGATCATTGGTGCAGAGTATAAGGTTGAAGGTGATCTTCGTTTCTGTAAAGTTCGAATTTGAAACATTTAAGGCCGTTTTAATGGATT
>ENA-OQIM01000440-OQIM01000440.1-human-gut-metagenome-genome-assembly--contig:-NODE-440-length-15864-cov-2.656224_pt1 | contig 15864 bp, 22 predicted proteins | sample MGYA00242579_ERZ504744 | MGnify/ENA primary metagenome ERZ504744 (study PRJEB26092, sample SAMD00036441) | human gut metagenome | host: Homo sapiens | study: EMG produced TPA metagenomics assembly of...
TGAGAACAAATCGGAGGATGAGATCCTTGCAAAAGAGGATGCCGGATATCGACTTGATCATCAGCGGACATACGCATTCAGAGCTGAAAGAGGCAATTCAGCATGGGAACACATATATCGTATCCTGCGGTGAATACGGAAGAAATCTGGGATCACTTTCCATGACACAGAAGCAGGACGGACGGTGGGAGCTGACATCCTATGAGCTGATCCCTGTTTCTGAGGATGTAAAACCGGACCAGGCGACACAGGAACAGATCGATGCCCTGATGGATACGGTAGATAAGAATTATCTTGCCGATTTCGGCTATACAAGGGAAGAGGTTCTTGCTGAAAATGATGTTGAATTCAACAGTCTGGAAGAAATGGGCACGAAGCATGAAGAGTTGAATCTTGGTGATATCATGTCCGATGCATACATATATGCAGTGGAAAATTCCGAGTATTATGATGGTGATCCGGTTGATGTAGCCGTTGTTCCAAGCGGAACCGTGCGGGATACATACACAAAGGGCGATATCACAGTAGAGGATGTTTTTAATTCCTTTTCACTGGGGATCGGAAAGGACGGTGTTGCCGGATATCCGCTGATCAGTGCATACCTGACCGGAAAAGAGCTGAAGCTGGCAGCGGAGGTGGACGCTTCTGTATCGGATTTTATGACAACGGCAAGGTTATATTGCAGTGGATTGAATTTTGCATACAATCCACATCGGATGATCCTGAATAAGGTGACAGATTGTTATCTCACCAGGCAGACGGAGAGCGGATCGAGATCCAGGATGACAAGCTGTATCATGTTGTGACAGATCTGTATACCGGCCAGATGCTTGGTTCTGTGATGAAAATGTCCTATGGACTGCTGTCTCTTGAACCGAAGGACAGGGATGGGAATCCTATTGAAAATCTGGAAGATCAGGCGATCATGGAGGATGACAGGGAATTAAAGGCCTGGGATGCGATCGCAAGATATATGCAGTCCTTTGCGGATACAGACGGCGACGGAATTGCCAATGTGCCGGAATATTATGAGACGACACATGGACGTAAGGTTGTGGAGGACAGCAGAAATATCATTGATCTGGTGAAGCAGCCGAATAAGTTTTCGGCAATGATCGCAGGTATTTGTTTGATCTTTATTGTGATCATTGTGCTTGTGGTATTTCTGATCCGAAGGATGATCCGCAGGATCAAAGTCAGAAAAGGAAAGAGAAATTCAAAATAAATATACGGCTGAGATCGTTAAAGTCCGTAAGTCGACGAAATCCCACGTGTCCTCTTCTCTGAAAAATCTGGAGAGCAGAGGTCTGATCGAAAGGATCCAGAGTGCGGACAATAAGAAGCCTGATGATCCCAAAGACCTGTGCATATATGTGGATCATTGCAATGGGACTTCAGCTTCTGTTTTAGGACAGCAAGCATTAAGTAATCGCCTGACTATGGATCAGACATTGGATGTCTGCAGCGTATTTTGGTACGTCTGCGGACATCTTTTTTTGAGATGAATTGCAATTTTTTTTTGTAAAATTGTAGAATGAAAGAGCTTATGAAAAAGAGTCATGAAAGAGAGAATCAGGAAATGAATGATAAAATCGCAGTCTGTCTTGGAAAGGGCGGACAGAGAGATATGGCGGAAGCTTTTGCAGGAGGACCGGAGCGCAGCTTCAGGATAAGCCGGGAGATTTTCTGACGGTGCGGTTTGATTCCAGGGGCGTTTCGCTGTCCGGTTTCGGGCTGACCTATCAGGGGGATTTTGTGGAGACGATGCTTCACAGAGTTACCAGAGGCAGACTTCAGCATGAGATGCTGGTGAAGGCGGTGAAGTCAGATAAGGAGGGAAGGGAAGGCCCATCGATGCTACGGCAGGAATGGGTGAGGATGCCTTTCTTCTGGCAGCCCAGGGCTATGAGGTGACGCTGTACGAGCAGAATCCGGTGATCGCAGCCCTTCTTAAAGATGCCATTCGCCGTGCCAAGAAAAATATGGATCTGAAAGATATTGCCGGTCGTATGAAGGTAATCGAGGGAAACAGTGTAGAAGGTATGTCAAAGCTTCTTGATCCTGTAGACGTGATCTATCTGGATCCCATGTTTCCGGCAAGACAGAAATCCAGCCTGATCAACAAGAAACTTCAATTGATCCAGAAGCTGGAACCACCGTGTTCCGGGGAAAGGATCTTTTTGATGCAGCTATCAGAGCAAATCCGGATAAGATCATCGTCAAGCGTCCGCTGAAAAGTGAATGTCTTGCCGGCCGGGAGCCTCTTATACATTGAAGGGGAAGGCAATACGATATGACTGCTATGTATTATAAAGTCAGACACTATCAATACAAAAATCGAATCGGAAATCTTAAGTCTGAAGCTGTAGGCGTGGTAAGCGGGGAAAAACATTTTCCCATATTTCCTGGAAATATGATTTTCAAGCCACTGACGAAATCCAAACCATTTTCCACGCCACTATATGCTTATGCAGAGGTGTTCTGGTCAACGATCATTAATGAATATTTTATGCCTGCGCCCAGGTATGAACTGGCCATCTGTGAAGGGTATGAGGCAGTAAATGAAAAATATCTTGACTACGGAACGGCAGTACCCATGGCCTATAAAGAAGGAGAATCCCTTTTGAATCTTCTGGAGTTTTTCAGGAAATATCCGGATGAAAAGGTAGATATAGATAATTATGTAAACTATTGCCAGATGTTTTATGATTATAGAGATATTTTTGAAGCTGATTTTTTGCAGGAGCATCAGGAAATGGCGGAACAGCTTGCCATGCAGGTACTGATCTCTGTCCTGAAGGGAGACCAGAATTATCATTATGAAAATGTAGCATTTCTCTGTGATAAAGATGGCGGGATCATAAGTCTTGCACCTATGATCGATCATGAATTTTCTACGTATTTTATGTTTCCGGACGATATTTCCCGTCATGTATACTGGCTGATGGAATTAAGCAAATCCATCCGCGGATGGGAAGTCCGGCCTGGGGAATATGATAATTTCAAAGATTCGGAAGAACGGAAACTAATGGAAAAAAGTGCCACCTGTATTCATAAAAATCTCCTTTATATAAAAGAACATTATCCGCAGACAACGGAAGAATTTCTGGATAAAGCAGAAAAACTGAAAACAGCATTGACGGAAGCTTCAGAGGATTTTCTGATCCGGGGAAATACGGAATATCCGGACTGTGCGGATTCCAGTGCCTGGCTGATCGGAAAAGCCCGATACAAGGATAAAGATGAAGAGAAAGCCAGTGCTTATGAGGCGGAATTATACGGAAAGGGGAAAAAGCTTGATTTCCGGGACGTAAGTATCAGTGCAATAAATGAAATAAAAGCTGTGATCAGTCAGATGGAAGAAGTTTTGAGAAAGAGAGAATAAACAAATGGAACAAACAAAAACAATATTAAAAAAAACCTGGGTGGTGGCAGCGCTTGCCTGCGTCTGCTGTCTTCTCTGGGGGAGTGCGATCCCGCTGATCAAGACAGGATACCGTCTGATGCAGATGGATTCTGCAGATACGGCAAGTCAGATCGTTTTTGCAGGTGTGCGTTTTGCACTGGCAGGAATCCTTGTACTGATCTTTGCATCTTTGCGTGAGCACAAGGTTCTGCTTCCGGATCGAACTGTTCTGAAATATGCGGTGCCAGTATGTATGGCTCAGACGGTATGTCAGTATTTCTTCTTTTATATAGGTGTGGCACATACCTCCGGTGTAAAAGGCGCTATTATCACAGGTCTTGGGAATTTTATTGCGATCCTGCTGTCCTGCCTTGTTTTTCACAAGGAAAAAATGACCGGGCGAAAGATGCTTGGTGCATCCTCGGTTTTGCCGGCGTGGTCGTGATCAATCTCATGGGAAATTCTCTGGATGCGGGTTTTAGGCTCACAGGAGAAGGATTTATTCTGATCGCGCAGTTTTCTTACGGAATGTCCACGGTGCTGATCAATATTTTTCCAGAAAGGTATCTCCGGTGGTACTCAGCGGAACGCAGTTTACCATGGGCGGGATTATTCTGTTCCTGATCGGAAAAGGGATGGGAGGACATTTCGGAGTGGTAAATGCCGCCGGTATCGGGATCATCTTTTATCTGGCAATGGTGTCTGCGGTGGCCTATACACTGTGGTCAGTGCTGCTTGCCTGGAATGATGTATCCAGGGTAGCGATCTTTGGCTTTGTAAATCCTTTGTTTAGTGTGATCCTGTCTGCACTGGTTCTGGGAGAGGTACGTCAGGCATTTAATATGGGAAGTCTCATCGCACTGTTTCTTGTCTGTGTGGGAATTTATGTGGTAAATCAAAAAAAATCTTCATAAGTGGTATTGCAGTTATTGTTCTCAGGCAATATTTTTTGAAGCATGTTGCTGAGAACGGAGTGAACAGTAACGGTCGCAGAATGAACAGTAACGATGCCGGAGTTCTGAAAATTGATTTCAATACGGCATTGTGTTAAAATAGCTCCATAAAAAGTGTGAACATAAAAATCCATGCCGGAATAACTGCAGGATCCGGAAGCATATCCTGCACCGGACAGATAAGGAGGAAAAATATGGAATTTCAGAAACTGATCGAAGAGAGAAGGACCATCCGTAAATACAGCCCGGAGAGCAGGATCACAAAAGAAGATCTTCTTGCAGTGATCCGGGCCGCTCAGGAAGCACCCAGCTGGAAAAAACTCCCAGACCGGAAGATATTATTGTGTAATGTCCGAAGAGATGGTGGAGAAGGTCAGCAGAGAATGTCTGCCGGAAATGAACCAGGCAAAAGCAGAGAATGCCTCCCTGATCGTTACAACCTTTGTACATAACCATGCCGGATTTCAGAAAGACGGAACACCAGATAATGAACTCGGAAACGGCTGGGGCTGCTATGATCTGGGACTTCAGAACGAGAATCTGATCTTGAAGGCAAAGGAGCTTGGATATGGAACCCTGATCATGGGACTTCGTGCCGGAGACAAGCTCCGTGAGATCCTTTCCATTCCGGAAACAGAAACGGTAATGGCAGTGATCGCCATCGGAAAAGCAGCCGAAGAGCCTGCAAGACCGAAACGTAAAGATGTGGAAGATATTGTGAGATTTTATTAAATAATAGAAGAAATGCCCGGTACATATCAAAATGTTCGGGCATTTTTTAATGGAAATTAAAGAGCAAAATGGTCTGAAAAGGATTGCCTGGAGGAGTGAATTCTGTTATCCTGTAAGAAAACAGCTGTGACAACATGGAAGGGTTTTGAAAAGCAGAGTTTGGGAGAAGCAAAAAAGCAATACAGTAATAGCAAGGGAGGTTTTTAACCAATATGCAGATCATACATGAAAATGAATACGAAGAAACCATGAAAAATATCGTAACGCCATATCTTCTGTCTCACAGAAGGGAACTTTATGTACCGGGTGCGGATTATCCGTTTCGTAACGAAAGCAAACGAATCACAGGTAAGATCCATATGCTGCAGTATCTGTCTGATATTGATATGCCTAAAGGTGTGGTAGTCATCAGCCACGGATTCACAGAATCAGCAGTAAAATATGATGAAGTGGCCTATTATTTCTTAAGGAAGGCTATCATGTATATATTCCGGAGCATTGCGGCCATGGCCGCAGCTATCGTCTTACCGCAGACCCGTCTCTGGTTCACATCGATACATGGAGAAGATATATCCGCGATTTTCTGAAAGCATGCCGCTACATAAAGAAAGCACATCCGGATCTGTCACTTAACCTGTATGCACATTCCATGGGTGGTGCCATCGGTGGTATTGCTGCAGCCTGGGAGCCGGACTGGTTTCACAAGGTGATCCTTTCTTCTCCGATGATCCGTCCTCTTACAGATAATGTTCCGTGGCCGGCAGCCACCGGCATAGCTCTGGAGAAATGCATTTTCGGAAAAGATGAGGAATATGTAGCTGGCCGAAAGCCTTACGATGCAGCGGTTCTTTTGAGACAAGCTCCGCAACATCAAAACCAAGATACGAGCGATACAAAAATCTCCGTGCAGAACATAAGGAGCTCCAGACCTGGTCTCCATCCTACGGCTGGCTCTGGGCTTCTGCGGAAATGAGCTGGTATCTGCGTCTCTACGGATGGAAAAAATATACGGCACCAATGCTGCTCATACAGGCCCAGACTGAAGATCTGGTGTCTGTCCGTGCCCTGAAAAATTTTGCCGGAAAGATCAATCGCCAGGGAAAAACAAGCTGTGATTATATCCATATGATCGGAACAAAGCATGAGATCTATGGAAGCAGAGGTAAGATCCTGGAGAAATACTGGGGATATATATTTACATTCCTGGACGATACGGAAAATGATATTGATCACAGATAAGTATTTTTACTACAGGTATATCACATATTTAACAACAGGATTGGCAGCTTTTATTCACTTTCTTTCTTTATCATAGTAAAATTATAAAGCTTTTCTCTTATACATTCGACAAAAAATGTGATATAATCTAACGAATCGTCTTTTTGTACAGACAAACGTAACAATCCAAAAAGACAAAATTAAATAAGGGAAGGATTATAGAATGTTATCTGTTATTGAATCAGTGAATGCTGCTGTAAACAATTTTATCTGGGGCGTTCCTGCGATGATCTGTATTATTGGTGTAGGTCTTTATTTAAGTATCCGCACGAATTTTCTCCAGATTCGGAAATTTCCCTATGCCATCAGGGTTACTATCGGACGTATGCTTCGGAAAAGAGAAGCTTCCGATGGAAGTCTGACACCGTTTCAGGCTGTTTGTACGGCGTTAGCTGCTACCGTGGGAACGGGAAATATTGCAGGTGTGGCAGGTGCTATTGCCATCGGAGGACCGGGAGCCGTATTCTGGATGTGGATTTCCGCACTTCTTGGAATGTGTACGAAGTTTTCCGAGGTTACACTCGCTGTACATTTCCGCGAAACCAATGCCAACGGAGATCTGGTTGGAGGACCAATGTATTACATTAAGAATGGTCTAAAAAAACACTGGCACTGGCTGGCATATCTGTTTTCCGCTTTTGGTGTGCTTACTGTTTTCGGAACCGGAAATGCAACCCAGGTTAATACCATTACAACAGCTATTGATTCTGCACTGATCAATTACAATGTGATCGCTGCAGACAATACTTCTACGGTAAACCTTGTTATGGGGATCATCCTTGCGATTCTTGTGGCAATGATCCTGCTTGGCGGAATCAAAAGGATCGGCCAGGTTACAGAAAAGCTGGTACCGTTTATGGCATTGTTTTATATTATTCTTGCCGTCGGTGTAGTTATCATCAACTGGAAAAATGTTCCGGGTGTTTTCAGCGCTATCATCAGAGGGGCATTTAATCCGGCATCTGTGACAGGCGGCGTAGTAGGAAGCTTTTTTCATGAGTATGAAAAAAGGTGTTTCCAGAGGTATTTTTTCCAATGAGGCAGGTCTTGGTACCGGTTCCATCGCACATGCCTGTGCAGACACCAGAAAACCTGTAAAACAGGGGTTTTTCGGGATCTTTGAGGTATTCACGGACACGATCGTGATCTGTACGCTGACAGCGCTTGTCATCCTCTGCAGCGGGGTGCCGGTTGGTTATGGCGCAGCAGCAGGAGCGGAGCTTACCATCAGCGGTTTTACCAGTACATACGGAAACTGGGTTTCCATCTTTACAGCAGTTGCCATGTGCTGCTTCGCATTTTCCACTATCATTGGATGGGGACTTTACGGAGCCAGATGTGCGGAGTTCCTTTTTAAGGAAAAAGCTATCAGACCTTTTATGGTACTGTACTCTTTGGTAGCGATCATCGGCGCAACTGTTGACCTTGGACTTCTCTGGAGTATCGCAGAGACCTTCAACGGTCTGATGGCGATCCCTAACCTGATCGCAGTATTCCTGCTTTCCGGTGTGGTTGTAAAGCTTGTGAAGGAGTACTTCGCCGGAGAAGGAAAGAACGCCTGAAGGAGTTTTTTGAAAAAAAAAACTTGACTATCAAAACAAACAGAGTTAGAATTGGTTTAACTCATTAAAGAGTTAACACATAACAGAAGTAAATTCCATGAAGGGAATCAGTAAAGACAGAGGAACCGTCTTCAGAGAGCTGTGACTGGTGTGATGCAGCGTCGGAACTGCCTTGAATATCATCCCTGAGAAGGAAAGCCGAAAGTTTCAGACAAGTAAGTAGGTTTTCACGGGTGCTTCCCGTTACAGAAGTCGCGTATGCCGGTACGTTGCAGAATCGTGCTTGTTTCAATGGAGAAACAGGGTGGTTGCGGAATTTTATATCCGTCCCTGAAAGGGGACGGATTTTTTATCCAAAACATTTTAAACCACGCGGTAAGGATCTGAAACCGGAAAAATATACAAAAGGGGAAAGAGTATGAAAGTGTACAAAAAACTCATGAACGCACTTGCAGCAGTAGAAAAAATCGTACTGGTCATTTCCACACTGCTGATCCTTGTGCTGACTGTGGGAAATGTATTTTCCCGTAAGGTCATCCATCGCTCATGGTCTTTTACAGAAGAGCTTGTTGTAGCGGTGTTTGTTCTCATCACACTTCTGGCAGCAGCACTTGCCTGCCGTGAAAAAGGAGGACTGGTAAGTCTGACACTGGTTACGGACCGTCTTCCGAAAAAACTGGAAAAACCATCTGTGATCCTGATCACGGTCCTGAGTATTGTTTTTTCCGCAATTTTATTTAAATATGGAATGGACAAAGTTCTTACACAGCTGGCAAACGGCAAGAGAACTTTCGTATTGAACTGGCCGGAGTGGATCTTCTGGTCCTTCGTGCCGATCGGAGCAGGCTGTATGATCCTTCATTTTATTGAGTACTGCCTCGACTTCTGCCTGAAAAAAGATGATGAAAAGGAGGACAAATAAATGATCAGTGCAATCTTATTTATCTCCTTCTTTGTTTTCCTGATCCTGGGACTTCCCATTGCGATCTGCTTAGGTTTGTCATCTGTATGTGCCATCCTTTATTCCGGTACATCTCTGACGATCGTAGCTACAAATATGTACTCCGGAATCAGTAAATTCCTGCTTCTTGCCATCCCGTTCTTTGTTCTGTCCGGAAACATTATGGCAAAAGCCGGTATTTCCAAACGACTGATCAACTTCGTAGATACCTGCGTAGGACATAAAAAGGGCGGTATCGCCATTGTATGTGTTATCGTAGCCTGCTTCTTCGGAGCGATCTCCGGTTCCGGTCCTGCAACGGTTGCGGCACTTGGAGCAGTTCTGATCCCGGCTATGGTTGAGCAGGGCGGTTTCTCCGCACCGTTTTCCACGGCATTGATGGCAACTTCCAGTTCCATCGCCATTGTCATACCGCCGAGTATCGCATTTGTTGTATACGCTTCCATCACAGGTGTATCTATTGCAGATATGTTTATGGCTGGTATCGTTCCGGGACTTCTGATGGGTGTTGCTCTTGTGATCATCGTTATGATCGAGGCAAAGAAACATAACATTCAGCCATCCCGTGAAAAAGCTTCCGCAAAAGAGCGCTGGAATACATTTAAAGATGCATTCTGGGGATTCCTGATGCCGGTTATCATCCTCGGAGGAATTTACGGCGGTATCTTTACACCAACTGAGGCTGCAGCCGTATCTGTTGTTTACGGTCTGTTTGTTGGTATGGTGATCTACCGTGAGGTTAAGCTCAAAGATCTGTTTGACATTCTTGTGGATTCTGCAAAGACAACCGGTGGAATCATGCTGATCGTAGCGAGTGCTTCCCTGTTCTCTTTTGTATGTACCAAGTTTGGTATTGCAAATGCGGCATCTGAGCTTCTTGCCGGCATTGCACATAATCAGTTTACCTTCCTTCTGATCGTAAACATTATTTTCCTGATCGCAGGATGCTTCATTGATGCAAACTCTGCGATGTACATTTTTGTACCGATCATGCTTCCGGTATGTAAGGCTCTGGGCTATGATGTGGTAGCATTCGGTGTTATGGCAACAGTTAACCTTGCCATCGGACAGGTAACACCTCCGGTAGGTGTAAACCTTTTCGTTGCCATCAGTATCAAGATCAAAAAAAGGTCTGGAGGTTACTCTTCAGCAGATCTCCAGAGCAGTTATGCCGATGATCGCTGCATCCGTTGCAGTTCTTCTGATCATCACTTATATTCCGGCTGTTTCCACAGCTCTTCCGAAGGCTCTTGCAAAAGAGGGCTCCTATACAGGAGACCAGTCTTCTGACACAGAAAGCCAGAGTTCCAAGGATTCCGGAGACGGAAGTGATTCCTTTAATACCATCGCGGATTACAGTGATCTTGACTGGCCGGAGATGACATGGAACTTCGCATGCTCTACAACTGAAACAAGTACCTGGGCTGACGGAGGACGTAAGTTTGGTGAGCTTATGGAAAAAGCAACCGGCGGAAAAGTCAAGGTTAATATTTACGCAGCAGATCAGCTGACAAACGGAAATCAGTCCGAGGGAATCCAGGCACTGATGAACGGAGACCCGGTACAGATCTCCATGCATTCCAATTTGATCTATTCTGCATTTGACCCGAGATTCAATGTAGTATCCCTGCCGTTTATCTATGATTCCTACGATGACGCAGATGCAAAATTTGACGGTGAGGCCGGAGAAAAGCTGAAAGAGATCCTTGGTGAGTACGGACTTCATTGTATGGGAATCGCAGAGAATGGTTTCCGTGAGCTGACAAACAGCAAGCATGAAGTAAAAACAGTAGACGACATGAAGAACCTGAAGGTTCGTGTGGCCGGTTCCAACCTTCTTATGGAATGCTATAAGAGATGGGGGCAGATGCCACAAATATGAACTGGTCTGAGACCTACACAGCACTTCAGCAGAATACGGTAGAGGGTGAGGAGAACCCGTTGCCTGCGATTGACGCAGCCAGTGTACAGGAGGTACAGCCGTACTGCTCCATGTGGGATGCAATCTATGATTGTCTGTTCTTCTGTATCAACCAGGATATCTATGACAGCCTGACACCGGAACAGCAGCAGGTTGTTGATGAGGCAGGCCAGAAGGCTGTTGAGTATGAGCGTTATATCAACCGTTCCGGCGACGAGGAGATCATGAGCCGCTGGGAGAAGAGCAACGGTGTGACTTTTACAAAGAAAGAGGATATGGATATCGATTCCTTCAAGAAAGCAGTAGACGGAATCGACGACTGGTTTGTAAAGGAGCTTAAGAGTGCAGGCTATGACGATGCACAGGATCTTGTAGATCTGTTTACAGAGGATTCGGTAGATACCGTGGAGGATTACAGTGATCTGAACTGGCCTGAGACAACCTGGAACTTGCATGCTCACAACGGAGACAAGTACCTGGGCTGATGGAGGACGTAAGTTCGGTGAACTCATGGAAAAGGCTACCGGAGGAAAGGTCAAGGTTAACATTTACGCAGCGGATCAGCTGACAAACGGAAATCAGTCCGAGGGAATCCAGGCATTGATGAACGGAGACCCGGTACAGATCTCCATGCATTCCAATCTGATCTATTCTGCATTTGATCCACGCTTCAATGTGGTATCCCTGCCGTTCATCTATGATTCCTACGATGATGCAGATGCGAAGTTTGACGGAGAGGCCGGAGACAAGCTGAAGGAGATCCTTAACGGCTACGGACTTCACTGCATGGGTATTGCAGAGAACGGATTCCGTGAGTTGACAAACAGCAAGCATGAGGTAAAATCTGTAGATGATATGAAGAATCTGAAGGTTCGTGTAGCCGGCTCTAATCTTCTTATGGAGTGTTATAAGAGATGGGGGGCAGATGCTACAAATATGAACTGGTCCGAGACCTACACAGCACTTCAGCAGAATACGGTAGAGGGCGAGGAGAATCCGTTGCCCGCCATCGATGCAGCCAGTGTACAGGAGGTACAGCCATATTGCTCCATGTGGGATGCAATCTATGACTGCCTGTTCTTCTGTATCAACCAGGATATTTATGATGCGCTGACACCGGAGCAGCAGGCTGTTGTTGACGAGTGTGGTCAGAAAGCTGTTGAGTATGAGCGTTACATCAACCGTTCCAGTGATGATGAGATCAAAGCACGCTGGGCAGACAAAAACGGTGTGACCTTCACAGAGAAAAAGGACATGGATATCGATTCCTTTAAGAAAGCAGTAGACGGTGTAGATGACTGGTTTGTTCAGGAACTGAAAAAACAGGGCTATAATGATGGTCAGGATCTGGTAGATCTGTTTACAAAGTAATCTTCATATATGTTTATAAAAAGATAAAATAGCCGGAAAGAGGCAGTTCTGAGAGGATTTTTCAGGACCGCCTCTTTTCTTTGCGGAAAAAAGATTATATACTGATAGCAGTCCGGCATTTGTCGGGCAGGAGATTATTGAAATATGACCGGAACATAAGTAAAGCATATATTCGCATTTATTTTACTGTATGCTCCGGAGAGTTGATAAAGTAAAGGAAGAAATATGATAAAGATCGATCTGATAACCGGATTTCTCGGATCCGGAAAGACAACATTTATAAAAAAAATATGCCTCCTATCTTCTGAAAAAAGGCATGAACATCGGGATCCTGGAAAATGATTTCGGGGCAGTGAATGTGGATATGATGCTGCTTCAGGATCTGATGGGAGACAACTGTGAGCTGGAGATGGTTTCCGGGGGCTGTGATGCGGACTGTCACAGACGGCGATTTAAGACAAAGCTGATCGCCATGGGAATGTGCGGTTACGACCGTGTCATCGTAGAACCATCCGGAATCTTTGATGTGGATGAGTTCTTTGACGCCCTCCATGAGGAACCGTTGGATAAATGGTATGAGATCGGAAATGTGATCGCCATTGTGGATGCGAAGCTGTCAGAGGATCTTTCAGCGGAAGCGGATTATCTGCTGGCTTCCGAGGTGGCAGATGCAGGCTGTGTATTACTGAGCAGGAGCCAGGAAGCCACGGTGGAAGAGATCAGCAGCACAAAAGAGCATCTCAACCGTGCACTTGGCCAGATCCAGTGCAGGCGCTGTCTGGACAGTGAGATCCTCACCGGAAACTGGAATGATCTTACGGACGCAGACCTGGAAAAGATCCTGGATTGCGGGTATGTGGCAGAGGATTACGTGAAGGAATCCTATGCGGAAGGCGGCGGATTTGATTCTCTGTTTTTTATGAACGTTCATAAAAGCGAGGAGGAACTTCATGAAACTGCAGAAAGGATCCTAAATGATCCAATCCTGCGGAGATGTTTTTCGCGTAAAAGGTTTTCTCAGAAAAGAAGATGGACAGTGGCTGGAGCTGAATGCTACCCGCCATGAGATCTGCATCCGGCCGGCAAAGCTGGGACAGGAGATTATGATTGTTATTGGGGAGAAACTGAATAAAGAGGTAATTGATGGATACTGGAAATAATACTGCAGGAAAAACAGCACCGGAGAGATATGTCTCAGAGAAGGCCTTTGAAGAGCTGCCAGATACCTTTCAGAAGCTAGCAGAGCTGCTTGGAGAAGATCAGTTTGAACTGGTGGCAGTGAATGATGAGAAAGATCCGCAGGATCAGAAAGCAGCTTCAGAAAGTGCTTTTTCGGAAGCAATTGCGGAAAAGCCCGATGACAATATGTACAGAGTGGATTCTTATGTAAAAACGGCGAAATCCGTCTAGTGTATCTTATGAATGATGCGGTAGAAAGCTTTCTTGTTTTTGGAAATGCCCGTATGACAGGTGTATACAAACCGGATTACGAGGCGAGATCCTGCAGATTTAAGCCGGCAGGCAGAGAATACATCCTTGTGGTTCACCAGGATGAATTCGGTGGTTGAACTTTGTTTTTGAACCCTGTCTCTGGAAAACATCTCTACGATTACAGCCGGATCGGTCATTTCTGGTAGAAGGGTATGAATACTTACGGCAGCTGGAATATCGGCTGGCGATCCTCCGCGACAAATATGATTATATAGGCGGGGACAGCTGCAACGCTCTGGAGGAGAAGCTTTCTGCACTGGTGGAATTTCCGCCATTGAATTACTGCTGTTATCCGGCTGTTCCGGAAAAGTATATTGTTCCCAGGGAAAATCCGTGGATTCCCTCGGAAAAGGCATTTGAGGTAATGGGAGAGATCGCAAGGCAGGCAGGAGACCGTACCTTTGTCAGGTGGCTTGAAATTTACCGGAAACTTCGGTTTAAATGGGTAGCACGGAAACTGGCAGGAATGCTTCACCGTACAAAACACATCCAGGTAACGATGTGCCTTTCTGAAAAGCTGCGGGAAGCTTCATCCGGATATGGGAATCGTTCTTTTGGAAAAGAAGCCGATGAAGAACTTAGAGTTCTTACAGAAAAAGCCAGGACAAAGCAGGCAGAGCTGAACGAGCAGGGTATGGGATCCGAAGTACTCAGGGAAGAACCGTTTACCATTGCCAGAGATTCTCTGGGATTTAAGGTTTATCTCATGAAATGGAACAAAGGAAGAAAAGACTGTACCGTTGAAATTGAAGAAATATGACGAAATATATATAGATCCGTAGAGAATATCTGTGAAGTGTTTTTGCCCGGCAGGGATTGCTTTTTTAAAAACACTGGGGTATAATCTAACGGAAAGAGTTAAGAACAGCCCTTTAATAAGAAAGGAGATTTTTAAAATGAAAGTAACACATATTACAGTATTGATAAATTTTTTGAGGTAATTGACAGCTGCAAGGGTAGAGTAGAGCTTGTAACAGGAGAGGGAGACAGACTGAACCTGAAATCCAAGCTTTCCCAGTATGTATCTCTTGCAAACATCTTTTCCGCTGGTGAGATCCCGGAGCTTGAGATCGTTGCAGCAGAGAAAGAGGATATCGACAAGCTTATGAACTTTATGATCAACGGCTGATAGGAAGAACGATTTTCAGGGATGTGAGCTTTTCACATCCTCTATTAATCTGAATATAAAGCAGAATAGGAATGTCTGTTTTGTAAATGGATATAATGACAGCAGATACAGAAACAGGTAATTTTTTCTCTGTCATTATGAGCATAACAGGATACAACCAGGGGGTACAATACTTCCTGGTCAAACTACGTTAAAAGGAGTGTATACAAAATGGTTAAAATTGATATTATCTCCGGTTTCCTTGGCGCCGGAAAAACAACTCTGATCAAAAAGCTTCTGAAGGATGGATTTCAGGGTGAGCAGGTAGTGCTGATCGAGAACGAGTTCGGTGAGATCGGTATTGACGGCGGCTTCCTGAAAGAGGCAGGGATCCAGATCCGTGAGATGAACTCCGGATGTATCTGCTGCTCTCTGGTAGGAGATTTCGGAACCTCTCTGAAAGAGGTTGTTACCAAATATGATCCGGACAGGATCCTGATCGAGCCGTCAGGAGTTGGTAAGCTTTCTGATGTTATCAAGGCTGTACAGGGTGTTCAGGACGAGGTTGACATTAAACTGAACAGCTATACAACTGTTGTTGATGCAAAAAAATGCAAAATGTATATGAAGAACTTCGGTGAGTTCTTTGATAATCAGATCCAGTATGCAGGTGCTATCATCATGAGCCGTACTGATATTGCAAGTGAGAAAAAGGTTCAGGAGTCCCTGGAGCTTCTCCGCAGCCTGAATAAGGATGCTGCTATCATTACAACTCCGATCGAGAATCTTGACGGTAAGAAGCTGGTAGAGGTTATGGAGCATCCGGTATCCCTGGAGCAGGAGATGCTTGAGGAGGAGCATGAGCATCATCATCACCACGACGGAGAGTGTGGCTGCGGCCATGATCATGAAGAGCATGAGCATCACCATCACCACGACGGAGAGTGTGGCTGTGGACATGACCACCACCATCATCATGCAGATGAGGTCTTCACAAGCTGGGGCCGTGAGACTATTAAAAAATATACACGTGAGGGACTTGAGAAGATCCTTGAGGCACTTTCCGAGTCTGATAAATACG
>ENA-OQIM01000441-OQIM01000441.1-human-gut-metagenome-genome-assembly--contig:-NODE-441-length-15858-cov-2.598500_pt1 | contig 15858 bp, 22 predicted proteins | sample MGYA00242579_ERZ504744 | MGnify/ENA primary metagenome ERZ504744 (study PRJEB26092, sample SAMD00036441) | human gut metagenome | host: Homo sapiens | study: EMG produced TPA metagenomics assembly of...
GAGTAAAACGGAACGAGCAAAAAATCGAAACAAGCTTAGACGAAGTGGCGTGATGGTTGCGTCGAGCGTCGGTATGGTAGACGGTCGAGCTGGGAATGGCGAGGGTTCACGGTTCCGATTCCTCATCAGCTACTTAAGAAAGATCCCGGGAAACCGGGATTTTTTCATTATATAAAAACAACGGGAGACAGATCGGAAAAAACGAGGTGAAAAGAATGGAGTCAAAACGTAAGGTACTGCAGAAGCTGTTCCTTTCCACGCTGTATCTGAGCGCGTTTACGTTCGGAGGCGGGTATGTGATTGTGACGCTGATGAAGAAAAAGTTCGTGGATGAGTACCACTGGATTGAGGAAAATGAGATGCTGGACCTGGTAGCGATTGCACAGTCGTCGCCGGGGCCGATTGCGGTAAACGGAGCGATTGTCGTCGGGTATAAGCTGGCGGGGATGATTGGTGTGCTGGTTTCGATTATTGGAACGATTATTCCGCCGTTTCTGATTATCTCTGTGATTTCGGTCTGCTATCAGGCGTTCCGGGATAATTTTTTCGTGAGCCAGATGCTCGAAGGAATGCAGGCAGGCGTCGGAGCGTGATTGCATCCGTGACGTATGAGATGGGAGCCGGGGTTGTGAAAGAAAAAGATCCACTGTCGCTGGTGATTCTTGTCTGTGCGTTTGCAGCAGCCTGTTTTTTCAAGGTCAACGTGATTTATATTGTACTGGTCTGCGGTGCCATCGGTGCGGTGCGGACGATTCTGGCGAAACGGAGGGGTGCGAAATGATCTATCTTCAGTTATTTTTAAGCTTTTCCAGATCGGCCTGTTCAGCTTCGGCGGAGGCTATGCCGCCATGCCGTTGATTCAGGGGCAGGTGGTGCAGGGACACGGCTGGCTGTCGATGTCGGAGTTTACGGATCTGATTACCATCTCCCAGATGACGCCGGGGCCGATCGCAGTCAATTCGGCTACGTTCGTCGGAATTAAAATCGCTGGTGTTCCGGGCGCACTTGCGGCAACGTTTGGCTGTATTCTGCGTCGTGTATTCTTGTCACATTGCTTGCGAAACTCTATTTAAAATACCGTGAAATGGCAATGCTCCAGGGCATCCTCCGCTCCCTCCGCCCGGCGGTTGTGGCGATGATCGGTTCCGCAGGGATTTCAATTCTGGTCACGGCGTTTTGGAGCAGTGAAGGAGATACCGTGATCCGGCTGGCGCAGACGAACTGGAGTCTTGTCGTGATCTTTATCATCAGCCTCATCCTGCTGCAGAAAGGCAAAAAGAACCCATCTTTGTGATGGTACTGGCCGGGGTGATGAAGGTGGCAGTGGCGCTGGTGGAAAAATTTGCGGCATGCTGTGGGACGATTTTTTAAATTCAAAGGTGAATGCTTTTCAGGACGTATTAAACTCAAAAATATATATCGATAAAACAGGATTGCTGGAATACACCAACAGTGTGATTGACACAACATCGAAGTTTATCTGCAACAGCCGCCCCAGAAGATTTGGAAAATCGATCACAGCGGATATGATGACTGCGTACTACAGCAGAGGTCTGGATACAGAAGAAATGTTTGAAAAGCTTAATATTGGTCAGGCGGCAAATCAGAAAATACAGGATGAATATCAAACAGCAGATTCTTAATAGGGAAGGTAAACATAGTGTTATACATTATTTTTGATTTTATAATGGCAGTAATTATGTTTATGTCACTTCCTTTTATTATTGGAATAATGGTAGATATCCGCTATCAGGGAATTGGGTGCTTTGCGGCATGGGTAATATGGGGAGTTATGTTTATCTTATTGTTGAGGCTGTTTAATGCTCTGAAATTAAGATGTCAAAAAAGCCAGAAAAAAGATAAAAAGGATCTTTCTTTCTAAACATGAATCGTGTATAATAAACATTACTGTTCGGGGCCTGCCTGGAGAAATCCAGAAAGGCTCCGATTTATGTCATTTATTTTATACAGCAAGAAAAGGGGGAAACCATGCAGAAACACAGAAAATTTATTGGGAACAAACGGTTTTACCTGATGGTGCTTGGCGTTGCGATGCCGATTATGATTCAGAACGGTATCACCAACTTTGTCAGCCTTCTCGACAACATCATGGTAGGACAGGTCGGCACCGAGCAGATGTCCGGTGTTGCGATCGTCAATCAGCTTCTTTTTATCTATAACCTCTGTATCTTTGGAGGCGTGTCTGGCGCAGGAATCTTCACTGCGCAGTATTTCGGACAGGGCAACGACGAGGGTGTGCGAAACACCTTCCGCTTCAAGCTCTGGATCGGCGTGATCCTGACGGCAGCGGCAATCACTATTTTCCTTGGTGCGCACGAGCCTCTGATTCGTCTCTACCTGACAGGCGATCAGGGAAGCCAGGACATGAATGCGACATTAGCCTATGGCATTTCTTATATGAAGGTCATGCTGGTAGGACTCCCGCCGTTCCTGTTTGTGCAGCTTTATGCCAGCACGCTGCGCGAATGCGGCGAGACAATGCTTCCGATGAAGGCCGGTATTACCGCTGTCTTCGTTAATCTGGTTTTTAACTACATTTTAATCTACGGAAAATTCGGTGCACCGCAGCTCGGCGTTGTCGGCGCGGCAGCCGCAACGGTGCTGTCCCGTTACGTGGAGATGGCGATTGTGCTGATCCGCACGCATGGAAACAAAGAAAAATATCGTTTTACGAAGCATCTGTACCGCACGATCCGTGTTCCGGCGGCTTTGACGAAACAGATCCTCATCAAAGGAACACCGCTGATGCTGAACGAAACGTTCTGGGCCGGCGGCGTTGCGATCCTGATGCAGTGTTACTCCGTGCGTGGACTGAATGTCGTAGCCGCGATGAATATCTCCAACACGATCTCGAACCTGTTCAACGTCGTTTTCATCGCACTCGGCGATTCCGTTGCCATCATCGTCGGACAGCTCCTCGGAGCCGGAAGGATGGAAGAGGCAAAGGATACCGATACGAAGCTGATCACGTTTTCTGTATTACTCTGTATTGTGATCGGCGCGCTGATGGCGCTCGTGGCTCCGCTCTTCCCACGCCTCTACAACACGACGGACGAAGTACGCCACATGGCGGCAATCTTCATCGTGGAAGTGGCCATGTTCATGCCGGTCAATGCATTCCTGCATGCAAGCTACTTTACCCTGCGCTCCGGTGGAAAAACGATCATCACGTTCCTGTTCGACAGCGTATTCATCTGGGTTGTCAGTGTGCCGGTGGCTTTCTGCCTGAGCCGTTTTACCGGACTTTCGATCTACGCAATCTACTTTATGGTTATGTCGGTTGACTGATCAAGTGCGTGATTGGATTTGTCCTTGTCAAGAAAGGAGTCTGGCTGCAGAATATTGTGGCGGAGTAAAGAAAAAAATCTGTCTGTTTTCCAGTCTGAAAAGGATGGGAGGCGGGCAGATTTTTGCTTTATAAAAAACTTTGTTGAATTTTACTGTAAAGCAAAAAAAGCCCTCCGGGCAGGATCGGACTGCGGCTGAGAGAAAGAAAAAGAGTATTTTTGATAAAATTTCGCAAATGAAGCAGCCGTTTTTGGCGGAAAAGTAGAAATTTTTCATTAATCAAAACACCGGTTGAAATTTAGAGAACGCTTGTTATAATAGGGGTGCAGCGAACAGACATCCCGTGTGACGCGTGAATCTCTCTTCCTATTATTAATGAGACGCAGTCACACATGAAATGGAGGAAAAAAGCGATGGATTACGCAAAAGAATCATTAAAAATGCACTATGAATTACGCGGAAAGCTTGAGGTCACTTCCCGGGCGGCCGTAGATACAAAAGATGCCTTGAGTCTTGCCTATACACCGGGTGTGGCGGCGCCGTGCCTGGAAATTCAGAAAGATGTCAACAAGAGCTACGAGCTGACCAGAAGATGGAACACGGTAGCTGTTGTTACAGATGGAACCGCAGTTCTCGGACTTGGAGATATCGGCCCGGAGGCCGGCATGCCGGTCATGGAAGGAAAATGCGTGCTGTTTAAAGAATTCGGTGGTGTCGATGCAATCCCGCTCTGCGTGCGCAGCAAGGATGTGGATGATATTGTCAATACCGTGCGTCTTCTCGCAGGAAGCTTCGGCGGTGTCAACCTGGAGGACATCTCCGCACCGAGATGTTTTGAGATCGAGAAGAAATTAAAGGAATGCTGTGATATTCCGATTTTCCACGATGATCAGCATGGAACAGCCGTGATCACACTGGCCGGTGTCATCAATGCGCTGAAACTGGTTGGAAAGAAACTGGATGAAGTCAAAATTGTTACCTCAGGAGCCGGTGCAGCCGGAATCGCCATTATCCGCCTGCTGATTTCGATGGGTCTCAAAAACGTCATCATGACAGACCGCAAAGGTGCGATTTACGAGGGACGCGACGGCCTCAACCCGATCAAAGAGGAGATGGCGAAGATCACAAACTACAACCATGAGAAGGGCACGCTTGCAGAGGTAATCAAAGGAGCCGATATTTTTATTGGCGTTTCTGCGCCGGGTACGCTCACTCCCGATATGGTACGTACGATGCAAAAGATCCGATCATCTTTGCCTGCGCAAATCCGACGCCGGAGATTTTCCCGGACGAGGCGAAAGCAGCAGGAGCAGCCGTTGTCAGCACAGGAAGAAGCGATTACCCGAACCAGGTCAACAACGTACTCTGCTTCCCGGGCATCTTCCGCGGAGCGCTCGATGTGAGAGCATCTGATATCAACGATGAAATGAAGGTCGCAGCAGCTTACGCAATCGCAGGCCTGGTAAGCGATGAAGAGCTGAACGCAGACTACATCCTCCCGGCAGCCTTTGATCCGCGTGTCAAAGATGCGGTGGCAGCAGCCGTTGCAGAGGCAGCAAGAAAGAGCGGCGTAGCGAGAATTTAAACAGAGTTTGATACAAAAGAAAACGACAGAAAAAGGCTTCCCGGACAGCAAGGAAATCCGGGAAGCTTTTTGCGTATCGTTAAGAATTATGAAAGAAAGCAGCAGTTACATTCAGCCAGCCAGATCGTCTTCTGCCGGCAGTTCCGGTCCGGTCAGAGCGTACGGATCGAGAATGTCGTCGAGCTGTTTCTGTGTCAGCAGTTCGTCTTTCAGAACCAGAGAAGTAACACTCTCGCCCGTCTTCAGCGATTTCTTTGCAATCGAGGCCGCTTTCTGGTATCCGATATACGGGCAGAGCGCCGTTGTGATGCCGACACTCTTCGAAACGAGATCCTCGCACCGTTTCTCATTTGCGGTAATGCCGAGAATACAGTTCTTCACAAGCGTATTCACAGCGCCTGTCATCGAGGTGATGGAAGAGAACAGGGAGTAGAAGACAACCGGCTCAAACGCGTTCAACTCCATCTGCCAGCCTCAGCCGCCATCGTGATTGTGGTGTCGTTTCCGATGACATGGAAGGCAACCTGTGTCACAACCTCCGGGATCACCGGGTTGATCTTGCCCGGCATAATCGAGGATCCGTTCTGCATCGGCGGCAGGTTGATCTCGCCGAATCCGGTTCGCGGTCCGCTGGACAGCAGGCGCAGGTCGTTGCACATCTTGGAGAGGTTGACGGCGCAGGTCTTAACGTGTTGGAGATCGTCACAAATCCGTCGAGGTTCTCCGTCGCGTCAAACAGATCGTCCGCCTGCATCAGCGGATAGCCTGTCACAGCAGCGAGGGTCGGCACGATGTGGTGGAGATAGTAATCGGAAGCATTGATCGTCGTACCGATGGCTGTTCCGCCGAGGTTCAGGGTGAACAGCTCTTTTCTGGCGCGTTCGATCCGGCGGATATCACGCTCGATCATCGTTGCGTAAGCGTGGAAGCTCTGGCCGAGACGCATCGGAACAGCGTCCTCAAGCTGGGTTCTTCCCATCTTTAAAATGTGGTCAAATTCCTGGGACTTATCGAGCAGTGCTGCGTGGAGTGACTCGAGCGCATGCAGAAGATCCGGGAGCAGATCGAGCACGGTCAGTTTTCCTGCACTTGGGATAACGTCGTTTGTGGACTGTGCCATGTTGACGTGGTCATTCGGGTGGACAATGGTATAATCACCCTTGGCGCCGCCCAGGATTTCGATGGCGCGGTTTGCGATGACTTCGTTTGCGTTCATATTAGCACTCGTTCCGGCGCCGCCCTGGATGCCGTCAACGATGAACTGGTCTTTTAATTTGCCGGCAATGATTTCATCACAGGCATAGATAATGGCAGCCGCTTTTTCCTCCGGCAGTCTCTGTGCTTCGCGGTTGGAGATGGCAGCTGCCTTTTTAATTTTCGCCAGATTCTGGATCATGACCGGGTGGATCGGCGTTCCCGTGATGGGGAAATTCCGTTTTGCCCGCAGGGACTGTACCCCGTAGTAGGCGTCGGAGGGGACTTCAAGGGAACCAATGGAATCTGCTTCAATTCTTGTTTTCATAATAATCTCCTTCTTTCTGCACGCATTGAGTTGTGTATATTGTCTGAAACAATTCTTGCTTTGCCTTTCGATACCGGAAGAATAACACCAGGGCAGAAATTTGTAAATACCGCCGCCGAAGAACTGTGGAATTTTATTTATTTTTGCATTTGATTTTAAATACCAAGGGAAAGAGGCACTTTTACTTATTTTTCGAAAGCAGTTTCCGCGAGGACACGTTTTCGTAGACAAAAAACGGCGAACGTGATATGCTGAACAGTATAAAAGTGAAAAACAGGAGAGCAGCGTATGAAACATGAAAAAAGCAAGAACGATGCGATGCGCCATGAGCTCGATCACATCGATGCAAAAAATCCTGATCTTCTTCGGGAAAACGCCAGGATGCCGCTGAAAGAAATCGCGGAACACGTATTTTTATCCTCCCCGGCAGTTTCCGCCAGAATTGAGCGGCTGGAGAAGGAAGGCTACATTACAGGATATCAGGTCAAATTAAATCCGGCGCTTTTGGGATATCCGATCAAAGCGTTCATCAACTCGAGGTTGAGCCGGTTCAGAAAAAGAATTTTATCCCTATATTGAAAAGGTCCACAATGTCGTGGAATGTAATTGCGTTACCGGTGATTACTCCATGCTCATTGAGGGCCTTTTTGTTAGTACCATTGAGCTCGACCAGTTTATCGGCGAGCTGCAGCATTTTGGACGGACGCGGACGCAGATCGTGTTCTCGACCTCCGTGGAGCACCGCCAGGTGACCGCACACGAGGCAGAAGAATAGGCACCGGTCCGCTCCGGCGGCTTTGTGTACCGAAAAAAATGCTTTGCAGGAGAATGCTTTTGTGTTATAGTGATAGAATACACAGAGCATTTTGCGCCCTTTTCGGGGCAGTGCTCCAAACGAAAAGATTCGAGGGAGGCCTGACCTTATTATGGAAGAAAAAGAAGTTGTTTCCAAAAATTTTATCGAGCTTGCGATTGACAAAGATCTGGCAGAGGGCGTTTACGACCATGTCTGCACACGATTCCCGCCGGAGCCAAACGGCTATCTTCATATCGGACATGCAAAATCCATCCTGTTAAACTACGGTTTATCACAGGAGTACAACGGAGAGTTCCACATGCGTTTCGATGATACAAACCCGACGAAAGAGAAAACCGAGTTTGTTGATTCCATCAAAGCCGATATCCAGTGGCTTGGTGCAGACTGGAAAGATCATCTGTACTACGCATCCGATTATTTCCCACAGATGTATGAGGCAGCCGTAAAACTGATCAAAAAAGGAAAAGCATTCGTCTGCGATCTGTCCGCAGAGGAGATCCGTGAGTACCGCGGAACCTTAACCGAGCCTGGAAAAGAGAGCCCGTACCGCAATCGTTCCGTAGAGGAAAACCTGGACCTGTTCGAGCGCATGAAAAACGGCGAATTCGAGGACGGAAGCAAAGTACTCCGTGCGAAAATCGATATGGCATCACCGAACATCAACATGAGAGACCCGGTTATCTACCGTGTAGCCCATATGCATCACCACAGAACCGGCGATACCTGGTGCATCTACCCGATGTACGACTTCGCGCATCCGATCGAGGACGCCATCGAAGGCATTACCCATTCTATCTGTACGCTGGAGTTTGAGGACCACCGTCCGCTGTACGACTGGGTTGTACGCGAGCTGGAATATCCGATGCCGCCGCGCCAGATTGAGTTTGCAAAGCTGTATCTGACTAACGTGGTTACCGGAAAACGTTACATCAAAAGCTGGTAGAGGACGGCGTGGTAGACGGCTGGGATGACCCGCGTCTCGTATCCATCGCAGCACTCCGCCGCAGAGGCTTTACACCGGAGTCCATCAAGAAATTCGTAGATCTGTGCGGTGTATCAAAAGCAAACAGCTCCGTTGACTATGCGATGCTGGAGTACTGCATCCGCGAGGATCTGAAGCTGAAAAAAGCCCGTACCATGCAGTCTTAAATCCGGTGAAACTTGTCATCGACAACTATCCGGAAGACCAGATTGAGATGCTGGAAGTACAGAATAACCTCGAGAATCCGGAGCTTGGCAGCCGTCAGGTACCGTTCGGAAGAGAACTGTACATCGAGCGCGAAGACTTCATGGAGGAGCCGGTCCGCAAATACTTCCGTATGTTCCCGGGCAATGAAGTCCGCCTGATGAACGCATACTTCGTCACCTGCACCGGATGCGAGAAAGACGAGAACGGAAATATTACCGTAATCCATGGAACGTACGATCCGGAGTCCAAGGGAGGAAATTCCCCGGACGGAAGAAAAGTAAAAGGAACAATCCACTGGGTAGCAGCAAAGACCGCCGTCAAAGCAGAGTGCCGTCTGTACGAAAACCTGATCGACGAGGAGAAGGGCGTTTACAACGAGGATGGTTCCATGAACCTGAATCCGAATTCCCTGACCGTATTAAAAGAGTGCTATCTGGAGCCGTCTTTAAAAGATGCGAAAGCATATGACAGCTTCCAGTTTGTCAGAAACGGATTCTTCTGTGTAGACGCAAAAGATTCCAAAGAGGATGCGCTGGTGTTCAACCGTATCGTATCCCTGAAGAGCTCTTTCAAGCTACCGGCAGCGAAATAAATAAGAATTTTGAAATGGAACAGAGCAGCCGCCTGGATGAAACCGACATCCCAAGCGGCTGTTCTTTTTGTCAGGGGAGATGGGAAGATGAATGAATTGACGATTTCGCTGGATCCGCATCGGAAGACACCGCTCTATGAGCAGATCTACGGTTTTATCCGCGAGGAAATCCGCGGCGGACGGATCCGTGCAGGGGAGCGGCTGCCGTCGGCGCGGGCGCTTTCGGGCTATCTGTCGGTGAGCCGGAGTACCGTGGATCTGGCGTATGAGCAGCTGGTATCCGAAGGGTATCTGGAGAGTGTGCCGTGCAAAGGCTACTTTGTCTGTGAGATTGAGGGGCTGTACCGCCTCGATGAAAAGAAAGAGGAGACAAAAGAGGATGATACCGCGGAACAGATGCCGTTCCGCTACGATTTTGCCGTGACCGGTACGGCGCCGGGCGGATTTCCGCAGAACAGCTGGAAGAAGATCTCGAAAGAAGTCCTGCTGGACGCAGATGACAGCCTGTTCCAGCTCGGGGATGCGAAGGGCGAGCACGGTCTTCGGGAGGCAATCCGCGACTATCTGCACCACGCACGCGGCGTGAACTGCCGCACGGAGCAGATCATCGTCGGAGCGGGAAATGATTATCTGCTGATGCTGCTTTCGGTGATCTTAGGGCGTGGCCATAAAGTGGCGATGGAAAATCCGACCTACATCAGTGCCTACCGCTGTTTTGCGAAGCTCGGCTATGCGATGTGTACGATTTCGATGGACGAAGCGGGCATGCGGCCGGCGGAGCTGGAAAAAAGCGGGGCGGATCTGGCGTACATCATGCCGTCGCACCAGTTCCCGATGGGCATGGTCATGCCGATGAAGCGGCGGATGCAGCTCCTTGTGTGGGCATCGAGGGAAAATGGGCGGTATCTGATTGAGGATGATTACGACAGTGAATTCCGCTACAAGGGCCGCCCGATCCCGGCACTGCAGGGCAATGACACAGAGGGAAAAGTGATCTATCTTGGAACGTTTTCGCGGGCGATTGCGCCGTCCATCCGCATCAGCTACATGGTGCTGCCGGAGACGCTGCTGCTGCCTACGAGGAGAACGGAAGATGCTTTTCCGCGACAGTTTCGAAGACGGACCAGAAGATTCTGGAAGGGTTTATGCGGAGCGGCGCGTTCGAGCGCCATCTGAACCGGATGCGTGCACAGTATAAAGGGAAACACGACCTGCTGATCCGGCTTCTGAAGGAGTTTGGGCGGGAGTACACGGTGTCCGGCGAGAATGCGGGCGTCCATGTGCTGGTCCACCTGCCGAGAGGACTCTCCGAAGCGGAGGCGGTGCAGCGGGCAAAAGAGGATGGCGTGCGCGTGTACGGGCTGGAACGGTACTGCATCGGCGCTGCCGCAGATCCCGCACAGGGCGGCACAGTGCTGCTTGGGTACGCCGGGCTTTCTGAGGAGGAGATTGCAGAGGCAGCTGCGATTCTGAAAAAGTGCTGGAATGCGTGAAAAAAGATATGAAAAAAACGGATTGCTTCGTCAGTAACAAAAACTGACGGAACAATCGTTTTTACTGTTTGATAGAGAGTTACAATGCGGACAGGATCAGCAGCCCAGCTCTTCGGTCAGCTCGCAGATCTCATCGATGATCGATCCAATCGTCTCGATCGTATCGAGAAGCGGTGCATCCGTCGAGATATCAACGCCGGCCATTTTTGCCAGCTCTTCCGGTGTCTTCGTGCTTCCGGCGGTCAGTACCTTTTTCCAGTCATCGACAGCGGTCTGGCCTCGGTTTCGATGCGCCTGCAGACCTGTGTGGCAACGGTCAGTCCGGCGCTGTAGGTGTAGGAGTAAAGTCCCATATAGTAATGCGGCTGGCGCATCCAGGTGAGCGCTGCGTCATCGGAAATTTCCACATCATCGCCCCAGAACTTCTGCAGGGTCTCTTTCATAATGCTGCTTAACGTCTCAGCCTGTACGCTGTCGCCGGCATCGATGAGCTTGTAAACCTCGCGCTGGTAAGCAGCCTCCATCAGATGGGTGACGAAGTTATGATAATATGTGTTGCTGATCATACAGCTTAAAACCCAGCGGCGGAACCGTTTGTCCGGGGTCGTTTTCAGCAGATAATGAGCCATAAGAAGCTCGTTCATGGTAGACGGCGCCTCGACAAAATAAGAGGAAACCTCGGTATCGAGAATCGCCTGTGCGCCGTTGCAGAGACGGAAATGGCCGGCGTGGCCGAGTTCATGCGCCAGCGTGAAAACATCTGCCATGCGGTTATTCCAGCTTAAGAGAATAAAGGAACCTTTTCCGTACGGGCTGGCACAGAAGCCGCCGGTGGATTTTCCCTGGTTCTGTGCAAAGTCAACCCAGCGTTTTTTGTAGGCCTCCTGAATCATGGAACGTAATCATCACCGAGAATGGCAAGACCTTTTTCGATGTACTGTTTTGATTCCTCGATCGTGACAGACGGATCGTACTCCGGGTCGACGGCGATTTTCAGATCGGCGAAGGTCATGCGGTCAAGGTTGTGGACCTTTTTCAGCAGGCGGGCATATTTGCGCATATGCGGAGCCAGGCGGGTGGTGATGAGATCGATCTGGCGGTTGTACAGCTCACGGCTGACCTGCTGCGGGAACAGCAGAGAATCGATGACGGAATCGAAGCCGCGCAGCGTGGCCATGGTCTTTTCTGTCTGCAGCTGGGCATTGTAAGCAGCTGCCGTTACATTTTCGTACTGTCTGATTTTTGCAGAAAAGGCGGAGAATGCACTGCGGCGGATATCGGTGTCTTTTTCGTACTCGTAATTATCCTCAAACAGGGAGTAGCCGAGCGGATATTCTTTTCCGTTTACGGTGAAAGAATCAAATTTCATATCGCAAGCTTTGCCATGTTGTAGATCTGGTACGGAGCCGAGAAGGTCTGGGACAGAGCGGAAATGGCACGCTCGGTTTCCGGGCTCAGGCGGTGTGCCTTGTTGCGGAGAATCTCGGCGAGATAGCAGCGGTTCGTATCTGACTGCTGCATGGCCTCGTTCAAAACATCCTCGGACTGTTCGGAAAGCTCACTATCGATAAAGGTGAGACGGCTGAAAATCTCAGAGATCAGGCTGTTGATGCGGTCGTTGCGCGTCTGGTTTGCACTGTTGTAATAGTCGACAGAGACGGCGAGATCGCAGTAGTTGGCGGTCAGTGTGATCAGACGGTAGACCTCCTGGTAATCGTCGAGGCAGTGGTTGATCGTGGCTGCATCGGTGAGGTTTCCTTTGTAGGATGCTTCCATAGAAAGACTTAATTCTTTCATTTTCTGCGCATCAGCCAGCATGGCCTCCTCGGTTGGATAAATTAAAGACAGGTCCCAGGTAAGTTCTACAGGAACGTCATCGCGTTTTGCAAGTTCCATAACAATCTCCTTTCCATAAAAAAGGGGAGGTTTCCCTCCCCAGGAATTACTTCCTTATGTTTCTATATTCTGTTTTTGGGTTTTATTCTGTGGTTACTTCGCTTTCTTCCTGTGGAGAAACTTCACGATCCGCACAGCTTTCTTTTTCAGCGTCTTCTTCTTCGGACTCTGCGGTTTCGCTTTCAGCTTCTGTATCAGCTGTTTCGGAACCTTTATTGCAAGCTGCAGATTCCGGATCCGGTGCAGCATCCTCCGCACCTTTCGTTTTCGGAAGGGTCGTATAAGTACGTTCAGCAGGAGCAGGCTCTTCCTCTTCAAATTCGTCTTTAAAATCGTCAAAATCTGTTTCAAGATCTGCTTTTCCTTTCCGGATAAAATAGACTGCCGCACCGCAGGCTGCGCCGACAGCGGCAGAAGCCAGAGTAAGCAGAATACGTTTTGATTTTCGTGACATCTCGATTCAAGTCTCCTTTCAAATGCCGTCCTTTGAAACTATTGTAATACAGTTTCAACAAAAAAGAAAGTAAAATCTTACAGAATTCGGAAAAAGTGCCAAAGAAAACAAGAAAAAGAAGGTTTCCTGACACAGAAACAGAATCAGGCAAGGATAAACTTACGAAGAATCTCCGCCACGCCGCTGTGATTGCAGTCGTTTTCCGTGATATAATCGGCACTCGCCTTTACGGCATCGGTCGCATTTTTCATGGCGGCACCGACGGCAGCGGCTCGATCATCGAAATATCATTTTCCTGATCTCCGGCAGCCACGGTGTTGGCAAGCGGAATCTGAAGAAGCTCGCAGAGTTTTTTCACGGCATGGCCCTTGGAAACGTGTTCCGGGACATGCTCGAGGTAATGCGGGCTGGAGTAGAACATCGAAATTTTTCCTTTTGACCACGGCTCCATGGCAGCGCGGTAAGCGTCCATTTTTGCACGGTCGTGGAGATCAATCACGATCATCTTGCATGGTTCCTCGGCGAGGTGCTCCGGCAGAAGCGGATCTTCCACGACGGGAATGTGGATTGCCTGTGTGTAAACGCGCGTTTCCTCGCCTGCATGGCGGCAGAGAAGGGAGGTGTCGGAGTAGGTGTGGCAGTAGAGGCCTGCCTCCTGCGTTTTTTCAAAGATCACGCGTGCATATTCGAGCGGAATCGTGCGGCGGTACAGCGTTTTCTTTGCCGCGCAGTCGTAAATCAGTCCGCCGTTGAATGCGATGGCATAGCAGCCTTCGCGGTCGAGTCCGAGCTCTTTTAAGATCGGCAGAAAGCCGGAGAGCGGGCGGCCGGTGTTGAACACAATTTTGTGGCCGGCAGCAAGTGCCTCTGAAATGGCATCCATGTTTTCTTTTGTCACCTGCTTTTCGGAATTCAGCAGGGTATCATCCATATCGGTAAAAAATATTTTCACAGTCTGATTCATATTCTCTTTTTTTCCTTTCCAAGAATCTGAAAAACAGTTTCATTTTAGCATAAAGTGCCGGAAAATAAAATATGGTTGCGCAGGGAAAAAATACAGGATATAATGATTGCGGACAAGAAGAGAGAGAAGAAAGAAAATCGAAGAACAAAAGAGACAATGAAGGGAAGTCAGAATATGATAAAAGCTTGTATCTTTGACCTGGACGGCACCATCGCAGACACTGTAGAGTCGATTGCGCACGCAGTCAACCGCGTTCTGGAACATTTTGGACTTGTGCCGCGCCCGGTAGAAGCCTTCAACTTTTACGCCGGAGACGGTTTCGATCTGGCAGTGGAGCGCGCTTTAAAAGACGCCGGAGATGCAGAGCTCAACTATCTGCAGGAGGCATCCGCCTTGGCCGCGCGTGGTTCAACGAGGACCCGCTGTATCACGTAAAACCGTATCCTAATATGCTGGAAACCCTGACCGCGCTGCGGGAAGAAGTTCCGATTGCCGTATGTTCCAACAAGCCGCACGAGGCGGCCATCCACGTCGTGGAGAGCGTGTACGGACCGGGCTTTTTCAACCGGATTCAGGGGCAGACCGCAGAAATCCCGAGAAAGCCGTCTCCGATCGGTGCGCTCGCGATTGCAGACGCACTCGGCGCCAGACCGGAAGAGTGCCTGTACTTTGGCGATACCAATACGGATATGCAGACCGGAAACGCCGCAGGCATGTTTACCGTTGGTGTGACGTGGGGATTCCGCCCGCGCCAGGAGCTGATCGACAACCATGCGATGGAGCTGCTCGACGGCCGGAGGAAATCTTAACGCTTTTTCACAGAAAGAATCAGGAAAAATAAAACGAACAGAGGAGAAAACCAGAATGGGAGAATATACTGAAGAATGCATCAACACATTTTTAATGAATCAGGGCCAGTTATTCGACGAGCCGGTGGCTGAAAATTACGATGAGGCAGAGGCCTTTCTGGAGGACTGCCTTGCAGTCGTTGCCGACAATCTGGACGACGTGCGCGCCTACATGGAAGAAGAGGGCATGGACGTGGAAGAAATGTCGGATGCAGAATTAGAAGAGCAGAGCGAAGTCTTTGCCCTGCCGGACGGCCAGTATCTGATCGTGATGGGATAAAAAACGAGAGGAAATTAAAAAGAATGAAATATGATGTCATTATTATCGGCGCAGGCCCGTCAGGTATTTTCTGTGCCTATGAACTGCTGAAAGAAAAACCGGATCTGAAGGTGCTGATGATCGAAAAAGGACGTTCGATCGAGAGCCGTCAGTGTCCAAAGAGAAAAACGAAAAAATGCGTGAACTGCAAACCGTGCTCGATCACAACGGGATTTGCCGGAGCAGGCGCATTCTCCGACGGAAAGCTTTCTCTTTCCCCGGATGTCGGTGGAAATCTGCCGGAGATTTTAGGATATGAAAAGACGGTTGAGCTGATCCATGAGTCCGACCAGATCTATCTGGATTTCGGCGCAGACAAGAATGTTTACGGTGTCGATAAAGAAAAAGAGATCCGTGAGATCCGCCGCAGAGCGATCAACGCCAACCTGAAGCTGATCGAATGTCCAATCCGCCATCTCGGAACCGAGGAGGGATACAAGATTTACAGCCGCCTCGAGGATCACTTAAAAGAGATCGGCGTGGAGATGAAATTCAACACGATGGTCAATGATATTACGATCGAGGACGGCCGTGCGACAGCTGTAACACTTGAGGACGGAACGGTTTACGAGGCAGATGAGATTGTCTCCGCAGTAGGCCGCGAGGGAGCCGACTGGTTCTCACATATCTGCAACGGCCACGGCATCGAGACCGAGGTCGGAACCGTCGATATCGGTGTCCGCGTGGAAGTCCGTGACGAGGTCATGGAGTTCCTGAACAAGAACCTGTACGAGGCAAAACTCGTTTACTATACCCCGACTTTTGACGACAAAGTGCGTACCTTCTGTACGAACCCGTCCGGTGAGGTGGCAACTGAGTATTATGAAAACGGTCTGGCAGTTGTAAACGGTCACGCCTACAAATCCCAGG
>ENA-OQIM01000443-OQIM01000443.1-human-gut-metagenome-genome-assembly--contig:-NODE-443-length-15819-cov-1.657214_pt1 | contig 15819 bp, 18 predicted proteins | sample MGYA00242579_ERZ504744 | MGnify/ENA primary metagenome ERZ504744 (study PRJEB26092, sample SAMD00036441) | human gut metagenome | host: Homo sapiens | study: EMG produced TPA metagenomics assembly of...
TGCCGGTCAACAACCTGGTCTATGCCCTGGCTTCTCCCAACCGCATCGGTGATACCTCATGGATAAAGACAGGCAAAGTGGCATGGGATTGGTGGAATGACTGGAATCTGAAAGGAGTGCCGTTTAAAGCCGGTATCAACATGGATACGTATAAATATTATATCGATTTCGCCAGCCGGAACGGATTGGAGTTTATTGTGTTGGATGAAGGATGGTATGATCCGAAGAGCGGGGATATGCTAACCGTTATTCCCGAACTTGATTTGCCGGAACTGATAGTATACGGTAAATCCAAAGGGGTGGAAATAGTGCTTTGGACGGTGTTTAATGTACTCGACAGCCAGTTGGAAGCAGCTTGTAAGAAATATGCGGATATGGGAATCAAAGGTTTTAAGGTGGATTTTCTGGATCGTGATGATCAGACTGCCGTCGAAATGGTGTATCGCATCGCTGAGATGACAGCCCGGTATAAATTAACCCTTGATCTGCACGGCATTTACAAACCGACAGGTATCAACCGTACCTACCTCATATTATCAATTTTGAAAGCGTGTTCGGCATGGAAGAGGTGAAATGGACGGATATCAAGAATAATATGCCTCTTTATGATGTTACTTTCCCCTATATCCGTATGATGGCGGGACCGGTGGATTATACGCCGGGAGCTATGCGCAATGCTACGAAGGCGGATTGCGCGCCATGTATTACACACCGGCCAGCATGGGAACCCGGTGTCATCAGCTGGCTGCCTATATTGTACACGATTCTCCTTTTACCATGTTGTGTGATGCGCCTACCAACTATCTGAATGAGCAGGAATGTGTGGATTTCATGGCTTCTCTGCCTGTGGAGGTGGATTCTACTTTTATTGCTTCGGGCGAGTTGGGAAAATATATTGTAACAGTGCGTAAGAAGGATGTGACTGGTATATCGGTGGTATGACCAATTGGGATGAACGTGATGTGCAACTCGATTTCTCTTTCCTTCCCGAAGGAGTGTCTTATACGGCTGTTTTGTTTAAAGACGGTGTGAATGCCAACAAGCAGGCCGAGGACTATCGGAAAGAAACAATCTGCATAAATAAAGACAGCCGGTTGACTTTGCATCTGGCATCGGGAGGTGGATTCGCTATGAAGTTGGAGCTTTGCCCTGTTCACGGACAGGTTACCGGTATTCCTGAAGGGAAAAATATTCCTTCTTTCTATCAGAAATACATAGAGACAGAAGGTCTGTATGTCACCTCTTCCGGAAAGGTGAGCGATGAGGCCTTATTGAAAGCCTGTGATATCATCAGTTTGATGTTGGCAAAACGTCCGGATGTGAAGGCACACATGGTGAAGAAAGGCTGCCACGTCATGATAATCGGTAAAGATGAGGAAACTTGCGATTTGCCGGAATTTGCTCATATCTGCAATTGTGAGGACAGCATTAAATATTGGAACTGGCGTGCCCGTGGTTTTGGTGGGGCACCGGAGGATGAATTTTCATCCAGTTGCGGAGAAGAGAATCTGTTGGCATTGCCGCAGGATAAATATGTAGGTGAGAATATTCTGATTCATGAGTTCGCTCACCTTATTCATACGGTAGGTATAGTGGGAGTGGAGCCAGACTTTAATGAGCGTTTGGAGGCGCTTCGTCAGAATGCAATCCGGAAAGGGCTGTGGGAAAAGACGTATGCGGTGAGCAATAAAGAGGAATACTTTGCCGAATGCGTACAGTCTTTCTTTAACTGTAACCGCTATGCCGAACCTGCAAACGGAGTTCATAACTGGGTGAACCGCCGCACGAAACTGAAGACGTATGATCCGGATATGTATTCGGTTGTTGCAGGAATATTTTTATGAGATAGAAATTCCCATTCATAATGTGTGCATGAATAAGCGTCGCAGGGACAAATAGAATTTTGCTATATAGAGATGAATAAGATACGATTGGTTGTTGCTTCCTTATTGTTGGGAGCTGCTACAGGTTTTGCTCAGAAGCCTTTTAATGCTTCGGTACGGGGAATCCCATTATTCCCCGGATATTTTGCCGATCCCACGGTGAAGAAGTTTGGCGATACGTATTATATGTATGCCACTACGGATGGCAGTGGGGCCGGTTTCGGTCCTGCACAGGTGTGGACCAGCAAGGATTTTTGTGAACTGGACGTTGATGCCCATGAACTGGCCGGACAGTCATTGGATATGGGCTCCGATGTGATGCAGCATACGGACGGGAATTTATTATTATTTTTATTTGTCAGCCTGTATGATTCATTGTGGGGTCAGTGAAACGCCGCGCGGCCCTTGGAAAAATATATTGGGTGAAAGTGAGGCTGTTCTTGTACCCGACCGTTTTGTGACGAATGCCATTACATTGGACGGACAGACCTTTGTGGATGATGATGGTTCTGTATATTTGTATTGGGGAACTTGGGGGATTTATAAAGGTTTCGGTTGCGGAGCCGGAAAACTGGCTTCCGATATGAAGAGTTTTACTGAAACGCGTCTGATTCCAAATACGGAAGCCACGGATTTTTTTGAAGCGCCCTTTGTGATGAAACGAAAGGGGATCTATTATTTTATGTATTCTTCGGGCTCCTGTCACGACCACACCTATCGGGTGCAGTATGCTACTTCGGACAAGCCTATGGGGCCGTACACCTATCGGGGATGTATTCTTGAAACCAATGTCGATGGAACAATCCATGGGCCGGGACATCATAGCGTTTTGAAAGAAGGCAATGAATATTATATGGTCTATCACCGTCATGATAATCCGCATTCCAACCGCGGATTTCATCGTCAGCTTTGTGTGGACCGTATGGAGTTTGCCGAAGATGGAAGTATTAAACCCCTTATTCCCACTCATGACGGAATAGGTGCATTGGCATCTTCTGTAGTGAAATCAAAAAATCTGGCATTGGGTGCTAAGGTGAGGCTTCTTCTTTTTATGATGCCGATTTCCGTCCCGAATATGCTGTAGATGATAATAACGGAACTTTATGGCGTCCTCGTGGAATGGGACAGGAGTGGATAGAAGTGGATTTGGGTGTTGTTCGGCAAATACAAACTATCTGGACTCAATTTGAGTATGGCACACAATTTTATCAATATTTAATTGAAACTTCTGTCGATGGCAAGCATTGGTCTGTTTTCGCTGATAAGCGGAATAATCGTCTGGCAGGCAGCCCGATGGTTGATTTTGACAAGGTGAAGGCTCGTTATGTCCGCCTTACCTTTACCGGAGGACAGAAGAACGGATTTGGCGGGGCGGTCTGGAATTTGAAAATCTTTGATGGGGTGGAAGCATCGGCTCCGCAACAATGGCTGGGACTTACCGCTGCCGATTGGAATGGTCGTGAATGGCAGAACAATGAAGGGATGCTGGGAGGGGCTTTTACTTTGAAGGAAGGTTCGGCACGCACATTGCGCATGGATGGGCGTGATGCGTTGGTACTGGAACCGGGAACTACATTGGAGTATAGTCATCCGTTACTCTCCTCGTCCAAAGAGCATACAGTTAGTGGGTTGGTTTACAGGTCAGGTAAATGGCAGAGTTATGAAGCGGAGTCGTGTCTTTCATCAGGAGCGATTACGCTGCATAGTTCCACCGAACCTTTGGTCATTACCAATTTCCGTTACTATAATTGGAAACAGGAAGCAGCGGAAAAGGCATACGATGCGGAAACGGATATCGTGCGTCTGCCTGTAGCCGATCAGCAGAAACATGGGGTTGGTGGTCAGTCTTTCTGCTGATGATTTTACCGTAAACGATACGGTTCCTTATTTGGAAAACCGAGGAGTAAAAGGGTATTTTGAAACCCGGAAATTACCTCTCGTTGTGAAAGAAGTGAAAGGGAAAAAGGCATTTCATTTTGAGGGTACTCAGGTCTATACTTCCAGTTTTATGCTTCCTGCCACTTTGCAGGATAATGCTCCTTATACCTTGGAGGCGTGGGTACTGAATGATTCCATTAGTGAAAATGAATGCGTGGCCGATTTTACTACCTCGCATGATGAATTGGAGAAAATCATGTTGGTTAACGGCACGGAACCTCGTTGCGGAGTAATCAATCACTATGGCTGGTATGAAGATGCAGGATATAAGGACATGAAGGAATTGGCAGGAAAGTGGCAGCACATCTATATCTGCTTTGATGGGCGGATGGAACAGGTTTATATCAATGGAAAGTTAGTCAGTGAGAAAGATATCCAGTTACTGGTGAAACCGTCACAATTCATCACATTGGGACGCAATGCCGAAGGAGACTGGCCCTTTACCGGTTATCTGCACTCATTGAAATTATGGGATGAATATCTACCATTGAAAGAGTGATTCACCCTTTTCCTATGACCGGAATATGTATTTTGCAAAAACTATGATAAACAATTAAATGATAGAACCATGAAAAAATTTTTAGTCACTGCTCTGTTGACTGCTACCGTAGCAGGCGGAACAGCGCAAGTAAAAAATCAGTCGCACGGCTATCCTATCGAACCTGTACCTTTCACTTCGGTGAAAGTAACCGATTCATTCTGGGGGCAACGACTGAATGCCAGCCGTGAAGTAACGATTCCTCTGGCGTTCAGTAAATGTGAGGAAACAGGACGTTATACTAACTTTGTCAATGCTGCCCATCCCAGTGATACCATTAAAGTAGGCGGTCTGGCTTTTGATGATACCGATGTGTACAAAACGATAGAAGGTGCCAGTTATCTGTTACAGACCTATCCGGATAAAAAACTGGCTAAGTATATTGATAGTGTGCTGGTTATTGTCGCTGCGGCACAGGAGCCGGATGGTTATCTCTATACTTCGCGTACCATGAATCCGAAGCATCCGCATGAGTGGGCAGGAAGCAAACGGTGGGAGAAGGTAGAGGAACTGAGTCATGAGTTTTATAATTTGGGACACATGGTAGAAGGTGCTATTGCGCATTACCAGGCTACCGGAAAACGTAATTTCCTTGATATCGCTATCCGTTATGCTGACTGTGTATGCCGGGAGATAGTACGGGCGAAGGGCAACAAATCCGTGTGCCGGGACATCAGATTGCCGAAATGGCCCTTGCCAAACTGTACTTGGTAACAGGGCAACAGAAATATTTGGATCAAGCCAAATTCTTTTTGGACCAGCGCGGATATACTACCCGTACGGATGAATACAGTCAGGCGCATAAGCCGGTAGTGGAACAAGATGAGGCTGTGGGACATGCTGTTCGCGCTGCCTATATGTATGCAGGTATGGCAGATGTAGCCGCATTGACGGGAGATACGGCTTATATCCATGCCATAGACCGTATTTGGGACAACATTGTGGGCAAGAAATATTATATCACCGGTGGCATCGGGCGCCACCAGTAACGGGGAAGCTTTTGGCAAGAACTATGAATTGCCCAATATGTCTGCTTATTGTGAGACTTGTGCGGCTATCGGTATGTGTATGTCAACTACCGCTTGTTCCTGCTTCATGGTGAGGCAAAATATTATGATGTGCTGGAACGTACTTTATATAATGGTCTTATTTCGGGCGTGTCCCTGGACGGTGGCGGGTTCTTCTATCCTAATCCGTTGGAAAGCATCGGACAGCACCAGCGTCAGCCTTGGTTCGGCTGTGCCTGTTGTCCGTCCAATATCTGCCGTTTCATTCCTTCTTTGCCAGGATATGTGTATGCGGTGAAAGATAAGGACGTGTATGTTAATCTGTTCATGTCCAATACTTCGAATTTGAAGGTAGAGGGTAAGGCTGTTTCTTTAGAACAGACTACTCATTATCCTTGGAACGGAGAAGTTACTATCGGCGTCAACAAGAACAATGCCGGACAGTTTACAATGAAAATCCGTATCCCGGGATGGTACGTAATCAGGTGGTTCCCAGTGACCTGTACACTTATTCGGATGGAAAGCGTTTGAGCTATACAGTGAAAGTAAATGGGGAACCGGTGCAGAGTGAGCTTAAAGATGGTTATTTCTGCATAGACCGCCGTTGGAAGAAAGGAGATAAGGTAGCCGTTCATTTCGATATGGAGCCTCGCACAGTAAAAGCCAATAATAAGGTGGAAGCAGATCGTGGACGTATTGCTGTGGAACGTGGACCGATAGTCTATTGTGCGGAATGGCCGGATAATGATTTTGATGTGCTGAGTGTATTTATGAATCGTACTCCGGAATTTGAGGTCGTTGAAAAGCCGGATTTGCTGTATGGTATTAACCAATTGAAAACAGATGCACAGATTCTGGGTTATGACGATAGAGGTCGTCTGACCGCTACTGACGTAAAATTGACTTTGATTCCTTACTATGCATGGGCACACCGGGGAGCAGGCGCTATGGCTGTATGGTTGCCTCAGGAATTAAGTGCTTCTCGTCCGACTATGCCTGCTACGCTGGCATCGGAAAGCAAAGTGGATGCTTCGCATAAGGTGAAATCCATCTCCGCCATTAATGACCGTCTGGTACCGAAAGATGAGAATGACCGTTCCGTACCCTATTACCATTGGTGGCCCAAACAGGAACTACCGAATGGATATCCTACGAGTTTCCGTCCGAAGCGACTGTTTCCAGTGCTACCGTATATTGGTATGATGATGCTCCTTGGGGAGGATGCCGCATACCGCAAAGTTGGAAGGTGTACTATAAAGATGCACAAGGTCAGTGGCAACCGGTGAGTGGAGCGGATAAGTATGGAGTGGAAAAAGGTACGGGGAATACAGTCAATTTTGACCCGGTAAAGACAAAAGCGGTAAAACTGGAGATTGTTCAGCCGGCCGATAATTCATCGGGTTTGTTTGAATGGGAAGTGAAATAGAATAATTCAAAATGAAGGTTGGTAAGTTAGGTTGGCTGGTAGCCATGTTCCTTAGTGGGGGCATGGCTATCGCTCAAGGTACGGCTGATGATTATCGGCGTGCTTATGCATTGAAAGAGAAGTTCAGTGCGGATAAAGTTTTCTATTCCAATGTCAATCCGCAATGGATAGAGGGTACTCATCAGTTTTGGTATGTGCGGAATACTCCGGACGGACGCCTGTATGTATCTGTAGATGCAGATAAAAAAGCTAGAAAAGAATTGTTTGATTCTCATCGTCTGGCAAAGGCGCTGGGTGCTGCATCCGGAAAAGAGGTCAAGCCGGAAGCTCTTGCATTGGGGCATTTGTCGGTCAGTAAGGGATTGGATACGCTACACTTTGTGTTTAATAATCAACGTTGGATGTATGCATCCCGGAAAATCAGCTGGTCAATGAAGGGGCGCTTCCTCTCCCTCCCAAGCAAAAGCATTGGATGGAGGTGGATGATGAGAAGACAGCATCGCCGGTTCCGTCTCCTGATGGTAAATGGATAGCATTTATTAAAAATCAGAATATCTATGTAAAGGAGGTGGCTACCGGAAAAGAAAAGCAACTGAGCTTGGACGGGACACTGGGTAATTATTATTCAGCCTACATCCGCTGGTCACCGGACAGTAAGAAGGTGGCTTCCTGCAAGATCCGTCCGGTGGAAAAGCGCTATGTTTATTATGTGGAATCTTCTCCGGCTGATCAGCTTCAGCAGCTTCACAAACAGGAGTATGCGAAGCCGGGAGACGAACTTCCTTTTAAAGTGCCCTGCATCTATGAAGTGGAAAGCGGACGAAGCATTATTCCTTCTACTGAATTGTTCGACCGACAATATGAAGTATATGGTCCCGAATGGAATCCCGACAGCGTGCCGTGACTTTTGAATATAACCAGCGCGGACATCAGGTGTACAGAGTGCTTGAACTTTCTGCCGAAACGGGAAAAGTGCGTCCGTTGGTAGAAGAAACCAGCGATAAATATGTGAATTATACCCGTCATTTCCGTCATGACTTAAAAGACGGCAAGCAGATGATATGGATGAGTGAGCGTGACAATTGGAATCATCTTTATATGTACAACCGTATTACCGCACAGCCCGATTATCAAATTACTAAAGGAGAATGGTATGTACGCGAAGTGCTTCGGGTAGATGAGGATAACCGTCAGATCTATTTCTCGGCAAATGGTATGGAAGCCGGTGAGGACCCCTATCTCATCCGTTATTACCGCATTGGTTTTGATGGCAAAGGTCTTACCTGTCTTACTCCCGAAGAAGGGGATGCACCGTGCCTGGTTTTCGGAAGATATGAAGTATTTGGTAGATGTTTATTCTATGGTGAATAAGGCTCCTGTAGCTGTGTTACGTAGTGCCAGGGATGGTAAAGTGATGATGCCGTTGGAAACAGCTGATATCACTCGCTTGGAGGCTGAAGGTTGGAACGCTCCGGAGGTATTTGTTGCCAAAGGGCGGGACGGCAAGACGGATATGTGGGGATTGATTGCCCGGCCCACTAACTTTGATCCGAACAAGAAATATCCGGTTATTGAATACATTTATCAAGGTCCCGGAGACCAGTATGTTCCGAAGACTTTCCGTCCTTATGACTGGAATATGACTTCCTTGGCCGAACTTGGTTTTATCGTCGTAATGGTCGATGGAATGGGAACTTCTTTCCGTTCGCGTGCTTTTGAGAATGTATGTTATAAGAATTTGAAAGATGCCGGTTTGCCGGACCATATTGCTTGGATGAAGGCGGCTGCACGGAAATATCCTTATATGGATGTGGACAGGGTAGGTATTTACGGTTGTTCTGCCGGTGGTCAGGAATCTACAAATGCAGTTTTGCTTTATCCTGATTTCTATAAAGCGGCTTATTCGGCTTGTGGTTGTCATGATAACCGTATGGATAAGATTTGGTGGAATGAACTTTGGTTGGGCTATCCGGTAGGAGATCAATATAAGGAAGGGTCTAATGTGGAAAATGCACATCTGTTGAGTCGTCCTTTGATGTTAGTGGTGGGAGAACTGGATGATAATGTAGATCCTGCCTCTACCATGCAGGTGGTCAATGCATTGATTAAGGCGAATAAAGATTTTGAATTGGTCGTGATTCCCGGAGCGCATCATACAATGGGGGAAGATTTTGGCGAACATAAGCGGTATGATTTCTTTGTCCGTCATTTGATGCAGGTGAATCCACCGAAGTGGGATGAGATAAAATAGGAGGAGTGAGGTTTGTAGCTGTAGGAGTTTGTCAGTTATAATAAATATAGGTGGCAGTGTTATGGAGGACAAGTCCATAGCACTGCTTTTTTATGTAATTCCGTGTTTTCATTGATGGAATTATGTCGGTTGAGCAGTGTCTGTGCAAAATCTGCCTGAAAAAGACCAAATATTCTCTGTATTCAGATTGGAAAACGCATAATTTTGTTTGCTGGTTTTTATCAAAACATATAGGAATAATGAAAAATACATTCAAAAAAAGTGTTTATTGGCTTTATGGCTTTTGCCATGGCAACCGGCTCCTTTGCGCAGCAAAGAGCTCATAAAAAGGATAATGAGTCGTATCCTAAGGAATGGAAACAAATAGCACGTATGGAGCAGGATTCTTTCTTTCTGACAGATGAAGCTCGGCGGATTGCTGAAAATGTATTGGCTTTTCAACGCTGTACGGGCGGTTGGCCGAAGAATATAGATATGGCCCGCCGCATGAATGATAAAGAGCTGGCTAAAGTGATAAAGGATAAATCACGTCGTGATGATTCTACGATAGATAATAATGCCACAACTGCCAGATGATTTTTTAGCCCGTCTTTATAGGCAGACTAAGGATATACGTTATCGGGATGCTTTCCTCCAGGGAGTGGAATATTTGCTGAGTGGTCAATACGAAAACGGAGGATGGCCGCAATTTTGGCCCGGTCCGCGTGGTTATCAGATACATATTACTTTCAATGACGATGCCATTGTCAATACATTGAATATGATACGTGATATGATGAATCACAAAGCGCCTTATGAGGATGATTTGATAGACAAGGCTTTGTGTGTACGTTTGGGAAAAGCCTTTAATAAAGGAATAGAGTGTATACTGGCTACACAAATTATAAAGGATGGAGAACCTTCAGTGTGGTGTCAGCAGAATGATAGGGAAACATTGAAGCCTGCACCGGCACGTGCGTATGAGTTGCCGTCTTATTGTTCGGCGGAGAGTGCCGGGATTGTGCGTCTGCTCATGGAATTACCTGCACCTGACGCACGCGTGAAGCGGGCGGTTCACGGAGCCATGAAATGGTTTGACAGGTATAAACTTACCGGTTTGAAATGCGAGCGTATCGTGCTGGCAAATGGTGAGCGGGATACTCGTCTTGTGGAAGATCCTCAAGCCAAGCCTATTTGGGCGCGTTATTATGATTTGAAATATTGTGAACCGTATGTATGTGACCGTGATGGGCTGCCACGTCGCCATTTGGAAGAAATAGGAACAGAACGTCGTAACGGATATAGTTGGTACAATGGCAGACCGGCTGAGCTTTTTGCCATATACAATGCATGGGCGGACAAATATGATCCGAAGCATAAGGTGGCAATCAGTCTGGCAACCAAAGGAGCGAATGAAAACGGGCTTATTGAAATGTATCGTCGTCCCATGGCAGAGCGTACGGCTTTTGATGTGGTGGTAAAGCCGGGAGAGAGTATTCAGGCAGCTATTGAAAAGGCTCCGGAAATTCCGACAGAACCTTTTAAAATCTTATTGCTGAACGGAACGTATCATCAAAAAGTGATTATTGACAGGCCTAATATTGTTTTGGTGGGGGAAAACCGTGACAGTACGCGGATTGTCTTGGCTGAAACAGCCCAGACACGTGCCATCACGGAATATCATGGACGTCCGGTAGGCAATGGTGTCATTGTGTTGCAGGAAGGTGCGGATGATTGTGTTATTAGCGGACTGACTGTTTACAACAATTACGGAACTGCCGTTGAAAATACGACCATCCATCAGATGGCGATTTTTGGACGTGCCACTCGTACCATCATCATCAACAGTAATGTATGGGCCGATGGAAACGATGCCCTTTCCTTGTGGGCGCCCGGAAGCAATGGTATGTATTATCATGCCGATCTCTATCTTCGTTGTCCGGGTGTGGATTTTCTTTGTCCTCGCGGATGGTGCTATGCCACACGCTGCCATTTTTATGGTGATAGCCGTGCCATGATTTGGCATGACGGACGAGGTGACAAGAACAAGAAACTGGTTATTACCAATCTTCATTTGATGCTAAGACACCGACACTTTTAGGACGCTATCATCATGATTCCCAATTTTATCTCATCAAATGTAAAATGTCGAAGAATGTGCTTGACGGGAATATTCATTATGCTTATTCGGATAAAGTGCTTGATCCCTGTCCGTGGGGGCTACGTACCTATTATTATGGTTGTACCCGTGAAGGAGGGCATAGTGGCTGGTTAAACGATAATTTGAAGGAGGCGGAGAATGCTCCGGAGTTTTATGGCGTTACCGCCAAGTGGACATTCAATGGCAAATGGGACCCCGAACAACGTATCAGAGATCTTTGGAATGTGTTGGCCTACTAATTTAACAGTTTGTAATATGAAAATGACCCCTGTTTTATGCTGTATTATTTTTTTGTTTGTGTCAATGTTATCTGCTGTTGCCCGACAGCAGGAGAAGCCCCGGGTTATTGTCACTACGGATGGTGAGATTGACGATCAAAGTTCTATGATTCGTTTTCTTATGTATTCTTCTGATTATGATGTCGCAGGCATTGTTCAAGTCAATGGGGTACAGAAAGACGGACATAGTAAAGATAAATGGATCGAAATCACAAAATTGCCAAAGATGCGGAATAGTTCTGCCTAATTTGACGGAAACATAATCCCGATTATCCCGATGCTGAATATCTGCTAAGTGTCTTGGCGTTGGTAATGAGAACAGAGAGGACTTGCATAAATTGCCTCCTTTACTGTCTGATAGCGAGGGGGCACAGCTCATCATAAGGACATTGCTTGATTCTGATCCGAGGCCTGTTCATATTTTAGCATGGGGCGGAGCCAACACCCAGGCCAATGCCTTATGGCAGATCAAGCAGAAATATTCTGCTGCAGAATGGGCAAAAGCGGTATCAAAAGCCAGATTATATTGTATTTGGTATCAGGACGGCGGTGGAAAATGGATAGAACAGAATCTTCCTGAAATCATTATTTATGAATCGGGCGCGCCGGATCATGATGGAGGATGGAGATATGTATGGGATTACATGAGTGTGGACTATTAATTTTAAAAACAGACTTAGTAAAAATTCAAAAGAGTTGCAACAAATCATGATAACCTTGGTTGGCTGACCATATTAAGAATGGGCACGGACACTTTGTGCCGCCTATCCTCAGGAATATACCAGTGAGGGGGATACTCCTTCTTTTATGCCTCTTATACGTAATGGACTTGAACAGCATACAGACTATACATTAGGAGGATGGGGAGGACGCCCGGAGTATAAAAATGGCAATCACATGCAAGATGGGAATGATTTGAAAAACGGTGTGCCGGATTCGCATTATACTTTCCAGCGTTGGTTGCCTGCTATACAAAATGACTGGGCGGCTCGTGCCGACTGGTGCGTGGCTGATGAATATTCAAAGGCAAATCATCAACTGTTGCCCGGATATTGGGAGAAAGTGTACGCACAGTCCGGCCGGGAGAAAAAATAATACTGGATGCCTCTTCTTCATTTGACCCTGATAAAAATTCATTGTCTTACCAATGGTGGCAATATCGGGAAGCAGGCAGTGTGCAAACAAAGGTGGCTATAAAGCACGCCGATGAGAAGAGGGCGGAGATAATTGTACCGGATAATCCGGGCAAACAGTTACATTTGATACTTGAACTTACAGATGATGGAATTCCCAATCTAAAATCTTATAAGAGAATCATTCTGAATATTAATCCGCTTGAGGAAAAATAATTATTACGGATAGATGATTCCGTCATTGTTCCTGCTGTTTTTAGTTCATGTTTATACGAATGGGACAAAAATAATCTCGTTAGCAGAATTGATTTAATTTTCGTTGTGCAATAATGGTCAACAAGAAAAAGTAATTCTGCTAACGGGGAGTGATAAAAATAATCAGTTCTATTTGAAGTAAAAAAAATATTTTTTACTTTTTTTCTTCAGCGGCATGTGGATAGTCAATCGTATAATGCAGTCCGCGACTCTCTTTCCGTTCCATTGCCTGACGGGTGATCAAATACCCGATGTTAATCATGTTACGCAGTTCGCAAAGCTCGCGTGAGGCCTTACAGCGTTTGAAAAGACGCTCGGTTTCTTCATATAAAATATCCAATCGGTTCCAAGCACGGATTAATCGCGTATTACTGCGCACAATACCTACATAAGCTTCCATAATTTGATTCACCTCTTTCATGCTTTGGGTGATCAGTACCCGTTCTTCATTGTTCATGGTTCCTTCATCGTTCCATTCGGGGATATCCTCATTAAAGTCATACCGGTCGAGTACATTTAGTGCATGTTTGGCTGCCGCGTCCGCATAGACCACTGCTTCTATCAGCGAATTGGAAGCCAGACGGTTACCTCCGTGCAGACCGGTACATGAACATTCACCGATGGCATACAAACGGTTGATGCTGCTCTGTCCGTCCAGATCGACTTTGATACCTCCGCACAGATAATGAGCAGCCGGAGCCACAGGAATATAGTCCTTAGTAATATCAATGCCCAGGCTGAGGCATTTTTTATAAATATTGGGGAAATGTTTTTTTGTTTCTTCCGGATCCTTATGAGTTACATCCAGATATACATGATCTTCACCACGCTGCTTCATTTCGTTATCAATGGCACGTGCTACGATATCACGTGGAGCCAATGACAGGCGCGGGTCGTATTTCTGCATGAATTCTTCGCCGCTTTGATTCTTTAAAACAGCGCCGTAACCGCGCATGGCTTCGGTGATGAGGAAACTGGGACGGTCTCCCGGATGGAAGAGGGCGGTGGGATGGAATTGTATAAATTCCATGTCCTTTACTGCTCCTTTGGCACGGTACACCATAGCAATACCGTCTCCCGTAGCTACCAGTGGATTGGTTGTATTGCGGTATACCGCTTCGCATCCGCCTGTTGCCATTACAGTTACTTTGGACAGGAACGTATCCACTTCTCCTGTTTTCTCATTCAATACGTAAGCACCGAAACATTTGATGCCCGGCGTATGGCGGGTGACGATAATTCCCAAATGATGCTGGGTAATGATTTCTACCGCATAGTGATCTGTAAATATGGTAATATTGGGGTGAGCTTTTACCGCTTCTATCAGGCTAGTTTGTATTTCAGCTCCTGTATTGTCTTTGTGGTGCAGGATGCGGAACTCGGAATGTCCTCCTTCTTTGTGGAGGTCGAATTCTCCATCTTCTTTTTTATCAAAATCCACTCCCCATTTTATCAGTTCCTGGATTTGTGCAGGTGCTTCTCGCACTACTTTTTCTACAGCCGCGCGGTCACTGATCCAATCGCCGGCAATCATCGTGTCTTCAATGTGTTTCTCGAAATTGTCTACTTTCAAGTTGGTAACAGATGCTATACCTCCCTGAGCAAAATAGGTGTTGGCTTCTTCCAACCCGGCTTTACAAATCAGGCGACTTTACCTTTATGAGCCACTTTCAATGCGAAGCTCATTCCGGCGAGTCCTGAGCCGATAACAAGGAAATCGAATTTTTTAACCATGATAATATGCTTTATGGGTGCAAAGCTACGAAAAACCTTTATTCATTGTACCTTTTACTCTTGTTTTTACTATTTTTTTCGTGAAGAATAAACGAAATAGATAATGCAAGTATGAAATTAAAAGTGTAACTTTCTGCATTTTTAAATAGAATAGGATGGAAAACAATAAAGAAATCATTCACGAAAGTGAGGTAAAAGAACTTATAATTGAGTTGAGGGGTGAGAAAGTACTGATAGACCGGGATGTAGCTAAGCTTTATGGCGTAGAAACCAAACGAATTAATGAAGCAGTAAAAAACAATCGGGACAAATTCCCAAATGGTTATATGTTTTCGTTGCAAGTATCTGAAAAACAGCAACTGGTCGAAAATTTCGACCGGTTCAGTAGTTTGAAACATTCTCCCGTAGAACCTAAAGCATTTACCGAAAAAAGGGCTTTATATGCTGGCTACAATTTTAAGAAGTCCGAGAGCTACCGCAACTACTTTTGCCATTATCGAATCATTCTTTAAGTTAAGGACATTAGTACGGAATGTAAATATCATGGCTACCGAGTATGATGAGGAAAAGAGGAAGAGTCTGGTACAACGTAGTGGAGAACTGCTGAATGAACTGCTGACTGATGAGGGTGATATAACAGAAACGGAATCTTCTATCGAATTAAATTTGTATGCTTTGAAGATGAAACGTACAGTAAAGAGGACAAAAAAAGGATAAATTCTCTCATTCTGCGCCGTAATGAGGTCGATAAACGATAAATTTATTATCTTTCGGGCAAATTACAATAAGATGATGAATCGAATTTTTCATGTGAAGATAGCAGGAGGTACTTATTTTCTCCTGATACTGCTGACAGCCGTCATGGTATTTGCTTTTTGGTGTATGAAGGCAATGATAGGATTGGTAGTAGCATTGGGTCTGATCATTATTATTGAACGTATTATCCATTCTACTTATACGCTGACTGCGGATGGAAAGTTAGTGGTGTATTATGGTCGTTTTTATAAAGGGAAGACCATTCCCTTGATTGACATTACGGATGTGGAGCTGAAACGAAGTTCCGGATTTGGTGGAATTATGCCTTCGAAATATGTATTGATACATTATGGGAAGAAAAATTTATTGTCATTGGTTCCTGTAAAGCCGGAAGAATTTATCAATGCGTTGGTGAAGCGGTTGGAGCATAGGATAGAGGAGGAATAAATTATGGAGAAAGTATTTAAAACAAAAAAGAAC
>ENA-OQIM01000444-OQIM01000444.1-human-gut-metagenome-genome-assembly--contig:-NODE-444-length-15793-cov-3.238606_pt1 | contig 15793 bp, 14 predicted proteins | sample MGYA00242579_ERZ504744 | MGnify/ENA primary metagenome ERZ504744 (study PRJEB26092, sample SAMD00036441) | human gut metagenome | host: Homo sapiens | study: EMG produced TPA metagenomics assembly of...
CCCAAACAGCAAGGAGATGAGGGCCGATGAGGCTCATAGTTGTCGACGACGACCGCTTGGTGGTCGATTCGCTCAAGATCATCCTGGGTGCCAGCCGCAGATCGAGGTGGTGGGTACCGGCGCCAACGGCAACGACGCGGTGGCGCTCTACGCCGAACACGCGCCCGACATCGCGCTGCTCGACATCCAGATGCCGGAGAGCGACGGCCTTTCGGCCGCGAGCGAGATTCTCGAGCGCGACCCTGCGGCGCGCGTGGTGTTTCTGACGACATTCTCGGATGACGAGTACATCGTATCGGCGCTCAAACTGGGTGCCCGCGGCTATCTGATCAAAACCGATGTGGCTGCCATTCCGCCGGCGTTGGCGCAGGTCATGGACGGTAAACGCGTGCTCGAGGGTAGGGCGATCGAGGACATCGATTTTGATGGGGCGGGCGTCGAGGCCGGCACGACCCGCCGGCCCGCGGCCTTTGTCAGCCTGACCGACCGCGAGTTCGAAGTCGCCGAGCTTATCGCCCGCGGCCTCGACAACAAGGAGATTGCCGCCACGGCCTACATGGGCGAAGGCACCGTACGCAACCGCATCAGCTCGATTCTGGCAAAGATGGGCCTGCGCAACCGTACGCAAATCGCCATTGCGTACCTGCGGGGATAATTGCCCAACAGCTGACCGCTCCGACATAGCAAAATGGCTGTCACCGATTTAATGCCATTTCAAAACTATGCCGGTTTACGGGGCTAAACTCAGGACCCCCATCCATACCCGCATTTTCTGCAAAATGACAGCTCGTCTACCTGCGGTCTTATTTTCACGCTTTTCGGTATGGTTGGGGATTCGGAATCCGGCCCCGTAAACCGGCATAGTTTTGCCCGAGCGACCACGTCAAGTGTCTCCGCAAGCCGCTTCAAGCCAAAAATGATCCATTATCCTCCGTCCCCGGAGGTGCGTTGACGGTGCCCGCCACGAAATCGGCCCAGCTACTACGTTTGACTCGGTACCCCTGACCATACCTTCGTTTTGAACAAAACCGCAGGCGTTCTACCTGCGGTTTTGTTTTCGCGTTTTTGGCATGGTTGGGGGTAAGGGCTAAACGTAGTAGATGGGCCGATTTCGTGGCGCCCCCGGCGCACAAAAAGCGCCGCCACGGAGGAGGGAGATACCTCCGTGGCGGCTGGAGGTGGGGGGGTGGGGGCTATGTTCTGGCTCCCCGCCGGCCGCCCGGGGCCTTTTGGCCCCGGGCGCGCCAGCGTGCCTAGCGCTTACGGATACCCCCAGACCAGGCTCCGACGCCGGCCATGGCGATGACGAATGCCATGAGCAGTGCGGCGGCCTGCTGGTCACCCGTGGTGGGCAGGAAACCCTTGACCGTCTTGACGATGTTCGTCACGGTCTTGGGCGTGCCGGGATCGGGCGTCGGCACGGGCGCTCGGGCTTCTTGTACGCGTTGTTGAACACGATACCCTCGACGCTCTTGTCGCCCTTGGTAAAGGCGACGTTCGCCTTGAGGTTGCCCTCGCCGTCGTCGACCACGTTGACGGTCGCGGTAAAGACGGACTTGTCGTAGGTCATACCGGCCTCGTCGCCCTTGACCTCGCTGATGGTGTAGGCGTACGTACCAGGCTCGTCGTACTCGAACTTGTCGAAGTTGATCTTGCCGTCGGCATCGTTGGTAACCGTAGACTCGATGTCCTCGCCAACGAGCTTAAAGCTAAACTCGTCCTTCTTGAGCTCGCGTCCCTCGAGCGCCTTGATGGCGCCGATGGAAACCTGCGTGGGCATGGCGTAGTACTTGTTGGTAAAGCCAGCCGACTCGGTGGTTCCCTCGAGCTTGTGCGTCGCGGTCAGCGTGCCGTCACCATTGTCGGAGACGGTGGTCACGACGGTGTAGGTCGCGCTGTCATAGGTGACGCCCTTGTACAGGCCGAGCGCGTTGGGGCAAGCCTCGCGCAGCGTGTACGTGTGCGTGCCGGGTGCCTCGTAGCGGATCGAGCTCAGCGTAACGGTGCCGTTGGCGTCGTTGGTGCCGCTAGCGACAACCACGCCGTCCTCGAGCAGATCAAACGTGAACTCGCCAGCCGCAAGGTCGCGGCCGGTCAGACGCTTGACGGTCTTGACCTGATCGGTCACGACAGAATCGGTAGCTGCCACGCCGTACGTGTTGGTGAACGTAAAGGCCGCACCGTCGCCGCCGTCGCGCTTGACGATCAGATGTCCAGCACCGTCGTCAGTCACGGTGTAGGAAACCTTGCGCGTGGCGCTGGCGTCGTTGGTCACGCCAGGGGCGCTACCGGACTCGGCCACCGTGTAGGTAAAGGTGTGCGAGCGCGGGGCAGCGGGATCTGCGGGCTCGGACTCGTCGCTGGGCTCGTCGGCGTTGGCATCAGCGTCGGCGTCGGCCTCTTCAGCCTCTTCCTCGTCGGCCTCTTCAGCCTCTGCCTCGTCGGCCTCAGCTTCGTCACCTTCGTCTGCCTCGGCCTTATCGGTCGCATCGTCCGTCACGCCCAGGCGCGGTTGAGGTCCTCGAGCGTAAAGTGGATCTTGCCAAAGTCCACGTTGCCGGCCGCGTCGTTGGTTGCGATCGTGCGCTCGGGCATCGGGGCATCCGCCTCATCGGCGGTCACGGCAAAGGTGAACTTGCCCGCGATGTCGGCCGGGGTCAGGCCCTCGGCAGCCTGGAGCTTCTTGGTGCCGGCGAGCGCAGCGTCAACGGCGTCGGCGCCGTAGACGTTCTCGAACACGGGCTCGACGCACCGTAGTCAGGCTTTGCCGTCAGGTACCGTCGCCGTTGTCGACGACGATGACCTTAAAGCTAAAGCTCGACTTCGCGGCAGTAATACCCTTTGCTGCGAGCGGGGACGTGTACTCAAACGCCGTGTAGTTGATGGTCCACGCAAGCTTGGCATCCGTGTCGGTGCGGATGGCGCGCTTGGCGTTTACCAGATCGGCGAGCATCTCGGTCGTGTAATGCAGAGCGCCAAAGCTCACCTGGCCGTTAACGTTGGTAACGCACGTACCCTCGATGGCTTCCTTCTCGCCCGCATAGGCGATGCCAAAGTAGAACTCGCCGTCGGCCAGCGGACGACCGGTCAGGGTCTTGGTGGCGACAATCTGCGCAAGCTCGCCGCCCGGGTTATCGGTCGATGCACGGTAGCTGTTGACGAACGGAACCACGGCGCTCTCGACCGTAGCGGCACCAGTCTTGTACTCGGTTACCGGCGTTCCCTTGTCGGGGTTGCCAATAACGGTCGTCGTGGCGGTGAGCGTACCAGCGCCATCGTCGGCGATAGCGATCGTCACGGTGCGCTCGGCGTCGTCGTAGGTGTAACCGGGCTGGCCGTCGTTCTTCTCGGCAACGGTGTATGTAAAGGTCTTGCCCGCGTCAGCCTGCGTAAACTTGACCTCATGGCCAGCCAGGATGTCGATCAGACCAACCGTTGCCTCTGCCGTTGCAGGGGACTTGTACACGTTGGCGCCCTCGTGCAGGCCGAGCGCGATGGCCGAGGCCTCGTCGGCGGGCGTCACGGTAAAGGTAAACTGGCCCTCGGTCATGGGACGTCCGGAGAGGGTCTTGCTGAGCTTAAGGCCGCCGGCCGCGACGTAATCGAGCTCAGTGCGGTACGTGTTGGTAAAGCGGCCGCTTTCCTTCTTGGTGACGTTGGCGATCAGGACGCCCTTGCCGTTATCAGTCACGGTTACTTCGGCGGTTGCGACATGCGCGTCATACGTCATACCGGCCGCGCTGCTCGCGTTCTCGCGGATCTCGTACTTGTAGGTTCCGGCAGCCGTGTAGTGGATCTTGCCGAACTTGATGGCGGCGATGCCATCCTTCGCGTCCTTCTTGCTCACGGTTACGGTTGCGGGATCGGGCAGCGGGGTGCCCTCGGGGGCGGTGACGGTAAAGCTGAACTTGTCCGCATCCGTCCAGTCGCGGCCGTCAATGGCCTTGCTCAGGTCAAAGTCGAGCTCTGCGTCGATCGGGGTCACACTGTAGGAGTTCTTGAACTCGGCGGGCTCGGTGCCCTTCAGGACATGCTCGGCCTTGAGGGTGCCGTCGCCGTTGTCGGTGATGGTGGTCTCGATGGTGAACTTGGCATCGCTGTAGGTGATACCGCCGGCGTTGCCCTTGAGCTCGCGCAGCGTGTAGGTGTGCTTGCCGGGCTTGGTGTACTTCACGGGGCTCATCGTGATCTTGCCATCGGCGGCGTTCTTGCCGGTGGCGACGACCTTGGCGTCCTTGCCCTCGCCCTCGACGAGCTCGAAGGAGAACTCGTCGGCAGCAAGCTCGCGTCCGGTCAGAACCTTGGTCGCGGTGATCAGATCCTCGACAGGCTTCACGTTATAGGCATTGGTGAACGTAAATGCCACATCGCCGTCTGGCTTGTGGGATACGCTCAGATTACCCTTGCCGTCATCGGTCACGGTGTAGGAAACCTTGCGCGTGGCGTTGGCGTCGTTGGTCACGCCAGCGACCTCGCCGGACTCGGTCACGGTGTAGGTAAAGGTGTGCTCGCGCTTCTCAGGCTTCTCGCCCAGGGCCTTGTTAAGGTCATCGAGCGTAAAGGTAATCTTGCCAAAGTCGACCTTGCCCTTGTCATCATTGGTCGCGCTCGTGCTCGTAGGCATGGGCGCGCCCTCTTCGCCGGTCACGATAAAGGTGAACTTGCCGGCTATATCGGCCGGGGTCAAGCCATCAGGAACCTGCAGATTCTTCTTACCCACGAGCGATACCTCAGCGGACGCAGCAGTGTAGGAGTTCACAAACTTGTTGCCGGCGTCGCCGTAGACAGCCGTCGCCGTCAGGTACCATCGCCGTTGTCGACAACGGTCACATATGCGTCAATTGCCGCCGTGGTAGCGCTCACGCCCGCAGGCAGCTCGCCGGTCTGTTCGGCAGCAATGTAATGAATGGTCCACGTGGGCTTGTCTGCCCTGGCGTCAAACGACGCCTTGTCTTCCTCGACAAGCTTGGCAAGCGACTTGGTCGTGTACGTCAGCGGACCGAACTCAACCTTGCCACTCTTGTTGGTTGCGTTCAGCAGGACCTCGTCGTGTCCCGCGTAGCTCAACGTAAACTTGAATTCGCCGTCGGCCATCAGGCGCCCCGTGAGCGTCTTGGTAGCCTCAAGAGTCAGCGGGGTTTCCGTCTTGGCGCTATAGGTGTTCGTGAACTTAGTCTCACCCGTGGTCTTTTCAACGTCGGCCTTAAGCTCGCCCTTGGCGTTAACCGTCACAGTCACCTTGAACGTGGCAACGTTCTTGCTGTAGGTAACGCCACCGGCGTCGCCCTTGACCTCGCGGACCTCATAGGTGTACTCGCCCGGCTCGGCATAAGTAATCTTGCCAAAGTTAATGGCTGCCTTGCCCTTGTCGAGATCGGCATTGGTCACAGTTACGGTCGCGGGGTCGGGCATCGGGGCATTGTTGTCGGACGTCGCGGAGAGCTCAAACTCAAACGCATCCGTATCCGCCCACTTGCGGCCCTCGAGCACCTTGGTCAGACCAAAGTCAGTCTTGGTATCCACCGTTGTCGGCTTGGTTGCAAGGCTAAAGATAATCTTGCCGTTGTTGCCCAGGTGCGAATGCACGTGCGTGGAAGTCGCAACGGAGGAAAGGTCATTCCACCTGGGGTTCAGCACGTCGCGCGCGTCTCGGTCTTGTTGCCGTTCGCCTCCACATCGTCCTTGGTGGTATGCAGCTGGTCGATATAGGCCAAGCGCGCGGTTCCCTTATTAAAGGACCAATAGCCGTCATCTTTGACCAGAGCGCCGTCGTAGCTGGCGATCTCGTGCCCCTCAAACTCCACAACGGCATAGTCGTCCTTCGGCTTGCCGTTTGCGCCCATCGCCACAAACTCGTCCTTGTAGTAATAGACGTCGTTGCCTGCGGCTTTACCGTCGCGCGCTGGGTGCATTCCTTGTCCGTGTAGATAGGCGTGATTTTTTGGAAGTAATAGTAGCTGTTGGTATCGGCGGGCTCAAACTCGGCGACAACATCTCCCAGCTCGCCGCCCGACCACTTGTTGGCCAGGAAGTAGACCGTCTGGTTGTCGGCACCCTTATGTTTCTCGATATACTTCTTGAGTCCGTCATCGGGCGTAAACAGGTTGTTACGCGCGGCGTCCTTGACGCTCGAGATGTATTTAATCTGAATAGGCTTGATGTCATTGAGCGACGTGCGCTCAAAGATCCCGTTTTCCATGTCCACGTGATAGCGGATCAGCGGAATCAGCGATGCGGGATCTTGACCGTCACGATATCGCCCTGCTGCGCATTGGCAGAGCGCTCGACGGTGATGACCAGGTCCTTGGCCACGCCCGAAAACTCGTACGTGTCCGTATTGCCCTTGGTTGTCTTGGTCACTTCATCAAAGGGGACGCCATTAATCTGAGCGCTGACAAATGTATCGACCTGCATAAAGTCGCCCAGCTCATCACTAAAGGTGATGTAGCCGGACTTGCTCTCGTCGTAGCCATCCTCGATCTGAGTGGGAGAACCCTTGCCCGAGGTGATAGAGCTCGAGATATCATCAAACACCTTCTTGAGCTCATCGGCATTCGACGCAGCCTTGTAGAAATCGGAATTCTCGGTGCGCTTACCAAGCTTATTGGTTGTGTAGGACGTGGCGTTTGGATAGTTGCTCGACACGGCGTGCATGAACTTGTTTTCGTCGCTCGTCCAGTAGTTCGTAGGATCGTCAGTGGGATTCGCACCATCAAAGATACCGATGGTGTAGACCGTAGCGCCTTTCTCCTTCATTTTCTTGGCGGCGGCTATGGCATTGTTGGCAACCGTAGAGTTGAATTCACTAAAGTCTGTGGGCGTGCCATCCGTAAAGAACACGACTACCTTCTGGGCATCCTCGCGGCCTGACATGCCGCGAGCAAGCTCAAGGCCGTAATCAGCCTGCGTGGCGCCGGCGGGCTTGATGGAGCCGACCGTATCCTTAAGTTCCGTCGCATCGCTACCGACACACGGCGTCAGACTCTTCATAACCTGCGAATAGTTATATTTGTTCCGGCTATACGTACCGTTACCGATATCGTAGCTCTTTGTACCGGCAAACTTGACAATCGAAACCTGATGCTGTTTGGAATCATCTTTGATCTTTGCGTTCTGTTCGGCGATGGTGTCGATAAAGGAATTGGCAGCTGCTTGAGTGCTCGATACGTTTGGGCGAACCCTTGCCACCCATGGAATCGTCCATCGACCCGGAGGCATCAAGCACCATCACGATATCGAGCGGTTTAGTGACCAGCGACGTTGTGTCAGAAGTCGAAGACATCGTGGAAAGCGTCGTCACAAAGTCGGACTTTTCGTCCTGCGCGGGCTCGACCGTCTTGTCCGTCCAGATCCGGCCTACATAACGTGTCGTCTGGTCCTGCTCGCCGCCCGACGCCAGTATTGCCAGCGGCCGGTAGTGTCGGGGTCGACTATCTTTTTGCTCGCCGTCGGTCCGTCCATTCCGGTGCTGGACCTGGCGTTGGCCTCAGGCAGCATGGCAAATGCTGCAGCCGGCAGCACTAGCACTACGGCCAGTATCACCGCCAAGAGACCCCTCGTGTACCTACTCATCGCGTCTCCCTTCTCGCGGTCTTAGACCTTGTATCAGCCTAAAGTTACGAAATGAAACACAATTTGGCAGGTGACACACGTTCCAGATTCGGTTTTGGGCGTGAGACAAATGTCTCACCAACATTGAGACACGAGGTTTTCGCAGGAAAACGGGGGAGACTCAAAAAAGCGGGCCAAAAAATCGATACCCTCGTCATGGACCGCGATCCGGAGAGAATCGTCGCTCGTCAAATCGAGAACTGTGCCGAGAGAGAGACAGACACGCCCCGCAGCTGATGCTGGCGGCGAATCAGATGGGCGCGTTTTAGCTCCCCAAACCCCGGCATAAAAACGGGCACGGCGCCTGCGCACCGTACCCGTTCACCCACATAAAGCACCTTGTAGGCACCTGTCGCCAGGACTTACTCCTTACGCTTGCGCCCGAGGAAACGAGAAGCCGCAATGGCTATCATGCCCAGGCAAAGTGCAAGACCCACGAAGAACATGGAGCTGTCACCCGTACCGGGAAGATCGACCTTGGCACCCTTCTTGTTACCCTTGTTCTGGGAACCGTGGTGTCCTTATCTGTAGAAGCGCTACCGGAGCCGGAGCCGCCCTCGTTCTCGGAGCCACCCTCGTTACCGGAGCCGGAGCCGCCGGACTGCTGCTTGTTCCACTTGGCGTAGAGCGTAATGTCGGCGTTCACCGCAGAGTCGAAGTCAAACGCATGCTCGCCGTCCTTGTCAATACACCACCCAGCGAAGTCATAACCCTCTCGCGTGGGGTCAACAGGCTTGGCCAGTTTGCCGCCCTCGTCAAGCTCGACCGTAGACTTATTCCCGCAGCCGTCATCAAACGTCACGGTAACCTTCTTTGCAGGAGCCTTGACAACCAGAGCGTCAAGCGCCGCTTTGAGAGCCTCGGCGGCATCCTTGACCTCGCCGTACGTCACATCCTGTCCAGCATCGATACGATCGATGACGTCGTGTGCGCGCTTTAGGGGATCGACAAGACCCTCCACCGACTCATACGAATCGGCATTCTTCTGAGCGGTCTCTGCACGAGCGATCAGGGAAAGCAAACCGTTCTCGCCGTTCAGGTCGTACGGATCGTTTTGTTTTGCGATTCCAAAAACCTGAAGCTCGACCACGTGGTTTTCCTTCGAAGTACCTGTGCCCTTGACACCGGAGGCGTACAGGCGCACGTAACGCGCCGTCGTCGCTGTCTCGGAGTTGGAGGCGTCGAAGAGCTGCTTGCCCGCAGATGTCTCGGCGTACAAACTATCCTTCGGGTTCTCGCCCAAACCGAACACGTCGTTATTGCCCGAATAGTAAAGAACCTGAGCATCCGAGAAGTCGGACTTGCTTGCAACCACAAGTGCGGTTGCCTTGTAGGTGCGCGAGTCCGTCCAATAGCGCCACAGGTTCACTCCGGTGATCTCGCAGTCAGATCCGAGGTCGACCTGCATGTACGAACCTGCCTCCTTGGCATCGTTGCCAAAGATGCAATAGCCGTCTGCGCTTGCATTGTTGCCATCGGTCGCAACGGTCAGGGCGCGAGAAGCGTTAGAATTCGTCACCGGAGTGGCCGTGTCGCCATCGACCCAAGCAGCCGTCGGCACCTTGCCCAAGGCAAGGTTCACAATCTTGTTCGCAGGAACGAGCTTGAGATAACCCGCATAAAGGTTGTCATATGCGGCCTTCTTGGCAGCAGCGTCGCCTTAAGCGCCGCCTTTGCCTGGGCCAACAGGTTGTCCATATCGGCATTTGCCAGGATACGTCGCTCACCGAATCCTTCTTCGCTTCGACGGTCGCAATCAACTCCGCCAGCGCAGATGTAGGCACCTCGTCGTAGGCAAGGGCATGATCGTAGACGGCAAGCGAAGTTTGCTTCGTACCGTTGCCAGCGGTAATCGCATCGACGCTCACGACGTGATCGGCGTTCTTCGCACCCAGGTAGGCACTGCCGGCAAGCTCACCGTCAACATAGATCTTAAGCATGCCGTTATTCTCACGAACACCCGTAATCGTTACGTTGCCGCCCGTAACCGTCACATCGGAGGTAGCGGTCGTACCGTTAACGACAAAGTACGCCTTGCCGTCCTTGTCGATGCCGAGCTTCCACTCCTCACCCTGAGAGAGAAGCACCGTCGAGGATGCCGCGTCAGAAACGCTCGTGGCAACAGTAAAGCCGTTCTTGCCCTCTACGCTGTCTTTGGCATTCGAAAGCTCTCCGCCGGTCGAAGTCTCCGCAGAGGCGATGATGCCATTCTGACGATAGACACCCGAGACACTTCCCTCGAGGCCGTTACCAGAAGCATCCTGGCCTTGGGCAGCCGTAACCTCAATCTTGCTGCCGCTCTTCACGGCGTCAACAAGCTTGATGTCAAATGTGCGCATATCAGCAGATGCCTCAACGCTCTTGCATTCGACCTGCTTGCCGTCAACCGTAACAGTGAACTTAGCACCGGTCACGTGCTCGCTTGCCTGAACACGAAGGCTCTTTGCACCCTTGACATACATCGTGTCGAGCTTCGGAGCCTGATGTCACCCTTCTGGCTCAGATTCCAAATCTGGGTCTCGCCCGGTTTGAGCGTCACGGTAACCGTATCGCCCTGGGCATAGCCATCCTTCGAAGAACCGAGCGCGCTTCCGTCCGAAGTGTAGGACTCTACGATTGAGCGCTTAAAGGTGCCAGCGTGCGAGGCGCCTACACCGGCATCGAGCTTGAAGGTGATGGTCTTCTCGCTGGCCGACGGGTTACGCATCGAGACGATACCCTCGTCACCGTCGCTATTGAAGCAAGAGAAGCCGTAAGCCTCCTGCGTTCCCGCACCGCTAATGCCACCGAGTTTGACGCCCGAGGCCGGAACGCCGCCAATCATCTTGGCGTTCTGAAGCTTATCGAAGTTCTCTTCAGCCCACTCGAGGAAGTCGGCATTCACCAAGTACTTCTCATCGTCAAACAGGCTATCGGAATAATAGAGCTCCCAGAACGATGTGCCGCGCGTAGCCATCATGTACAGATAGTTGCGGAACTGCGCTCCGTCCATAGAGGTCGCCGTGATACCCGTGCCCTCTTTACCGTAAATCGGGTCGTGGTTGTAGAGGTTGGAAAGCGGGAACTGGAAGTCGTGGTTCTTGACGAAGTGTAGTAGGCTCCATCTCGATAGCTCAACATGTTGTCCATCTTGTTGTTGAGCGTCGAATTGGAGACCTCGCCGCGATCGTGCGTGCACTGAATCCACACCGAGTTGGACCACTGCAAGAACCAGGGGCTCGGGTTCACATAGCAGGTGAGAGAGACCCACAGGTTGTCGATGCCGAGTTCATCGGCCTTGCCCCATACGTTCTCGAACAGGACGATCCACTTTTCCCACAAGTCGGTGGAATGATAGAAACCGTTTGGCCCACCATACATATGATGGTGATTCTCATCGTAGCCAACAACGCCCTCGCCCTGAGCAAATGCGTTGTACTGTGCGTTATCGGCATAGCATCCCACTTCCAGTAGTTAACGCCGTAATCGGTCATCCACTGGAGTGCGAGCTCCTGGAACTTATCGACATAGCGCTGGTCTGCGACGTCAATCGAGCCGCCAGCGGCCGATCCGTTGCCCGCCTTGGAAATGATGTCTGCAAGCTGGCCGTAGAAGTTATAGCCGCCGCGCGGGCCAACCCAAACGCCGAAGTTCGAGCCGAGCTTCTCCACAAGCGTCGAAGAGTCGAGAGCTTATTGGGGAACTTGGAGTTGAATGCCCAGAAACCTTCGGTATTCTTGCCCGTGCCGGAGCGGCCCAGGTCAACCGAAGTCTCAGTGTTGTTGTAGTTATTCCAACCGTCGTCAACGACATAGGAGTCGAGCGGGCGAACACGCGTGGCGGAGAGGTTCTTGTCCACCGCCTTGAAGGAATCGAGAATGTTGTTCTCGTCGATAAGCATCATATTGTCAAACCAGGAGTTGTACTGGATACGGAACTCGCTCGGCTTTGAAATGCTCTTGATATAGCTGTAGAAATCGGTTCGGACTACATCGTTGTTCGAACCGTCGGAATGGGTAGCGCCCACAACAGTCTGCCATGAGACGTACTTGCCATCCGAAGTGAGCTGGCCATCGCGCTCAAAATCAGCAAAATTCTTACCGGTCCAGTAGCGCATACGGCCCAGGCTATCAACGATCTGCGTATCGGTCTCGGGGAACTCCGAGCCCATGAACATGCCGTTGACGTAGATAGGCTGGCCCAGGTTGGCACGGGCCTCGGTCATCTCAACAACGCCGCCCTTGCCCGTGGGAATGGTCCAGGTGTAATCCGCATCCTTAACGTTGAGATGCTCACCGTCGATATAGTCGAAACGGATGTCCTTATCCTCGGATTTGACCTCGAGGAACTTGCGCATAAAATGATCGCCATCATACATGACGACCTTCTCGGTCACCGTGGCCGAACCGTTACCGAACTGCACCGGCTTGAAGGTGAACGTCAGCATCTTGCCGGATTTCTTGACATCGTTGATTGTCGCGGAAGTATCGCTGACTTGAGCCTCTCCATCAAGCTCAAGATCGCTTGTCTTGAGCTGCGGCTTACCCGAACCGCTCTCGAACGTATCGAACTTCTCCTGATACAGGTCGAGCTCGGCACCGGAGGCAAAGCTGACGCCCTGCGCCTCAAGCACGCGAATGCCCACATAGCGACCGGTCTGAGCCTTATCAAGCCCAAAATAGGTCATCTTGCAGGTACCATCATCATTATAGGAAGAGCTCAGATCGACCGAGAACGTGCCCTTCTTGTTAGCGTTCTCGAACAGGTTATCTTTGCTGTCCGAGACATACACGGCGAACTTCTTGAAGGTACCGTTGGCACCCTTGACGTTGCGGCCTGCGTAACCGACCGTCTGGAAGGAGCTGTTCGCTCCCTCACCGCGATCGATCGTCAAATCGACAGGAAGCTTCTTCGTGTCGCCCTCGCCCGCACCATAGCGAGAATGATAGTAGGTGGTGAGGTCACCGTCGATCAGAGCCTCATATCCGCCGCCTTCGTTGGTAGCAACGGACGTTCCCGTCACAGTCCAGCCTTGGCCTCGCGCACAACGGAATCGCCCGAAGCGTCGAGTACGTCGAGTTCCGCCGCGTTCATGTATTTATTCTCATTGGAAGACTGCCAATGGTATGTGGTGAGACCGGTCAGGCGAATCGCCTTTGCCTTCACGGCGTTAAAGGTGATAGTGGTAGCACCCGTATCCCCCATGGTGCCATTCTCCACGAGCGTCACCCATGCACCGTCGGCCTTCTGGTACTCGAGCTTGTATGTCTTGACTCGACCCGTGCAGTTATAGCCCGCCGAATCGTGGTGACGCGGCGTATAGCTAACGCTAGCGATGGTTTTGATTCCACCAAAATCTACAACGAGGTTTGCCGTGCCCGCAGTCTCCGCAGAAGAAGCCCAGTAGGTACTTGCATCTCCATCGATTGCCTTTGACGCCAGCGCGCCCTCGTTCGAATCAACCGAGGATCCCACGGCAGTTGCCGCCGTAGGCTTGACGCTCGTGAGCGCAGCCGTCGGCTCTAGACGCGTGGCCTCGGCGAGCGACTGAATGACGAATTCTTCGGACCCCGATCCGGGAACAAGCGCGGTCGAAGCAAGCTTATTGTTAATCTCGACAGTCGTAAGCTTGCCGTCTGCGATGCTAAATGTTCTAGAAATCGCATTATTCCCGATAGTTATAATACCGGTCGATTTGTTCACGCCCACGCTGCCATATCCGTCCGCGTATGCGGCGGGCGGAGCTGACAGCCCCAAGAGGCCCACCATTGCAAGAACGGTGGCGGCAAAATAGCGTTTTTTGAGCATTCGCTCCCCTTTCTCTTCAATCTGCGCCGCGCCCTACGGTCATCAGACGTAACTCTCTTAGCGCATCCAGCAAATGTAAACATGGTAGAGGAGCCATTCAGCACGAACCTTGGCAATCGGCCAGCAGCTAGCAAACGGTCGATATTAATACCCCAACGGTATTGAATAAGTAGAGGTTTTATATCATTGATACCAATTGGTATCAATGATATAACCGCTGGTAATTGTTATTAAATACCAGTGTATGCGTAGCTTTCGATCCGGTAGTTTTGCTCTAATCAAGGATGTCAAAAGAGCGGCGCACCTTTACTTTATTAACCCCCGTCGATGCAGATAACGGTAAGCGACCCCGATCTGCATCATCCCCTTGGCCGATCGATGGCTACATGGTTTTTGGCCTCATGACCTATGGCGGCAAAAACAAATGGTGCACGCGCGATCTCGAGGGAATCGCAAGGACTCAACGCGCAACGTATATCGGAACCTACGGCGCATGCGGCTATGACACATTCGGACCCTTCAAACTCGTGGGCGGCGTCATGAAGGGCCACCCCACCGCAGAAGAAGTCCAAGGAGCAGCCGACTGGTACAAACGCCTTGTCGAGGAGTACGGCGGGCCCATCCAAAACGAGTATGTGAAACGTCGCGAGCGCGAAGCGTGAGAGGCCGCGCGCCCCGACCCGAGCATGATGGCAAAGCTCAAGAACACCGCACGGCACATCGCCGGCATCCATAAAAAGCAGGGGTAACTTCCCTCCATATCTCCCCATCATATAAATCGGGGCCCACCAGACAACTGGCAAGCCCGATATGCGGGCCGGCGAATCACCGGCCCATTTTTTGGTCCGTCCTCGCGCTACTCCGGCTTGGTTTCTACCGTGGGAGTCTTGTCCGCTGCGACTGGGGTGCGGGCGGTGTCCATAGTCAGACAGTGTTTAGGACAGCTTTCGATGCACTCGCCGCACACCACACAGGCATACGGTCGATCGACCAGGTACCGCCCTTGCGATCGACCGCGAGAGCGCCCGCCGGGCAGCGACGAGCGCACATGCCGCAGCAAATGCACACGTCCATGTCGTTGACGATATGCCCGCGCAGGCGCTCGGGTGCCGCGAGCTTTTCCTGCGGATAGCACACCGTGACCGGCTGCTTGACCATAGAGCCCAAGGCCGTCTTGGCAAATGTCAGTAAACTCATGCCGCGCCTACCTTTCCGTGCAGCTAATGCAGGGGTCGATGGTCAGGATAATCATAGGAACGTTGCAAGGAGCACGCCCTGCAACGCATGCGTCAGACCCGCCAGATTTTGCGACGTCGGCGTGCGCACGCGAAAACGGTCCAGATTCTTGGTGCCGTTACCGCGCACATAGTAGTACGCCTCGCCGCGCGGCTGCTCAATCACAACCTCGCCGCGCGCGCCGTCGGCCGGTGTGAGCTTGGTGCGCCCGCCGATACCGTCGTGCGGGATCTTGCCCACAAGCTCCTTGATGATGTCCATGGCCTGCGTGACCTCGGCACAACGCACCTGGCAGCGGGCATAGCAGTCGCCGTCGGTAGCAACGATGGGCTCAAATGCTGCCAGGCCTGCATAGGCACCGTCGCCAAACATGCGCACGTCGTAATCCACGCCCGAGGCGCGACCGAACGGGCCGACCATCGACAGATTCAGCGCGTCCTTCTTGCTGATCACGCCCACGCCATGCAGGCGCTCGCCGCAGCTATTGTCGTCCAAAAACGTATGCACCAGGGCCTCGTAGTCGGGACGCATGGCATCGAGCGTCTGGACAATACCCGCCAGCTCGGAGTCCTCAATGTCGTGCTTAAGGCCGCCGATCTCGTTGATCGACAGAATCACGCGACCACCGCACGTGCTCTCGAAGATCTTGAGAATCTGCTCGCGCAGCGTCCACGAACGATAGAACAGCGCCTCGAAGCCAAAGGCATCGGCGAGCAGGCCCAGCCACAGCAGATGCGAGTGGATGCGCGAAAGCTCGTGCAAAATGGTGCGGATATACTGCGCGCGGCCGGGCACCTCGATGTCGAGCATGCGCTCGCAGGCGCTGGCATAGCCATAGCTGTGGCCCACGGCGCAGATGCGCAGATGCGCTCGGCGATGTAGCCAAACTGGTGCATGTCGCGCTTTTCGGTGAGCTTCTCGAGTCCGCGGTGCACAAAGCCGATCTGCGGAATTGCCTCGATGACGCGGTCGTCCTCGATCACCAGGTCCAGATGAAGCGGCTCGGGCAGCACCGGGTGTTGCGGGCCAAACGGAATAACGGAGCGATGTGCCATGGACCTTACGCCTCCTTTTTCTGCTTGTCGCGGGCGGCCTTGGCGGCAAGCGCCGCGCGGACCTTGGCCGCTTTCTCGGGATCCATGGCGGCGAGCTTTGCTCC
>ENA-OQIM01000445-OQIM01000445.1-human-gut-metagenome-genome-assembly--contig:-NODE-445-length-15783-cov-2.088337_pt1 | contig 15783 bp, 24 predicted proteins | sample MGYA00242579_ERZ504744 | MGnify/ENA primary metagenome ERZ504744 (study PRJEB26092, sample SAMD00036441) | human gut metagenome | host: Homo sapiens | study: EMG produced TPA metagenomics assembly of...
CCGAGGGGCAGCGGTGCGTGGGCTTCCAGCTGGGCAGACCCGCGTACAGCGGCCCGCGCAGCAGGCGTCGCCGGGGATAAAGCCGTACACCTGCAAGCCCTCCGCCTGCAAAGCTGCGGTGCTCTCGCGCAGAAATTCCGGGTCAAGACCGGTCTCCGGGCGGGGGTAGAAGTTGTGCATGGCGATGACCGTGCCGCCGCCCGCCGCCAGCTGCCGTGCCACCTCCGGGGTGGTGGTGGAGGCGTTGACGGCAACGGGCAGCTGCTGCGCAAGGGCGCACATCTGCTCCAGCGAGAAGCCGTAATCCAGCCGCAGACCCCACAGGTGCAGCCGCTTTGCCAGCGCGGTCAGGTCGGCACAGCCGAACTGCCGGATGGTCTTTTCCGACACATCTGCCAGAATGCGCCAGCCCTGCGCGGAGAGAAAATCGCACATTTCCTGCACGCGGGCGCAGTAAGCGGCATCAAATTCTTCGCTGATATGCAGTGAGATAAAAACAGGCGCGCCGCCTGCCGCAAAAGCGGAAAGCGACGCACGCTGTTCCTCAAACTGCGTCAGATACACTGACCGTCCGAGTGTTTTAAGCATTGGCAACGTCCTCAACAGAGACCATTGCGTTGGTCACGATAAAGCCCATGATGTAGCAGATGACCAGACCCACTGCGTAGCAGCCAACGGAAGCAGCCACACCGTGAGGGCCGGCGGTCATGACGAACAGAGCCAGCAGACCGGAGGGGCCCCAAGCGGGTAGCAGCCACCTGCATGGCCATGACGAAGGCACCGCCGAAGCCGGCACCCAGACCGGCGCTGATGAAGGGCTTGCCCATAGGCAGGGTGACACCGTAGATCAGCGGCTCGCCGATGCCCAGCAGACCTGCGGGCAGTGCGCCGGTGATAACGTTCTTCAGGCGGGTGTTGCCGCACTTCTTAGCCTTGAAGTAGATAGCGACAGCAGCGCCAACCTGACCTGCACCGGCCATAGCCAGAGCGGGGTACAGGGTAACGTAGCCAAAGCTCTCCAGCTGCACGGAGTACAGAGCGACCAGACCGTGGTGCATACCATAGCGACCATGGGCAGGAACAGAGCGGTGGAAACATAACCGGCAATGATGCGCACGATCAGGATATCGCTCATGCACAGCTTTTCAACCACCCAGCACAGCGCGGTGGAAACATAGCCGGTAGCGGGCATGATGATCAGGATATAGGGCACGAGGCACAGGATCATGGTGATCAGCGGGGTGAACACGATGTCCAGAGATTCGGGCATCCACTTACGCACCCAGCGCTCGATCTTGACAAGGCACCATGCGCCCAGCACAACGGCCAGCACGCCGCCGCGGCCTGCACGCAGGATGGAATCCAGCGGCACAGCCTCGTTGAAGAGACCCAGAATGGAAGAGATCTTGTTGATACCGTCCAAACCGGTGATCATGCCCAGCATACCGCCCAGAATGGGGGTGCCGCCGAACTTTTCGGCTGCGCGGTAGCCGACCCATGCGGTCAGGTAGCCGAGGAAGCAGGTGTTCATCAGGCCCAGCAGGGTGCTGATAAGAGCCAGTGCGGGGATGTCAGCGTAGTTCGGCACCACCTGACCGATCAGGGAGTTGATGCCGGCGCACAGACCGGAAGCCACAACGCCCGGGATCAGGGGGATAAAGATATCGCCGAAGGTCTTGAACAGCTCCTTGACCTTGCTCTGCTTCTGTCCGGCCTTGACTGCGGCCTTGTTGGTCTGCCAGTCGTTGGCGGTGGAAGCGGCGGCGTCCGCCGGGATGCCCATGTCGCGGCAGATATCTGCGCACTTGCGGCACTTGCCGGGGCCGACCACGATCTCCACATAGCCGGTACGGTCATGCACGATGCCCATCACGCCCTCGATGGCCTTCAGGCCTCGTCGTCGATCTTGGCGTCATCTTTAACGCGCACCCGCAGACGGGTCATGCAGTTGGTTGCGGTGAGAACGTTGCTCTTTCCGCCGACCTTCTCCAGCGCCGCGCGGACCAGTTCTTCATTCGTCATAAGTGGGTCCTCCTTTAAAACAGGTGTATATCCGATGCGGCCTTTGCCGCTAAGGAACTTAGAGATATCTTACAGCACTTCCAGCCGGATGGCCTCCCGCACATGGCCGCGGGCCTTTTCCAGCCGCCGGGCGGCTTCTGCGGCATCGCAGTCTGCCAGCAGCATGGTGATGGCGGTCTTTACGCTGCCGCCCGCTGCGTCAATGGCGGCGCGGGCTTTCTCCCGCTCCACGCCGGTGGCGTCAATGACGATATTCTCGGCGCGGGTGTGCAGCTTTTCGTTGGTCTGCTGCACGTCCACCATCAGGTTCTGGTAGGCCTTGCCGGTGCGCACCATAGAGCCGGTGGAGATCATGTTCAAAATCAGCTTCTGTGCTGTGCCGGACTTGAGCCGGGTGGAACCGGTCAGTACCTCGGGGCCGCAATTCACCTCAATGGCAAGCTCTGCGGCCTTGCCGATGGCGCTGCGATATTGCAGGCAATGGCGGCAGTGTGGCAGCCCACGCTCTTGGCGTAGTCCAGACCGCCCAGCACATAGGGCGTGCGGCCGGAGGCGGCAATGCCCACCACAAAATCGTCTGCGGTCAGGCCGTGGGCTTTCAGATCCTCAACAGCCAGCTCCCGGCTGTCCTCTGCGCCCTCCACAGCCTCGATAAAGGCTTTTTCGCCGCCGGCGATGAGCCCTACCACCATCTCCTTCGGCACACCAAAGGTGGGCGGGCACTCGGCGGCATCCAGCACGCCTAAGCGGCCGGAGGTACCGGCGCCATATAGAACAGCCGTCCGCCTTTTTCAAAGGATTCTGCCGCCCATGTCACCGCCTGCGCGATCTGCGGCAGGCACTTGGCAATGGCCAGCGGTACCCGGGCGTCCTCCTCGTTCATGACAGTCACGATCTCCAGCGGGGACATCTGGTCCAGCTGCATCGTGCGCGGGTTGCGGGTCTCGGTGGTCATCCCACTCAGATTCAAACCCATATCCTGCACCTCAACTTTCCGCCGCACCCCTTGCGGCGTGATTGTGACCAAAGTATAAACTTTTTCAAACAAAATGTCCACAAAAAGACTATTTTGTGGTACAATGTTTTATGCAAGCATTGTTTTTGAAATTTTTGCGTACAAGTACGACTTTTTTGTGCAGCTTGTTCAATCCATCCTGAAATACAACAGAGGTATCTATATGCAGAACGTTCTTTTACGCCTGCGGGAGGTGCAGCCCTCCCTCAGCAGCACCGAGCGGCAGATCGCGCAGTTCATTCTGGAAAACCCGGACGAGACCACCACCCTTACCATCCGGGATCTGGCGCGGCGCTCTTTCTCCTCCCCTTCCAGCGTGGTGCGCATCTGCCGGGTCATCGGCTTTCAGGGCTACAAGGAACTGCGCCACGCCCTGACGCTGGAGCTTGCCACCCTTGGGGAGAACGGCAGCCACCGGGAAAAGGACATCACCCCGCAGGACAGCCTGCAGGAGATCGTGGACAAGGTGACCCACAAGAACATCCAGAGCCTGCTGGACACCCAGCGGCTGCTTTTGCTGGACGAACTGGAGCAGTGCGTGGAACTGATCGCCAACGCCCGTACGGTGCTGTTGTTCGGCATCGGTTCCTCGCTGTGCGTGGCAAAAGACACCTACCTGAAATTTCTGCGTCTGGACAAGCCCTGCGTGGTCAACGAGGACTCCCACTCGCAGCTTTTGCAGGCACGCAACGCCACTGCGCAGGATGTGGGCATCGTGTTCTCCTACTCCGGGCAGACCATGGAGATGATCCAGTGCATCAAGGAGATGAAGGCGGGCGGCGCACCGGTCATCGCAGTGACCCGCTACTACCCCTCCGAGGTGGCACAGCTGGCCGACCATGTGCTGTATGTCGCCGCCAACGAGAGCCTGTTCCGCAACGGTGCCATGTCCTCCCGCCTTTCCCAGCTGAACGTGGTGGATATCCTGTACACCGCCTACGCCAGCCGCAACCACGAGGACACCATGCGCCGCCTGACCAAGACCCACATCTATAAGCCCGGTGACCCGGAGGTGCTCACCCAGCCGTAAAGCGGAAGCCGCGCCGCAGGGTGCAATAACCAAAGCCCCCGGCCTGACAGAGCAGGCCGGGGGCAAGGAAGTATCTCCGGGAATATCACATGGTAAACTGGATGGCGCAGAAGGCAGCATAGATGCACAGCAGAATAATGCCCTGTGCACGGGACAGCCTGCCGCGCTTCAGCGCGGGAAGGGTCATGATCATCATGACAGCCAGCATGACCGGGATCTCCAGCACAAGGCTGGAATTGATGCCGAACAAAGTAGAGCTCTGCGGCACGGTGAAGGCGCCAGCGTGACGGACATACCGCTGACCAGCACCAGATTGAACACGTTTGCGCCCACGATGTTGCCAAGGGACAAATCGCTGCAGCCCTTGACCAGCGAGGTGATGGCGGTGACCAGCTCCGGCAGAGAGGTGCCCAGCGCCACAAAGGTCAGCGCGATGACCGACTCCGGCACGCCCAGTGCCTGTGCGATGAGGGTGCCGTTATCCACCAGCAGGTTTGCGCCCAGTGCGATCAGCACAGCGCCCAGCACCAGCAGCACCAGCGTTTTGGTAAGGGACATCTCTTCCCCTGCATTTTCGGCCTCGGCCTCCGCTTCGGCGGCGGCAGGGGCTTTTTTCATCTGCAATACGTTTGCCACCATGTAGGCCACGAACATGGCCAGCATCACAAAGCCCAGCGGGCGGGTGAATTCGCCCATGGCGTAGGCAGCCACGCAGTAGATGGCGGCTGCGGCAAAGAAGAAGGCTACCGGCACCCGCAGGGTCTTGGGGTCTACCTTGCCGGACGGACGGCGATGGTGATGGCGGCGATCAGGCAGAGTTGCAGATGACCGAGCCGATGGCGTTGCCGTAGGCGATCTCACCATGGCCGGACACGGCGGACATGGTGGACACCATGACCTCCGGCAGGGTGGTGCCGATGGACACCACCGTTGCGCCGATGAGCAGCTCCGGCAGGTGGAACCGCCGTGCCAGTGCCGAAGCACCGTCCACGAACCAGTCGCCGCCCTTGATCAGGAACAGCAGACCGACGATAAATAGCAATACAGGAACCAGCATAATTTTTCTCCTCTGATTTTTCGCGGGGCGTGAACCCACAGAACCGGGAACGGATCGCTCCATCCCCGGTTCTGCACAAGATCGGTCAGTTGGCGTTATTTCTGCATAATGTGGATGGCAAAACCGCCGTACTCGCCCTCAAGATACACATTCTTGATGCGGCCGTCCTCAAAATAGGCGGCAGTCTCCATGCGGAAGCGGAAGCATTTTCCTCCAGCTCCTCCATCGCAGCCTTCAGGTCGGGGGTGCGCATTGCGATGTGGCCGTTCTTGCCCAGAAAGGGGCTCTTCATGCACTCGAAATAGTTACCGGCAAACTCGGACTTCTGTCCGTGGCGGGGCTCTAAGTTGAACAGCTTGCACAGCAGCAGCGCCAGCTGCTCGGCCTCGCCTGCGTTGTCGGTGTTGATGCCGACGTGCTCCAGCTCAAACGTGTTTTTCATTTGGTGTTTCTCCTGTTACTTCATGGGGAAGATCAGCACAGCGCCCACCGTCAGCGCCAGCAGACGGATGAAATACTGCGGAATGGTGAACTTCCAGAACTCGGTGATCTTGTAGTCACCGGCGCCCATGATCATGGCGGGCATACCGTCAATGGGCAGGAAGTGTCCGCACCAGCCGGAAACCACGATAGCGGCAGCGGCTGCGGTGGGGTCCAGACCCAGATTGACGCAGGTGGCAATGGCCATGGGAGCAAAGACGTACACGGTGCCGATGGTGGAACCGGTCAGGGTTGCAGCAGGCTGGTCAGAATGCAGAAAGCGAAGATCAGCACGAAGGGGTTGACGTTGGTGCCAGCATCTTGCAACGGTCTCGCCCACCAGACTGGTCAGGCCGGTGTTGCCCAGAGCATCGGCAATGCCGATGACGCCTGCGGACATCAGGATGATGGGTGCGCTGATGGAGTTGCGGATCTCGTTGAAGTCCATAACGCCGGAGATCAGGATGACGCCCACGGCCAGACCGGTGATGGCGTAGCCTGCGTCGCCGATCTTGCTCTGCAGGATCATGCCCACAACGGCGAGCACAAAGCTGAAGTAGGTGATGAGCTCCTGATTCTTGGTCAGGGCAACCTTCTGCTCACCGGCGTGGAGAGCCTCTTCCTTGGCCTCGGCAATGGGGTGGTCAGGCATGATCTTGTAAGCCAGGATGCACCACACTAGGAAGCCGATGGACAGGCACAGGTTGACCAGAGAGAACTTGACCAGATTGACATTTGCCGCAACGCCTGCGCTTTGCAGAACGGCGATGACGATGCCGTACTGCAGAGCGGTGTTGAAGGGCAGCAGCGGATGGTTTGCTGCAAAGCCCGCAGGCATCAGTACCTTGGACGGGGGCAGCTGCTTGGAGTAGGGCAGAGTGGACAGCAGACCGATGACCAGCACATAGTAGGCGGTGGAACCGGTGCCGAACAGGCTGCAGCCCAGCATAACAATGAGGATCAGCAGGACGTATGCCTTAAAGCCGCCCTTGCTGGCCATGTTGAACATGGTCTGCTTGAACTTGACGATGAAGCTGGTCTTCTGCAAGGCCGCGATGATGGCCATGAAGGATGCCAGCATGACGATGGTGGGGTTTGCGAAGCCGCCGAAGGCGGTCTTGATGTCGGTAACGCCGAACACCACCAGCAGCAGCAGCGCCAGCAGCGGGGGTGCGCCGAAGGGCAGTTTATCACCATGATCAGGATGATCATGAGGACAGTCACTGCCAGAGCATGATCATGGGAAGTGTCATAGAACGTGTCCTCCTTTTTGTGTCCGCAGTACCTGTTGCGCAAGAGCCCGACCCTTTGCACAATTCCGATGCGGCTTTCTTGATTAAAAGTATATAGTTTTCCGCTGTGCGTCACAATCATTTTTCGGCTTGTTGTGTTCTTTTTTGAAACATATTCAGAATTTGTTCAATTCTTTTGCCGCAATATGTCGCTTTTTGAAACATATTGCGGTTAGTTTCGGCTGATTTGTTGCTTTTTGAAACAGGGCACCCTTTCCGTCACGCTATCGCCGTGCGCCTCTCAGTCAAAGCCTACGGCTTTGACTGAGAGGGCGTGCAAGGCTAACGGGTGCTGCCCTCATCTGGCACGGAAGCGCCTGAGAGGGTTCGCTCCCTGAGGGAGTTCGTCCCCAAAACCAGAAAAAGCCGCCGCACCGTACGGGGTGCAGCGGCTCTCTCTGGAAGAAAATGAAGAATTGGTTGGGATGAGGATAACTTAGTGGGCGCGGCCGGTCATTTTGACCGCATACTTGATGGCGTTGACAAGGCTCAGCTCGTTGCCGTTGCCCTTACCGGCGTGGTAGAAGTCGGTGCCGTGATCCACGCTGGCGCGGATGATGGGCAGACCCAGTGTGACGTTGACGCCCTCCACGGCCTTCCACTCCTGCTTTTCGCGGTCGTAGACAAAGCCCACGGTCTTGAGCGGGATGTGACCCTGATCGTGGTACATACACACCACGATGTCGTACCAGCCGCCGAGGGCCTGCGAGAACACGCTGTCCGGCGGGCAGGGGCCCACAACGCCGGTAATGCCTCGGCTTGGCAGCCTCGATGGCGGGGGTGATCTCCTCGATCTCCTCCCGGCCGAACAGGCCGTTCTCGCCGCAGTGGGGATTCAGACCCGCCACAGCGATGCGGGGGTTCTCGATGCCCATATCCTTGCAGGCCTTGTTGGCGATCTCGATGACCTCCAGCACGCGATCCTTCTTGACCCGGTCGCAGGCTTCCCGCAGGGAAACGTGGGTGGAAACGTGCACCACGCGCAGGTCGTGATGGGCCAGCATCATGGTGTACTTCTTGGTGTGGGTGTAGGTGGCGTAGATCTCGGTGTGGCCGTCAAAGTGGGTGTAACCGTCCGACTTTTCGCCGTGGTAGTACTCCAGTGCCTTGTTCATGGCTTCCTTGTTCAGGCGTTGGTGCAGGTGGCATCCACCTCACCCGCCATGGCCAGCTCAATGACCTTTTTCACGCACTGGAAGCTGCGTTGCCGCCCTCACGCTGACCTTTGCTATCTCAAACTTGCTGATGTCCTCGATCAGATCCAGATGCAGCACGTCGATGGTGCCGGGGGTGAACAGGGCATCCGACACCTTCTCGCAGCGGTGGATGACGATGTCCTCGCGGCCAACGAACTTCTTGGCCTGCTCCATCACCTTCACATCGCCCACCACGATGGGGCGGCAGTAGCTGTACTGCTCCGGGTCAGCCAGAGCTTGATGGTGATCTCCGGGCCGGAACCGGCGGGATCGCCCATGGTAATACCGACAATGGGTTTATTCATAGCAGCCTTCTCCTTGCTTCAGTGCGTTTCAGTGCAGACCCTTGGCCTCGTTCTCTGCCAGAACCTTCTTGATGGCTCCATGCCTCTTCCGGCACATAGTTGAAGGGTGCGCGGCACTTGCCAACGGGGTGACCCTGCAGGCAACGGCGGTCTTGATGATGGTGTTGGGGTTGCCGTACTTGAAGGTCTGCTGCAGGATGGCAATGGCGTCCTGTGCAGCCTGTGCGCCCTCCAGATCTCCGGCCTTGAAGCAATCGTAGATCTTGGCAACGGTCTCCGGCCAGATGTTGGCGCGGCCTGCAATGCCGCCTGCGCCGCCCTCTTTCAGGCAGGTCAGGATGGCGCCGTCGTTACCGGCCAGAATGGCAACTTCCTTATCCAGCTCGCGGGTCAGGCGGATGTAGGCCTTCAGGTTCTCGATATCGCCGCTGGAATCCTTTGCGCCCACGATGTTCTCCACGTCACGGCACAGTGCCTGCACGGTCTCGGGCAGCAGCTTGTTGCCGGTGCGGGCGGGGATGTTGTACAGGATGATGGGCAGGTTCACAGCCTTTGCCACAGCGGTGTAGTGGTCGTACAGCTCCTTCTGGGAGGCCAGTGCAAAGCTGGGGGTGATGATGGACAGTGCGTCTGCGCCAGCTCCTCGGCACGCTTGCTCAGGCGGATGGTCTCGGCGGTGGTGATGCAGCCGGTGCCTGCGTAGACCGGTACGCGGCCCTTTACCTGATCGATGACAGTGGCAAGGATCTCTTCCTTCTCCTGGAAGGACAGGGCGTAGCTTCGCCGTTGGTGCCATGGGGAAGATGCCGTGCACGCCGCCTGCCAGCAGGCGCTCCACCTGCTCGCGCAGAGCCTGATGGTTGACCGTCTGCTCAGGGTCGTTATTCATGGGGGTGATTACGGGAGGGATGATGCCCTTGATATCGCTGGTCTTCATAAGTCTTTACTCCTTTTCTGTTACATGATTTCCTGATACAGCTTGCGTGCGTCGTCGGCGGTAACGGGGCGCATATTGTTCACCAGCAGGCGCTGTACCTGCATACCGGCGTTGACCAGACCTTCCAGATCCTCGGCAGGCACGCCAAACTCCTTGAGGCTGGTGGGGATATCCAGATGCTTGACGATGTGCTCCAGACGGGCGATCATCCATGCAGTCTTTTCCTCCACGGTGGTGCAGGTCTTTTCCTCGTGGCAGCAGCGGTCGTAGGCGGCAGCCAGACGCTCGCGCACGGCGGGGTGCTCGCTGTTGAAGCGCATGACCGGTGCCAGCAGGATGGCGTTGGACACGCCGTGTGCAATGTGGTACTTGCCGCCCAGCGGGTAGCTCAGTGCGTGCACAGCGGTGGTGCCGGAAGCGGTGATGGCCAGACCGCCGTAGTAGGCTGCGATCTGCATCCGGTTCTTCTCTGCCATGGCCTCGGGGTCATCGCAGGCTTTTCGATGTTGTTCAGGATCAGTCCAAGCCTTCCAGTGCGTTACAGATCGCTGAAGGGGTTGGCCTTGTTGCTGGTAAAGCACTCGATGCAGTGTGCCAGCGCATCCACGCCGGTACGGCCGCGATCTTGCGGGGCAGGTTCTTGATCATGCGGGCGTCCAGAATGACGTAGTCCGCGATCATGTTCTCGTTGACGATGCCCACCTTCAGCTCCTTCTCAGGCACAGCACGATGGCGTTGGGGGTAACCTCGGCGCCGGTACCGGCGGTGGTGGGGATCAGCACGATGGGCACGCACTTCTGTGCCATGCCGGGGTTATCCAGCAGCTCCTTCACACCGTAGCGTCGGTCACCAGCACGCTTGCCAGCTTGGCAGCGTCCATCACGGAGCCGCCGCCACAGGCCACGATCAGGTCTGCACCGGAGACCTTGAACTCGTCCACCAGCTTCTGCACAGCCATGTAGCTGGGCTCCGGGGGCAGCTCGTCCAGCACATAGTACTCTGCGCCGGAGCCTTGACGGCCTCTTCCGGCAGAGCAAACAGGCCTGCGCCCTCAATGCCCTTATCGGTGAACATGGCTACCTTTTTTGCGCCGCGCGCCTTGATGATGGCGGTGATATTGTCCATAGCGTTCTCGCCGCCGTAAACTGCGTGCGGCATTTTAAGATTGTACTGGGTCAGCATACTGATCAACCTCCTGAATGATGTTCTGATCTATAAAAAGGATGAAACTCTCGAAAAGCTTTTTCAGCGGCTCTGCGCTGCGGTGGGGTTATACAGACCCACGGTCTCCCGCTTTGCGCCCAGCACGTCCTGCTCCGAGAAGCGGACATACTTGATGCCCTGCCGGGTGCGGGCAGCGTAGGCAGATGCAGCATGCCGTCCCGTCCCTGCATCAGGTAGGGGTACTCGTACTGCTTGTTGTTGGTCTTGTTCTCATCGCCCATGTAGCCCTCGCCGCGCTCCATCCAGCGGATGATGGGGAAGGTCAGGCCGCCGTCCTCCGAAAGCGCCACCGCCACCGGGCAGCGCAGGCCGGGCCATGCACCTTGCCGGGCACGGGGTTGGGGGTGCAGGTGGGGTTGTAGGCAATGGCGATGCGGCCGCTCTGCAGCTTGACCGCACTGATGCTGGAGTTGTTGTTGGGCAGCGGGGTGGGTGCGGGCACCGTCCAAGTTTCGCCCCAGTCAAAGGACTCGCTGCGGTGGATGCGGTAGCTTCGCGGTTGCGCATGAACGCCACCAGATGCCCCGGCTCCAGCTCGATGACATTGGCGTGGACGTGGCCGTTGCTGCCGGGCATCATGACCATGCGCCAAGTTTTACCCTCGTCGTCCGAGATGCGGAAGGCGGTGGGGTCGCCGGACAGACCCTCGGCAGAGTCGGTGCACAGCCAGTTGGCAAAGATCCAGCGGCCATTGGACAGCACCTGAATGGGCTGGCGGCAGAAGGTGCCCTCCTCCGGGAACACGGTAGTGTAGTCGCCCCATGTTCTGCCGCCGTCGGTGCTCTTCTGGCAGCGCACCACGGCGGTGAACTGCATATTGTCCTTGCCCTCTACGCGGTCCAGCTGGGCGGTGTACATCGCCCACACGGCGTTGTCCGGGCCGTAGAACAGCGAGGGGTTCTGCTCGCTGCGGGTGGGGTCGCCGGAGATATCCACCGGCTCCAGCCACTTGGTGCCGTCATGCGGCAGCACCGAGCAGATGATGTGCACGTCTGCGCTGCCTCATAAGTACCGGCGAACCAGCAGCAGAGCAGATCACCGTTGGGCAGCTCCACCATGGCAGGTGCGTGGGCGGTGGGCCAGCCGCCGGTGGGCAGCAGGGCCTCCAGCGTGCCCATCTCCTCGTTCTCGTACACGGTGCCGTCCCAAGTCAGGCGGGCAGTTTTGCATAGGTCATGGTCGTTCTCCTTCTGTTACATTTATCTTCTGTTCCAGCCGCAAAGGGCTGTCTGCTTCCATTTTCAATGCTTTGCAATGCGGTCTGCCAGCTCCACCAGCAGATCCTCCTGCCCAAAGCCGCCGGACTTGGTAATAACGTAGCGGGTGCGCCCTGATAGGCGAACCGCGCCAGCACGATGCCGCTTTCCAGTTCGCACACCGGTTCCAGCTCCCGTGCGCCCACGCTGTTCATGCACTGCAGCAGGGTGTCGCCGCCGGTGAGCAGCAGCGTACCCAGATGTTCGCTGCCGAACAGCGCCCCGAACATCTGCCCGACGCTGCCGGAAATGCCCACCCGCAGGCCGTCCAAGTCAATGCCCCGGGCGGCGGCGTAATCGGCGGTAAGCTGGTTGCCCCCGGCGTCATTGGTTTCAATAATGCAGCGGGGGTTTGCTGCCAGCATGGCTTCAATTTCAGCCAGCGCAGCCTTGCCGTCGGCGCTTGCCCAGTAGCCGGGTTCCAGCTTCTGCCGGGGGGTCAGCCGCAGGCGGGTAAAGCCTGCCTTTTCGGCGGTGTCCATCTGCCGCAGGGTGATGGGGTTCACGCTGCCGCAGAGCACCAGCAGCCGGGGGTCCAGCTGCGGGACTTCCACCACGCTGCCGTCCGAAAGCCCCAGCAGCTCCGGCAGAAAGGCAGCAAAGCCTGCGCAGCCTGCCAGCACCGGGGGCGTTCCATTCTGGAACAGCTGTCGCCCGGCTGCTTCAAGGTCTGCGGCGGTGGCAGCGTCATACACCAGAATGCCGGTCTTGTCCGATGCCGTCTCACCCGGGCGCAGGTTCTGTGCGGGCATGTCGGTCTGCAAATGGATCAGCTTTGTCACCTCAGCGCAGCGCACCGGTTCGAAGGGGTCGATGCCGAAGGGGCTTTCGTTCACCGGCACACCGTCGATGTAATGGACGCCCTTTTTTGTGGTGCGTCCGATCTGCGGGAAGGCCGGCAGAAAGGGCAAATTGCGTGCGCCGCTTGCTTTGAGCAGGGCGGCAAGCTCTGCGCCGATGTTGCCGCGCAGGGCGGAATCCGTCTTTTTATAGATGCAGCCCACGCCGTTTTCCACCGCGCTGCGGGTCAGCCTTGCAACTGCCTCGGCAGCCTTTGCGGCGGACAGATGCCGCGTTTCGGTATCCACCACCAGCACGGTGCTGCTGCACGCGGAAAGGTCTGCCTGCCCCACCACGACCTGCGTGGGGATGCCGTGTGCCGCAAGCTGTACGCCGGTATCCAGCGCACCCGTAAAATCATCTGCAATCATCAGCAGGCGAAGCATTCGTTCGTGCCTCCTCACTTGTTTTTGTGCTTTCATTATGCCGTATCCACCGCGGGAATGCACCCGGCGCAAGCGGGAAAAGCGTTTCATTTTAGCACGTTTTCAATTTTCTTTTTGTTTTGTTGGCAAAAAAAAACGTTCTATTTTGAAACCATATTCTGTTTTCTTTTTGAACCAGACCGTTTATAATAGTTTCAAAGAGAAACACGGAGGGACGTTTTATGGTCGAGACTCACACCCGCATTCTGGGCATTGCCCCCTACGACGGAATGCGCACCGCCATGGAGCAGGCGGCGCAGGCCTACCCCAACGTTGAGCTGGAGGTGTACACCGGCGATCTGGAAGAGGGACAGGCCATCGTGCAGCGCATGGCCCCCAACAGCTACGACTGCATTATCTCCCGCGGCGGCACCGCCACCCTGATCCGGCAGGTGACCGACCTGCCGGTGGTGGATATCCATATCTCGGTGTATGATGTGCTGCGCACCATGAAACTGGCAGAGAACTACACCAGCCTGTACGCCATCGTGGGCTTTCCCAGCATCACCGAACCCGCCCACACCCTTTGCAGCCTGCTGAACTTTGATCTGGACATCCTTACCGTCCGCAGTGCCGAGGAGGTGCGCCATACCTTGGAGCGGCTCAAGCAGGGCGGCTACCGGATGGTGGTCTGTGATATGGTCACCCACACCATTGCCCGGGAGATGGGCTTTGACGCCTTCCTGATCACCTCCGGCATCGAGAGCCTGCACAGCGCCATCGATCAGGCGGTGAACATCAGCACATGGTTCGGCCAGCTGCGGCAGGAGAACCTGTTTCTACGCAGCATCACGCAGGAGCAGGGCGGCCGGGTGGTGGTGATGGAGCCGGACGGCAGCTTGTACTATAATAATATGAAGGACATCTCCCCGGAGCTGCACCGCTGTTTGCAGACCCATCTGCGGGAGATTCCCGCCACGGGCAGCTTAAAGTTCTATTACACCGAGCGTAGCCAGCTGTACAGCATCACGGCGCAGGTGCTGCTGATGAACAATGTGCAGCGGTATCTGTTCTACTGCGTGCCCTCCCGCATCCCGCTGCATTCCAGCCGCCCGGGGCTGCGGACGCTGAACCAGGGCGAGTGCGAGTATCTTTTCTCCAACAGCTTTTACAGCCTGAGCGGTGCCATGGGCACGCAGGACGCCGAGATCAACGCCCTTGCCGCCGTGCGCCAGCCCCTGTTCATCTGCGGCGAGCCGGGCACCGGCAAAGAGCAGATCGCCCGCTACCTCTACCTGCACAGCGCACTGGTAAACCGCCCCCTCGTGGTGGCAAACTGCGCTTTGATGAACGATAAATCATGGGATTTTCTGCTCAACCACTATAACTCGCCCCTGAACGCCAACGGAAACACAGTCTACTTCCAGAACTTTGAGCCATCCCGGAACAGTGGAGCGCCGAACTGCTGGCTGCCATCGAGGAGACCGGTCTTGCCCGCCGGGTGCGGCTGCTGTTCTCCCGGTCGGTGCGCCCGGAGGAGCCGGTTTCCCCAGTCGCCCGCCGGTTCATCGAGCGGCTGGGCGCGCTGACGCTGGAACTGCCCCCGCTGCGCAGCCGCTCGGACGAGATCCCGTCCCTTTCCAGTTTGTACCTGAACAGCCTGAATCTGGAGCTGGGCAAGCAGATCTCCGGCTTTGAGCCCCGCGCCATCGAGATGCTGCGGCAGTACCCGTGGCCGAACAACTACACCCAGTTCAAAAACCTTCTGCGCTCCCTTGCCACCCTGACGAACGGCCCCTACATCCGCAGCAGCAGCGTGGCAGACCTGCTCTCCAAGGAGCGCAGTCTGCGCAGCGCCCCGGCAGCCACCCGGCGGCAGTGTCAGCACCGACACCTCCCGCACGCTAGAAAGCATCATCGGCGAGGTGGTGCAGCAGACGGTAGCCGCCCACGGCGGTAACCGCGCCGCCGCCGCCCGGCAGCTGGGCATCAGCCGCACGACCCTGTGGCGGTACCTTGGAAAAATCGAAGCCGGGGAGCCTACCGACCCCACCTGATGCTTTTGACCCTCAACGGGTTCGTTTTCCGTGCTTCATACGGAGCACCGAAAGAACGTTTTGCAAAAATGTACAGCCTGCATCCATCGGATGCAGTTCAAGGGCTTGGGGATTTCCCAGCAAGCATTTTGCAACGCAAAAATGGTATATATATACGTGTGAAGACACCTCTTGTTAGCACTATGAGGCTGCTCAAAACGCCTCCCAAATTTGACAATCATTTTGCAAGAATGATCGTCCGTTTTCAAGCTCAACTTGAAGCAGACGGTTGTTTTTCTGCTCGGAAAAGTTCCGAGTTTGCATTCCGTTGCAAACAGAACGAGCTATCCAGCCCTCTCTTTTTACCAAGGTTTCCATCATTTTTTCTTGCAAGCTGCCGAAAGTAGCGTGTTTTCAAAACTTTTTGTTGACACGGCTCGATTTTTGTGGTAATCTATTCCAACAATTTAATATAACATATTTTACTTAGAGTTCCAGCTCGGATTCCAAAGGAGCCGGAGCAAGTTTTTGACTTTCTTATCGCTACATAGCAAACCCGAACCAAGGCCATCCCGGAAGGGATGGTCAGGTTCAGGTTGTTGTGTGGCGATTTTTTATTGCAAATTCAGCACCGTACCTTGACAACCGCATGACCGTCTGCATGGGATACCCGGCGATGACCCCTCACGAGGGAGAGCCGGAAAACGCCGCCGAGAGGGGGCAGGAAA
>ENA-OQIM01000446-OQIM01000446.1-human-gut-metagenome-genome-assembly--contig:-NODE-446-length-15781-cov-1.546506_pt1 | contig 15781 bp, 21 predicted proteins | sample MGYA00242579_ERZ504744 | MGnify/ENA primary metagenome ERZ504744 (study PRJEB26092, sample SAMD00036441) | human gut metagenome | host: Homo sapiens | study: EMG produced TPA metagenomics assembly of...
CGAAGTAAAGCCGGAGTGATGAAATGAAAACCTTCTTACTCCGGCTATTTCGTTTTTTGGCACTATAAAATATTTTGTTGTAAATGGAAAATACGGGATTCAAGTTTGAGTCTCGTATTTTTTATTTTATAGATTTGCAAAATGAAGAAGATATGAAAGAAAAGAATCAAGTAGTGCCCGATGAGGTGTTAAGCAAGGAGTTCCTTAGCCAGTTCAAGACAGAAGCGGATGTGAGCAAGTTTCTGAAACAGTTGCATGCCCAGGTGCTGGAGAAGATGCTTGAAGGCGAAATGGATGCCCATTTGGGCTATGAAAAGAATTCTGTGACAGGGAACAATACCGGCAACTCCCGGAATGGCAGTTATCCGAAGAAAATCCAGACCGAACATGGAGAGTCTGTCATTTCTATTCCACGTGACCGTAACGGCCAGTTTGAGCCGATAGCAGTGCCCAAACATGAAAGTCGTGGACTTTCTATAGAAAAGCTCGTTATCTCCCTATACGCCAAAGGAATGAGCGTTTCTGACATAGAGGAAGAGATGCGTGAGATTTATGAAATAGAGCTCTCTACATCGGCCATTTCCATCATTACCAACAAAGTCAATCAGGCTGCCCAGGAGTGGCAGAACCGTCCCCTTGATCCTGTTTACCTGATAGTCTGGATGGACGGTATTGTCTTCAAGGTACGGGATAACGGCAAGATCATAAACAAGACCGTTTACCTTTGCGTCGGACTGAAACAGAACGGCCTGAAGGAAGTTCTTGGCATGTGGGTTGGCAAATCGGAAAGCTCTTCTTTCTGGATGGGCGTCCTGACCGACTTAAAAGCCCGTGGAGTGCAGGATATACTGATTACCTGTACCGACAATCTGAATGGATTTACGGATACTATCCGCAGTGTATTCCCTCAGTCATCCACTCAAATCTGTGTGGTACATCAGATCAGAAATTCCTGTAAATATGTCGTTTATAAGGATAAGAAAGAGTTTACAGCGGATATGAAGAATATCTATAATGCACCCAACAAAGAGGTTGCAGCCACAGAACTTGACAATCTGGAAAAGAAATGGGGAGGAAAGTATCCTTATGCTATTACTTCGATGGAGAAACAACTGATGATTTGACTGTTTTCTTCCAATTCCCGCTGGAAATCAGAAAAATAATCTACACAACCAATCTCATTGAGAACCTGAATGGAAAAATCAGAAAGTACACTAAATCAAAACTTTCATTCCCGTCGGATGATGCGGTGAAGAAAATGGTATACCTCGCTCTGATGGAGATTGAGAAGAAATGGACAATGCCGATTACTAACTGGGGATTGATTATGAACCAATTTATGCTTATTTTTGAAAACGGGATTCAGATATAAGAGACTTATAACTGAATCCGTTTCTATTTACACAAAATATGGATACTACCACGATTTACAAATCAAATTTTCTTTTCCTTTATATCTGTACGTGCCTCAACAACATTAACTACATAATCGCCTAATTTTTCGCATTCACTGATAATATCCATATAATGAACCCCCATCTGATAATTATATTCCTTATTATTCACATCCAATACATTCTGATCCTTCAACTGGTTACGGTAATTGTTTATCTCATTCTCTATATTAAATGATTTGTTAGGATCAACCAAATAATATTCGTCTTCTTCCAAAGATACCATTTGTTGTAGTGCATTATCCGTCAATTGAAGCATCTGATGAATATGGTCATATTGTTTTTCCGTAAAATCTTCATTCCCTCTGAATTTATGATTGATAGTACGCGCCAAATGATAACAGCTGTCACCAATACTTTCCAACTCAGTCACTTCACGCAACATGGTACGTATTTTCAATTTACTTTCTGAACTCAGCCGCCCTTCAGAAACTTCATTCAGATAATTGGCTATCTCCAGCTCCATATTATCACTGATATTTTCATATTTCTCTATCCGGCTAAATAATTTGTTGAAATCATTCTCATTCGTAGTATGCAATAGATCACGCACCATACCAAACATACGGCGAGTACGCTCAGCAAACAAATTAATTTCTTTCCTTGCCTGGACAATAGACAATTCAGCAGTAGATAGCATACCACCAGAGATAAAACGCAAACGGAATTCCTCCTCATCCTCTTTTGGTCTGATTACCCAACAGACCACCTTTTCAATCGGTCCAATAAACCAAATCAATATCAACACATTACAGATATTAAAAGCTGTGTGGAAAGCCGAAAGTTTATAAGTAATTGCCACTTCAGGCGATACTCCTGGAAATAAGCGGTTAATCATTCCACTCACCATATCTACAAACGGATGGAAAATACATAAAATCCATACCACCCCAAATATATTAAAAATAAAATGAGCCAACGCCGCCCGCCTTGCTTGCGTATTCGCCGTCAAAGCTGCAATATTAGAAGTTACAGTAGTACCAATATTCTCGCCCATCACCAGTGCAATGCCCAAATACAAATCAAGCACACCACTGGAACAAAGAATCAAATGTAATGGCCATAACCGCAGCAGAAGACTGTGCGCACATTGTTATTATTCCACCTATCAACAAGAATGATAAAATGGAAAAAAATCCCCATTCCTTGCAAGAGGTAATAAAACTGATGATAGCTGCATTATGCTCCAAATCCATATGCATGGCATTCTCACGTAACGTAGTCAATCCCAAAAACATGAACGAAAATCCAAAAATAAATTCCCCAAAAGATTTTTTTCTGACTTTTATTAGAAAAGATTAAAGGAACAGCCAATGCAAAGAGAGGAAAAATAAGATTATTCATATCGATCTGGAAACCGAAAATAGACATAATCCAAGCGGTCACCGTAGTACCAATGTTAGCTCCCATAATTACAGAAATAGCCTGCCCCAAAGTCAGCAATCCCGCATTTACGAAACTAACTGTCATTACCGTTGTCGCAGTAGAAGACTGTACAGAAGCTGTCACAAATGTACCAGTTAACAGCCCGGTAAAACGGTTCGTGGTCATTGCCCCCAGAATATGACGCAAATGTCCGCCTGTCAGTTTTTGCAAGGCCTCACTCATGGTTTTCATCCCATACATCAGAAGTGCCAGTGAGCCTATCAGTTTCAAAAAACAAATATTGACATGTAGATTCTCTTTTATTTATACCCTCTTCTTTATTACACTTTATTAAAAAAGACACAGAGGTACAAAGTATTTAATCCGTCATGAGTTAAACCTTGCACCTCTGCATCTATATCATTGTTCTGTTCACCATAGCCATTTCAGGTTAGGATTTCTTTTCCTTCACATTGCTACTGGCTTCCACCACATTAACTACATAATCGCCCAGTTTTTCACATTCTCCAATGATATCCATATAGTGTACACCCATCTGATAATCATACTCCTTATTATTCACATCCAGTACATTTTGATTCTTTAGCTGATTACGATAGTTATTTATTTCATTCTCTATATTAAACGATTTATTCACATCCACCACATGATGTTCATCTTCCACCAACGAAACCATTTGGGACAAAGCATCATCTGTCAACTGGAACATCTGATGAATATGATCATACTGTTTCGGAGTGAAATCCATATCACTCCGATGCTTACGATTAATTGTACGTGCCAAATTATAACAGCTGTCACCAATACTCTCTATTTCAGTCACCTCACGAAGCATAGCACGAATCTGCAACTTACTCTCAGAACTCAAACGCCCGTCGGATACCTGATTCAGATAATTAGCAATCTCCACCTCCATATTATCACTTATATTCTCATATTTCTCAATACGGCTGAACAATTTGTTAAAGTCATTGTCATTTGTGGTATGAAGCAGATCCCGCACCATGCCAAACATACGATGAGTACGCTCTGCAAAGAGATTGATTTCCTTGCGTGCCTGCAATATAGAAAGCTCCGCAGTAGAAAGCATACCACCTGTAATAAAGCGCAAACGATATTCTTCATCCTGCTCTCTCTGAGGAATGATTTTACAGACTGTTTTCTCTATCAACTTAACAAACCAAATAAGAATCAACACATTGCATATATTAAAAGTAGTATGAAAAGCAGACAGTTTAAAAGATACGGCAACAGCCGGATCTGCTGTTTTCATTATATCTTCTACAAACCATGAAACCCCCATAGTTACAGGCTTGAAAAGACATAATACCCAAATAACCCCAAAAACATTAAACACCAAATGAGCCAGCGCAGCCCTCCTAGCCTGCGTATTAGCAGTCAGTGCAGCAAGGTTGGCTGTTATGGTAGTACCAATATTCTCGCCAAGCACCAATGCAGCCCCCAACTCAAAACTAATCCAACCATTGGCACACATAATTAAAGTAATAGCCATCGTTGCCGCCGATGCCTGTACAATCATAGTCAGAACTGTACCGATGACAACAAATAAGATAACAGAACCAAATCCCATATCGGTATAGTTCTGAACAAAAGACAACATTTCGGGGTTTCTACTTAAGTCAGGAGCATTCGTCTTCAAGAGAGAGAGGCCCATAAACAAAAAAGAGAAACCGAATATAAATTCTCCAATGGATTTACGGTTACTCTTTCCTGAAAATAATAAAGGTACGCCAACAGCCAATAACGGAAGCGCCATAGCAGCAATATCTACTTTGAACCCCAATGCAGATATAATCCATGCAGTAACAGTGGTACCGATATTCGCCCCCATAATGACCCCAATTGATTGTGAAAGCGTAAGGAGTCCGGCATTAACAAAACTTACTACCATAACAGTAGTAGCAGAAGAGGATTGAATTAACGCAGTGATAAGAACACCGGTTAACACTCCGGTTACCCGGTTGGTGGTCATCGCTGTGAGGATTTTACGCAGTCTGTCACCAGCAAACTTTTGCAGCCCCTCACTCATGATTTTCATTCCATAAAGGAATAGCGCCAGTGAACCTAGCAGCTTTAAGAAATCATAAAAAGAATACTCCATCTTTAATTAATTTGGTAGGAATTGGCTAATCTCCCTTTTATTCAGTAAATTTCAAGCCGTTTCACTACGTTAGTAATAATTATTACGATTATGTTACAAATCTGTTGCAAAAATAACAATATTTCAAAGAACTTCCCAATCGGAAGCTCACTTTTTGGATATTTATAATGGTTTTAATCTAGATATCCCATATGGACCAGTCAGTGCCAAAGTCAATAACAAAGTAGAAGGCTCAATTACCGGGCCTATAATAATAAGGATGTGGAATTCCTGAATATGCTAAATCCTTCGGGAATGCGCACTTATGTCCGTTCACTTTGCTTCATCTTGTGCAAAGCGGTGGAGGACCTATACCCTGATGGAAAAATCATGCTTGAACATCCGTATCCAAAGGATATCATTGCGACTTGCAGATAGGCACGAGACCGGACTGGATGATGTTCCCGTATTAAGCAGCGAATGAAAGAGATTGTGGAAGCCAACATCCCTTTCCATCGTTTTGAATGTCATACAACTAAAGTAGTAGAACTATTCTGCCGGAAAGGAATGATGGACAAAGTAAAACTACTTGAAACTTCAGGAGAACTTACTCCTATTATTATACTTTGGAAAATACCATTGACTACTACTATGGCAGCCTGCTGCCCAGCACCGGATATATCCGCAAATTCGACATAGTGAAATACTATGACGGCTTGTTGCTGCGTGTCCCCAACCGTCAGAACTCCGGAAGTACTAGAGGAAGTGGTAAAACAAGAAAAAATGCTGGAAGTATTCAAAGAACATCGTCGTTGGAATCAGATTTTAGGCGTAGGGACTGTAGGAGATTTCAATGTGGCCTGTAATGAAGGCTATGCCACCGATCTGATTAATGTGTCCGAAGCTTGCAGGAAAAAAAGATTTCCAAATATTGCCGATGGGATATACCACAGAGGAAAAAACGGTCAAAGAGTAAAACTGGTTCTTATCTCCGGTCCATCCTCTTCTGGTAAAACGACTTTCAGCAAACGGCTCAGTATTCAGTTGATGGCAAACGGTCTGAAGCCTTACCCCATCTCCCTGGACAATTATTTTTGTTGACCGAGAAAAGACACCAAAAGATGAAAAAGGTGATTATGATTACGAATCATTGTATGCATTAGATTTAGAGTTCTTCAACAAGCAATTACAAGATCTGCTTCATGGAAAGGAAGTGGAATTACCACGTTTCAACTTCACCACAGGAAGAAGGGAATTTAAAGGTGACAAACTTAAGATTGACGATAACATGATATTGATTCTCGAAGGGATCCATGCACTTAACCCCGACGTTAACTCCTCATATTCCCACCGAAAATAAATATAAAATATAATGTATCGGCATTAACCACTATTCTGCTGGACAATCATAATTATATTCCGACTACCGACAACCGTTTGTTGCGCCGTATTATCCGCGACCACAAATACCGTGGCTATTCCGCAGAAGAAACGATCAGAAGATGGCCCAGCGTACGTGCCGGAGAAGAAAAATGGATCTTTCCATATCAAGAAAATGCAGATGCCATGTTCAATTCTGCCCTATTGTTTGAACTGGCCATTATGAAAGATTATGCTATTCCCATTCTAAGGAATGTCCCCAATAACAAACCGGAATATTCAGAAGCATATCGTTTACGCAAATTCTTGGAATATTTCGCTTCGGTACAAGATAAAGAATTGCCTCCTACCTCTTTACTGAGAGAATTTTTAGGAGGAAGCAGTTTCCGGTATTAACCTGTTATTAAACAGTATATAAGGTTTGTTTATGTGCGAAACAAACAGTAATTTCGACCACTATTAAACAAGTATAAGCGAATGCACTCCAAAGGCTATAGAAAACTGTTCAACTGCCTGATGTTCTACTGCTAAGAACATTTCTTCTTCAGGAGGGTATGCCAAAAGCCAGCAGACTGTACATTCATTAGCCACCATAAAGATGGATTGAATGACAGCGTATCTTACTTTTGGCATACGTTTCATTCTATTGATATCTTCTTCTGCATATCAATCGGTCGGCTCCTTCAATCCGTCCTTATGGGAATTCCTATTTATGAACAAATAAACCTTATTATAACTCTTATGATAACAACAACCAACGGAATGACAGACCGTATCCAACGCCTGCGTCAAGAATCTTTTAACGCACAACCTTCTCTGTCCATAGAACGTGCTCTGATAGAGACCGAATTTTACAAAGAAAACGAAGGGAAATATCCAATTCCCATTCTAAGAGCACTGAACTTTCTTGAAATCTGTAAACGGAAAACTATATACATAGGTAAAGACGAACTGATTGTAGGTGAACGTGGACCACATCCCAAAGCCGTATCTACTTTCCCTGAACTGACCTGTCACAGCGTGGAAGACCTTCATGTGTTGAACACCCGCGAATTACAGCGCTATACCATCAGCCAGGAAGATATAGACACCTATGAACGCGAGGTTATTCCTTATTGGAAAGGGCGCACCCAACGCGAACGCATCTTCAATCACGTTCCCAAAGAATGGAAAGAAGCTTACGAAGCAGGAATGTTCACTGAATTTATGGAACAACGAGCCCCCGGTCATACTTCCTTGGACGGAAAAGTTTATCAATATGGCATGCTGGATCTGAAAGAACGTATTGCCATGAGCTGAGAAATCTGGATTTCATGAATGATCCAGAAGCAACCGACAAACAAGAAGAACTGACCGCCATGTCCATCTCCTGTGATGCCGCTATCATTTTGCCGAACGCCATGCTGAACTGGCCGAAAAGATGGCTGGACGAGAAACCGATCCGAAACGCAAAAAGGAACTGAAAAAAATAGCGGAAATCTGCCGATGGGTTCCTGCACATGCCCCACGTACTTATTGGGAGGCCATACAGATGTACTGGTTTGTCCATCTCGGCACCATTACAGAGCTGAACGGATGGGACGCCATGAATCCAGGACATTTTGACCAGCATCTCACTCCTTTCTATGAAAATGACCTAAAAGAAGGAATACTGACTCGTGCAGAAGCCAAAGAACTAATGTCATGTTTTTTATCAAAATAAATAATCAGACAGCCCCACCCAAAGTTGGCATCACCGCCAAAGAAAGCGGTACCTACAATGACTTTACCAATCTGAATATCGGTGGCATCAAACGCGATGGTAGCAACGGGGTCAGTGAAGTATCCTATATCATGCTCGAAACAGTAGATGATCTTCACCTGTTACAACCCGGAAGCGCCCTGCACATCAGTGTATGCACCCCAGAGCGTTTCCTGCGCGAAGGCTGCAAAGTAATCCGTAAGGGCTACGGCTACCCATCCGTATTCAATCCCGACACATACGTCATGGAACTAATGCGACAGGGAAAGACACCGGAAGACGCTCGCGAAGGCGGATGTAGCGGATGCATAGAAGTAGGCGCTTTCGGAAAAGAAGCTTACGTACTGACCGGTTACCTTAACGTCCCCAAGATATTGGAAGTCACCTTGCACAACGGAACTGATCCTGTGTCAGGCAAGAAAGTAAGCTTAGAAACAGGAGATCCCCGTACCTTCCGGACTTATGAAGAACTTTATGACGCATTCCTTAAACAAATCCATTATTTTGTAGATATGAAAGTACGTGTCAGCAACTACATTGACCGTATGTTCGCCAAATACGCTCCCGCCACTTTCCTGTCTTTGTTCATTGATGACTGTATTGCCAAAGGAAAAGATTATTATAACTGCGGACCGCGTTATAACACAACCTATATTCAATGCACCGGTTTAGGTACTATTACCGACAGTCTCTCCGTTCTGAAAAAACATGTATTCGAAGAACGTAAATTCAATATGGAGCAAATCATCCATGCTACCGACACCAACTTCGAAGGACAGGAAGCCATGCGACAATTCATTCTGAACCGCACACCTTTCTTCGGTAACGATGACGAATATGCAGACCGTATCGCCATCCAGGTCTTTAACGACCTTTACGACGCCATCGAAGGAAAGCCGAACACCAAAGGCGAATGCTTCCATTTGAACATGCTGTCTACTACCTGTCACGTTTACTTCGGCAAAATGATGAATGCCACCCCCAACGGCCGTCTGGCCGGACGTGCATCAGTGACGGTACCTCACCCTCACACGGAGCAGATACCCACGGGCCATCCGCCGTCGTAAAATCATTAGGCAAACTAGACCAGGTGAAAAGCGGAGGTACTCTGTTGAATCAACGTTTCCTGCCCTCACTGCTGAAACGTGAATGAAGACCTGCCAAACTAGCAAGCCTCATCCGCAGCTATTTCGCCTTAGGAGGACATCCACTATTCAGTTCAATATAGTAGATACCGCCACCTTACATGCCGCCCAAAAGCATCCTGAAGAATATCGGGACCTGTTGGTACGCGTAGCCGGGTATAGCGATTATTTCAATGATATGAACGCAGATTTACAATATGACGTAATAGCCCGCACGGCACAAGAAACCTTCTGACAAAATGAATCTGATTTTCGACATCAAACGCTATGCTATCAATGACGGACCGGGCATCCGCATCACACTTTTCATGAAAGGATGCCCGCTCTCGTGCGTATGGTGCCATAATCCCGAAGGCATTCGTAACGGAAAAGACAAACTATACACAGCCAAGAAATGCCTTGGCTGTGGAACTTGTCTGAAAGTATGCCCCAACGGTGCACTGACACTGACTCCCGAGGGTATTGTCACCGACAAACAAAAATGCGTGTTATGCGGACGCTGTGCCGAAGAATGTCCGGCAATGGCTATCGAGATATCAGGAACGGAATATACCGCCGAATACCTGATACATGAAATAGAAAAGGAAATCCCATTTATGGATCAATCGGGCGGTGGGGTCACTTTTTGTGGTGGAGAACCGTTGCTTCATCCCAAATTCTTGATTGATATGCTGAAACGTTGCGGACAACAGGGAATTCATCGGGCGGTAGATACCACCCTACTTGCCCGCAAAGAAACGGTGGATGAAGTGATGCGGAATTGTGAATTATTACTTATCGACTTAAAATCAATGGACAGTACCGTACACCAAACATTTTGTGATGTTCCCAATGAATTAATTTTGGAAAACATCCGCAGAGTAGCAGAAGCCGGTTTCCCTTATTATATCCGCATTCCATTGATTGAAGGAGTGAATGCAGATGAAAAGAACATAAAGCAGTCTGCCGAATTTTTGGCCAGTCTTCCACGGCATCCTGAGATAATTAACCTATTACCTTACCATGATATAGGAAAGGGAAAGCATACAAAGCTAGGCAGTATCTATAATCCTAAAGGATATAAAATGCAAACGCCATCCGAAGAAGTACAACAGCAGTGCATACAAATCTTGACTGATTACGGTTTAAAGGTAACCATAGGTGGATAATTATATATCATCGGGGTAGATAAAAGTATTTCTATCTACCCCCAATAATTTTATCGCAAAGCCTCCACCTCTTCTGTAGTAAAAGGAACCTTCTTACCTAAAAGACGTGCCCCGTCCTCCGTTATCAAATAATCTTCCTCATTACGCAAACCTGTAAAGTCACGATAACTCTCCAGCTTATCATAATTGATAAAGTCCTTAAAGCGTTTTTCCGCTTTCCAATAATCAATCAGTTCGGGAATAAAATAGATACCCGGTTCTATAGTAAGCACAAATCCCGGTTCTAAAGGTCTGGCCAGCCTTAATGACTTACGGCCGAACTGAGTGCTTTTCTGTTGTCCGTCATAGCCGACCCATACCTCTCCCAAATTCTCCATATCGTGCACATCCAATCCCATCATGTGTCCTAGTCCGCACGGAAAAAACATAGCATGCGCCCCAACGGCCACCGCTTCAGCAGGATCACCTTTCATAATGCCCAGTCCTTTCAGCCCTTCACAAATCACTCTACAGGAAAGTTCATACACCTCCTTAAAAGGCACTCCGGGCTTCAATGCACGAACCGCTGCCGTGTGTGCGGCAACCTGAATGTCATACACTTCTTTCTGACGGATAGTAAACGTTTTATCCGCACAAATTGTAGACGACATATCACCAGCATATCCCATTTCAGTTTCCGCACCAGCATCCACCAACAGCATATCCCCCGATTTCACCGTATGCCCATGATAATGGTTATGCAAAGTCTGTCCGCATACCGTGGCAATAGTAGGAAACGAAAATCCACAACCATTGGCCTGTGCACCGCTTCCAATGCAGCCACCACTTCCCATTCCTTCATTCCTATACGTAACACTTTCATAGCTGTAATGTGCATATCAGCCGTCACATTACAAGCACGTTCAATTTCAACCAACTCCTCAGCAGTCTTATAATTCCTCATATTCACGACTCCACGAATAAACGGAACAGACGGCTGTTCCATGCCAAGCTTTATATCCAACCAGTCCAACAGCTTCAATCTGTGCTCCGCACGATAAACAGGCAGATAATGAATCACCTGTCTTTTAGCAACAGCTTTTTCCAAATACTTCTTCAAATCCGCGGCAGGACGAGTTTCCGTCACTCCCACCCTCTGCGCTTTCTCACACAAGGCAGGCTGGATTCCCATCCATACAATATGATCCATAGTCAGCTCATCCCCGAAGATAATTTCCTTATCCTCATCCACATCGATAATGGCAGCCAACCCAGCATAGGGCAAGCCGAAAAAATAAAGAAAAGTAGAATCCTGGCGGAAATGATAAGTATTATCCTCATAGTTCATGCCACTCTCCTCGTTGCCTAGAAATAGCAAGAGACCTGTTCCCAGGCTTTTTTTCAAGCTGTTACGGCGGGTTGTATAAGTTTCTTTTGCAAACATAATCTTGTGTTTTTTGTATGGATGACAGGCAAAGATAACCATCCCCTTAAAAATAATCCCAGAAAAAAGGAAGATTATTACAATACAATTTCCTATTTTTGTCGCAATAAACAAGGAAATAAAAATATTATGGCACAAGGCTCACGTCAAGTACAAACACAAGCCCAGCAACAAATACAGACTTTATCTCCACAACAAATACTGGTAGTGAAATTGCTGGAACTGCCCACTGTGGAGTTGGAAGAACGTATCCATTCCGAAATACTGGATAATCCGGCCCTGGAGGAAGGGAAAGAAATGCCCGATAATGAAGATGACAACACAGAATACGCAGAAAACGAAGACGAAAATACGGAGTCGAACGAGGATTTTTCATTAGGCGATTACAGTAACGAAGATGATATTCCCGATTATAAACTACAGGAACATAATCGTTCCAAAGAAGGAGTAGCCGAAGAAATCCCTTTCTCGGATGCCGTATCTTTTTATGAAATATTGAAAGACCAGTTGCAGATGCAGGAACTTACCCCAGAACAACGAGATATAGCCGAGTACTTGATCGGTTCATTGGACGATGACGGCCTGTTACGCAAAAATATGGAGTCTATCATGGATGAACTTGCCATCTATCGGGGCATCTATACCACTGAAGAAGAATTGAATAAAATATTAGAAATAATCCAAGACTTTGATCCGGCAGGTATCGGTGCCCGCAGTTTACAGGAATGTCTTCTGTTACAAATACAAAGAAAAGCCGATTCGCCGTTGAAACAAATAGAACTGGACATCATCGGTAAATGTTGTGATGAATTTACCGCAAAAATAAAGAAAGGATTATCCAAAAACTAGGTATTACCGAAGAACAATATAATGAGGCGGTGAGCGATCTCACCAAGCTGAATCCTCGTCCGGGCAGTTCACTGGGTGAAGCAATGGGTAAAAATATGCAGCAGATTATTCCCGATTTCATCGTAGAAACGTATGAAGACGGCACCATTACTCTAAGTTTAAACAATCGTAATGTTCCTGAGTTGCGTCTGAGCCGTCAGTTCACCGAATTGCTGGATGAACACACTCGCAACAAAGACAATCAGAGCAAGGCCTCAAAGGACGCACTGATGTTCCTAAAACAAAAAGTAGATGCCGCACAAGGTTTTATCAATGCCGTAAAACAGCGACAACACACGTTACTCACCACCATGCAAGCCATTATAGATATTCAACGCCTCTTCTTTTTAGAAGGAGACGAATCCTTGCTGAAGCCCATGATCTTGAAAGATGTAGCCGAACGCGCGGGATTGGATATTTCCACCATATCACGGGTAAGCAACAGCAAATATGTACAAACAAACTATGGTATCTATTCGTTGAAATTCTTTTCAGCGACGGTTACACCACCGAAGACGGTGAAGAACTCTCTGTCCGCGAAATCAAGCGCATTCTGAAAGAATGTGTAGATACCGAAGACAAAGAAAAACCTTACACTGATGATGAACTGGCCGAAACACTAAAGACGAAAGGCTATCCCATAGCCCGCCGTACTGTAGCCAAATACCGCCAACAGCTTAACATACCCGTCGCACGATTAAGAAGGTAATATTATGAAAGCTAACGAAACAACCGAAGCAATAAGAGTAGCCAAGAAAAATAGTCCGCTTGAAGTCAGCTCACGTATCATATCAGGCATATTCACGCCTTTTATGATTCCTTTTGTGGCATTTTTCCTACTTTTTTTCTTCACTTATCTTCGTATCATGCCCATCCAGTACAAACTGATAGTATTGGGCATAGTCTACTGTTTCACCATTCTGATGCCAATGCTCGCCATCTACCTATTTCAAAAAATAAACGGTTGGGGGATTCATGAATTGGGACACCGCGAAAAACGTTTCGTACCATACGCGCTGACTATCATCAGCTATGTCACCTGTCTCATCACTATGTACAAGATACATCTGCCCCGCTATATGTCGGGTATTATCGTAGCCGCCCTCATCTGCATGATCCTTTGCACACTGATCAATTTCAAGTGGAAAATCAGCACACACGTGCAAGCAGCGGCATGATGGTAGGCGGATTATTATCCTACAGCTTTATATTCAATTTCAATCCTGTATGGTGGCTCTGTTTTTTCATTTTGCTATCCGGAATGCTTGGCACAGCCGTATCATTGTAAAACAGCATACCTTATTAGAAGTTTTAGCCGGATTTATTGTCGGATTGTTTTGTGGTGTCATTGGAATTTTGTTTATTTGAAAAAAAATTAGTATTAACCTTATAAATTGAAACATTATGGAATTTCCAAGCAATGTAAAGTATACCAAAGAACACGAATGGATACGAGTAGAAGGTGATATAGCTTATGTAGGCATACACTGATTATGCACAAGAGCAACTAGGTGACATCGTATTCGTAGATATCACTACTGAAGGAGAAACTTTAGAAAAAGACGAAGTTTTCGGTACTATTGAAGTAGTAAAGACTATTTCGGACTTGTTCCTTCCCGTTTCAGGAGAAGTTCTGGAACAGAACGAAGCATTGGCCGACAATCCCGAATTAGTAAACCAAGACCCGTATGGTAAAGGGTGGCTGATTAAGATTAAGCCCAATGACACTAATGACGTTAACGATTTGTTGGATGCTGAAGGATATAAAGCATTAGTCAACGAATAATATAAATTCCCGTTAGGGAATTGTTCAGGCGCGGATTACGCGGATCTCACGGATTTTCTATCCGCGTTCATCCGTATAACCCGTGCTTGAAGTAAATATATAAACCAAACAATAACAAAAAAACAATGAAACCTATCGTAAGTATTATCATGGGTAGCACTTCCGACCTTCCCGTAATGGAAAAAGCTGCCAAATTACTGGACGAGATGCACGTACCTTTCGAAATGAACGCCCTTTCGGCACACCGCACTCCCGAAGCTGTGGAGGAATTTGCGAAAAATGCTGCAGGCCGTGGAATTAAAGTCATCATTGCCGCTGCCGGCATGGCTGCCGCACTTCCCGGTGTCATTGCTGCAAATACCACACTACCTGTTATCGGTGTACCCGTAAAAGGTTCAGTTCTTGATGGCGTAGACGCACTTTATTCTATCATCCAAATGCCTCCCGGAATTCCTGTAGCTACCGTAGCAATCAATGGAGCCATGAATGCTGCCATTCTGGCCGTACAAATGCTAGCATTGAGTGATACAGAACTGGCTGCTAAATTTGCAGACTACAAAACCGGTTTAAAAAAGAAAATTGTAAAAGCCAATGAAGAATTGAAAGAAATCAAGTTTGAATATAAAACGAATTAACTAGTGGTGAGTGATTAATACCCATGCAGCATTCCAGCGCAGCTCACTAATCACTCACCACTCACCACTAATCACTAAACATGGATTTATTTAATTACTCCCGCCGCAAATCTTCCGAAGTCCATATCGGAGGCACTCCTTTGGGTGGAAACAATCCCATCCGCATCCAAAGTATGACCAACACCATTACTATGGATACTGAAGCATGTGTGGAACAAGCCAAACGCATTATAGATGTGGGCGGTGAATATGTACGTCTTACCACACAAGGTGTACGTGAAGCCGAAAACCTGAAAAATATCAATATCGGATTACGCTCTCAAGGATATGACACCCCGCTGGTAGCCGATGTGCATTTCAATCCCAAAGTGGCTGATGTAGCGGCACAATATGCGGAGAAGGTGCGCATCAATCCGGGAAACTATGTAGACCCGGGACGTACTTTCCGGAAACTGGAATACACTGACGAAGAGTATGCGCAAGAAATAGAAAAGATACGTGCACGCTTCGTTCCTTTTCTAAATATCTGCAAGGAAAACCACACCGCCATCCGCATCGGGGTAAACCACGGTTCTCTGTCAGACCGCATCATGTCTCATTATGGCGACCACCCCGAAGGTATGTAGAATCGTGCATGGAATTCCTGCGTATCTGTGTTGCGGAACATTTCAACGATGTGGTTATTTCCATCAAG
>ENA-OQIM01000447-OQIM01000447.1-human-gut-metagenome-genome-assembly--contig:-NODE-447-length-15733-cov-2.613931_pt1 | contig 15733 bp, 20 predicted proteins | sample MGYA00242579_ERZ504744 | MGnify/ENA primary metagenome ERZ504744 (study PRJEB26092, sample SAMD00036441) | human gut metagenome | host: Homo sapiens | study: EMG produced TPA metagenomics assembly of...
ACTTCATTGAGCCAGTTCATGTCGATCACGGAGGCAATGGAATCGGAGAGTGAAATCCGCAAACTGGAAGAAAGTGTCGGACGGATATCGGCAGAGTTTGGATATCTCTATCCGCCTGGAATCCCGCTGATCGTACCGGGAGAACAGATTACTGGACAATTTATCCGTAATATGAGAATATACATGGAAGAGGGATTGTATCTGCAGGGACTGGAGGACTATACCAATGAGACCATCCGTGTAGTAGCCCAGAATACTACGAAGGAGCAGGAAATCTGATATTTCATGGGAAAGATTTTTTATATTATGGGAAAAAGTGCCGCCGGTAAGGACCGGATCTATTCTTTACTGGCAGGCAATAAAGAACTGAACCTGAAGAAACTGGTACTGTATACGACCAGACCGATCCGCGCGGGAGAGCAGGATGGAGTTCAGTATTATTTTACAGATGACAGCAGACTTGAGGAATTTAAGAAATCAGGAAAGCTGATCGAAGCCAGAGCCTACCATACTGTTCATGGCATCTGGACATATTTTACAGCAGATGATGGACAGGTAGATCTCTCAGAGGGAAACTATCTTGGAATCGGCACACTGGAATCTTATCAGAAACTTAAGCAATATTACGGGGAAGAACATGTGATCCCGGTTTATATTGAAGTAGAGGACGGAGAGCGATTACAGAGGGCACTTCTTCGGGAGCGGGAGCAGGAGAAACCGAAATACGAAGAGATGTGCAGACGTTTTCTGGCAGATCAGGAGGACTTTTCGGAGGAAAACATCCGGGAGGCAGGAATTAAATTAAGATTTGCTAATGAGAATTTAGAATTGTGTGTCGAAAATATTATAAAATATATAAATTCCCTTTCATAGACAAAAATAGTTTTGAATGGGTAACAAAGTATGCTATAATGTAGGCATGGCGAACAAAGATTCGTATACAGAAACAAGAGAGGTGATTCTGAATGGTTAGTTTCAACAATATTATCGGGCACGAGGAGATTATCAGGCATTTGAAGAATGCCATGACGACAGGAAAGGTATCTCATTCCTATATTTTTACCGGAAGACCTGGATCAGGTAAGAAACTTCTTGCGACGACTTATGCAATGACTCTTCAGTGCGAGGCTGGGGGAACGGAGCCATGTCAGAAGTGTGATTCCTGTAAGAAAGCCCTGGGTAAGAATCATCCGGATATCATCATGGTAAACCATGAGAAGCCGGGAACTATTTCGATAGATGAGATTCGTGATCAGCTGATTCACGATGTAGCAATTAAACCATACTGCAGTCCGCACAAGATCTATATCGTTCCGGATGCGGAGATGATGACAGTACAGGCGCAGAATGCTCTTCTCAAGACAATTGAGGAGCCACCGGAATATGCAGTCATCATGCTGCTGACCAGCAATGCAGATGCACTTCTTCCGACGATCCAGTCCCGTTGTGTCAGACTGGATCTCAAGGTAGTAGATGACAATCTGGTTAAGAAATATCTTATGGAACGTCTTCATGTGCCGGATTATCAGGCAGAGATCGATGCATCTTTTGCACAGGGAAGCATCGGCAAGGCACAGGAGGCAGCAACATCCGAAGAGTTTGGCAAGATGACAGAGAATGCTCTCAGGATCCTGAAGTATGTAAGTACGATGCAGACTTATGAGCTGACTGATGTGATCCGCGAACTTTCCGATGAGAAACAGCATATAGGCGACTATCTGGATATTTTTCAGTTCTGGTTCCGTGATGTTCTGATGTTCAAAGCTACAAGGGAAATAGACAATCTGGTCTTCAAGCAGGAAATTAATTATATAAAGGAACAGGCGAGCAGCGTTCATATGAAAATCTCGAAAAGATACTGGAAGCACTGGAGAAGGCCAAGGTACGTCTGCGTGCAAATGTAAACTTCGAGCTTGCTCTTGAACTTCTGTTCCTGACGATCAGGGAGAGATAGAATGACAAAAATAGTTGGAATCAGATTCAGAAATGTCGGCAAAATATATTATTTTGATCCGAAGAATTATAAAATGCAGGTGGGCGATCATGTGATCGTAGAGACCGCCCGCGGAGTAGAATTCGGCAGAGTTGTACTTGGACCGAAGGAAGTTGGAGAGGACGAGGTTGTTCATCCGCTCAAAGAAGTCTTGAGAGTAGCGACTCAGGCAGATGAGGACAGAGAGCAGCAGAACCGTATCAAGGAGAAGGATGCCTTCAAGATCTGCCAGAAGAAGATCCGTGAGCATGGTCTGGAGATGAAACTGATCGATGCAGAATATACATTTGATAACAACAAGGTATTGTTTTACTTTACAGCAGATGGAAGAATCGATTTCCGTCAGCTTGTCAAGGATCTGGCGGCAATCTTCAAGACAAGGATCGAGCTGAGACAGATCGGTGTCCGTGATGAGACCAAGATCCTCGGAGGAATCGGAATCTGCGGTAGAAGTCTCTGCTGCCACACGTATCTGTCAGAGTTTGCACCGGTATCTATCAAGATGGCGAAGGAACAGAACCTTTCACTGAACCAGACCAAGATTTCCGGCGTATGCGGCAGACTGATGTGCTGTCTCAAGAACGAACAGGAAACATACGAGGAACTGAATAAGAAACTTCCGGGAATCGGGGACACTGTCACACTTCCGGATGGAATTCAGGGAACTGTACAGAATGTAAATGTTCTTCGCCAGAGAGTCAAAGTCGTTGTCGAAGTAAACGACGAAAAGGAGATTCAGGAATTTCCGGTAAATGAACTGAAATTCCGTCCCCGTAAGAAAAAAAGTCAAAGTTTCCGAGAAGGAAATGAGGGAACTGGAAAAACTCGAAGACAGAGAAGGAGATAAAAAATTTCATGGAAAGAAATCCGCAAACTGATCTGGTACATCCGGGAGAGCGGGTCGATGACCTGCAGAATGGATTTTATGTAATTCAGAATCCAGAGAAGTTCTGCTTCGGAATGGATGCGGTTCTTTTGTCCGGCTTTGCAAAGATCAGAAAGAATGCAAGGGTCCTGGATATGGGAACCGGCACAGGGATCATTCCGATCCTGCTCAAAGGCAGAGGCAAGGGAGAACATCTCACAGGACTGGAGATACAGGAAGAATGTGCAGATATGGCCGCACGCAGTGTTGCGTACAATAGTCTGGAATCTGCAATTGATATTGTATGCGGAGATATTAAGGAGGCTGCTGGAATTTTTGGAGCAGCTTCTTTTGATGTAGTAACAAGCAATCCTCCGTATATGATCGGAGAGCATGGACTGCGTAATCCGTATATGGCAAAAGCAATTGCGAGACATGAGGTGCTCTGCACATTGGAGGATGTTGTCAGCCAGGCGTCCAGAGTACTCAAGGACAGGGGACATTTTTTTATGGTGCACCGTCCGTTCCGTCTTGCTGAGATTTTTCAGGTGCTGATGAAATACAAGCTGGAGCCGAAACGCATGCAGCTTGTGTATCCGTACATAGACAGAGAACCAAATATGGTATTGATCGAGGCCTGCAAGGGTGGAAACTCCAGAATCACGGTAGAGCGTCCGCTGATCGTTTATGAGAAGCCGGGAGAGTATACAAAGGCGATCCTGGAAATCTACGGGATGGTCTGATGATTCGGATAAGAATTCAAGAAAGGAACCTGATTTATGAGCGGTAAATTATATCTGTGTGCAACACCTATCGGAAATCTGGAAGATATTACGCTGCGTGTTCTGCGTACTCTCAAAGAAGTAGACCTGATCGCGGCAGAAGATACGAGAAACAGTATCAAGCTTCTGAATCATTTCGAGATCAAAACGCCCATGACCAGTTATCATGAATACAACAAGATCGACAAAGCTTATACACTGATCGAGAAGATGCAGTCAGGAATGAACATTGCACTGATCACGGATGCAGGTACTCCTGGAATTTCAGATCCGGGAGAAGAACTTGCTGCCATGTGTTATGAAGCAGGGATCGAAGTGACCTCACTTCCGGGACCTGCTGCCTGTATTACAGCACTTACTCTGTCAGGGCTTCCGACCAGGAGATTTGCTTTCGAAGCTTTTCTTCCAATGGACAAAAAAGAACGCAGGGAAGTCCTGGATGAACTGGTCAATGAGACAAGGACGATCATTATGTATGAGGCACCACACAAGCTGGTCCGCACACTTAAGGATCTCAAAGAAACTCTTGGCAACCGCAGAATGACACTTTGTCGGGAACTGACGAAGAAACATGAGACTGCTTTTCATACGACGATCGATGAGCTGATCGCTCATTATGAGAACGAAAAGCCATTAGGGGAATGTGTCCTTGTGATCGAGGGCAAGAGCCGCCAGGAACTCAAGGAAGAAGCTGTAGCTTCCTGGGAGGAGATCTCCATCGAGGAACATATGGAAATCTACGAAAAACAGGGGCTTTCCAGGAAGGATGCCATGAAGCAGGTGGCGAAGGACCGAGGGGTATCCAAGAGAGAAATTTATCAATATCTGATCCAGTAAATACGAGAACTGTATTTCCAAAAAATGTGAAATACAGTTCCTTTTTTTATACATTGTTTTTACAGAAAACCGGGATTTTTAATGGAAAGAGAGTTGTTTTTGTGTTATAATAAATTAGTATACGTATGTCCAACAGAGGATATACAACCAGTAATTTTTATATAACATTGAATGACAGGAGGCAGCACATGGGCGGAGAAAATACGGAGTACGGAGCGGACCAGATTCAGATTTTGGAAGGGCTGGAAGCGGTTCGTAAAAGACCGGGTATGTATATTGGAAGTACATCCAGCCGGGGTCTGCATCATCTTGTATACGAAATTGTAGATAATGCGGTAGATGAAGCTCTGGCAGGATATTGTACAGAGATCCAGGTAAGCATCAACCCAGACAACTCCATTACAGTTGTAGATAATGGTCGGGGAATTCCGGTAGGTATCAACCACAAAGCAGGAATTCCGGCAGTTGAGGTTGTATTTACCATTCTGCATGCCGGCGGTAAGTTTGGCGGTGGAGGATATAAGGTATCCGGAGGTCTTCACGGCGTAGGAGCATCTGTTGTAAATGCTCTGTCCGAGTGGCTGGAAGTTACCATATATCACGAAGGCAGAGAATACAAGCAGCGTTATGAGAGAGGACATACAATGTATCCTCTCAAGGTTGTTGGAGAGTGTGATCCGGAGAAATCAGGAACAACTGTTACATTCCTGCCGGATAAGGAAATCTTTGAGGAAACTGTTTATGATTATGATATCCTGAAACAGCGTCTTCGTGAGATGGCTTTCCTTACCAAAGGACTTCGCATTGTCCTCAGAGATGAGAGAGAAGACTCCAAGAAAGAAAAAGTATTCCACTACGAGGGTGGTATCCGTGAATTTGTAACATATCTGAACAAGAGTAAAGAACCTCTGTATCCAGAGGTTATTTACTGTGAGGGAGAGAAGGACGGCGTTTCTGTTGAGGTTGCGATGCAGCACAACGACTCCTATACAGAGAACAGCTATGGATTTGTAAATAACATCAATACACCGGAGGGCGGTACACATATCGTTGGTTTCCGTAATGCACTTACCAAGACTTTTAACGATTATGCGAGAAAGAACAAACTTCTCAAGGACAGTGAACCGAACTTAAGCGGTGATGATATCCGTGAGGGTCTGACTGCGATCGTAAGTGTCAAGATCGAAGAACCACAGTTCGAAGGCCAGACAAAACAGAAACTTGGCAACAGTGAGGCGAGAGGCGCCGTAGACTCTGTTGTCAGCAAGCAGCTTGAAATTTTCCTTGAGCAGAATCCATCTGTAGCCAAGGCTACTGTTGAGAAATCTGTTCTTGCACAGAGAGCAAGAGAAGCAGCACGTAAAGCACGTGACCTTACCAGAAGGAAATCCGCACTCGATGGAATGTCACTTCCGGGTAAACTTGCGGACTGCTCAGACAAGGATCCGAAGAACTGCGAGATCTATATCGTAGAGGGAGATTCCGCAGGCGGTTCTGCCAAGACAGCGAGAAACCGTGCGACACAGGCAATCCTTCCGCTTCGAGGCAAGATCCTCAATGTTGAGAAGGCACGTCTTGACAGAATCTACGGAAATGCAGAGATCAAGGCAATGATCACAGCTTTTGGAACAGGTATCCATGAAGACTTTGATATCAGCAAACTGCGTTATCACAAGATCATCATTATGACCGATGCCGATGTCGATGGCGCACATATTGCGACACTTCTTCTGACTTTCCTTTACAGATTCATGCCGGAACTTATCAAGCAGGGCTATGTATATCTGGCACAGCCGCCGCTGTACAAGGTAGAAAAAAACAAGAAGTCTGGTATGCCTACGATGATGCGGAACTGAACCGCATCCTTGAGGAGATCGGACGTGATAATAACAACAAGATCCAGCGTTACAAAGGTCTTGGAGAGATGGATGCAGAGCAGCTTTGGGAGACAACCATGGATCCGGAGAAACGAATCCTTCTCAAAGTAACAATGGACGAATCTGCTACATCTGAGATCGATCTGACTTTTACCACTCTTATGGGTGACAAAGTTGAACCAAGACGTGAATTTATTGAAGAAAATGCACGTTTTGTAGAAAATCTGGATATCTAGGAGAATAAAAAATGGAAGACAATATTTTTGACAAAATCCATGAGGTGGATCTGCAGAAGACCATGGAGAAATCTTATATAGATTACGCCATGAGCGTTATCGCCTCACGTGCTCTTCCGGATGTAAGAGATGGTCTGAAGCCGGTACAGAGAAGGTTCTGTATTCCATGATCGAACTGAACAACGGTCCGGACAAGCCGCATCGTAAATGTGCCCGTATCGTCGGTGATACCATGGGTAAATATCACCTCATGGAGACAGTTCTATCTATGGAGCACTTGTAAATATGGCACAGGACTGGTCTACCAGATATCCGCTGGTAGATGGTCATGGAAACTTCGGTTCCGTGGATGGTGACGGTGCTGCTGCGATGCGATACACAGAGGCTCGTCTGAGCAAGATCTCCATGGAGATGCTTGCTGATATCAACAAGAATACCGTTGATTTCCAGCCAAACTTTGATGAGACAGAACGGGAGCCGGTTGTACTTCCGTCCCGTTATCCGACCTTCTTGTAAACGGTACTTCCGGTATCGCAGTTGGTATGGCGACAAATATCCCGCCACACAACTTAAGAGAGGTTATCAATGCAGTTGTCAAGATCATTGACAACATTATCGAGGAAGACAGAGAGACAACGATCGAGGAACTTCTTGAGATCGTCAAAGGACCGGATTTCCCGACAGGAGCAACGATCCTTGGAACAAGAGGAATTGAGGAAGCATATCGTACCGGTCGCGGCAAGATCCGTGTCCGTGCGGTGACAAATATCGAGACACTGCCAAATGGCAAATCACGTATTATCGTCACAGAACTTCCATACCTCGTAAATAAAGCCCGTCTGATCGAAAAGATCGCAGAACTTGTCCGCGACAAGAAGATTGACGGAATCACAGACCTGAATGATCACTCCAGCCGTGAGGGAATGCGAATCTGCATCGACCTCCGCAGGGATGCCAATGCAAATGTTGTCCTGAACCAGCTTTATAAGCATACACAGCTTCAGGATACTTTTGGCGTGATCATGCTTTGCCTTGTTTCCGTAAACGGAAGCCTTCAGCCGAAGGTACTGACTCTTCCGGAGATGCTTAAGCAGTATCTTGCACATCAGGAAGATGTAGTGACAAGAAGAACCAAATACGACCTGAACAAAGCACAGGAACGTGCTCACATTCTGGAAGGTCTGCTCAAAGCACTGGACAATATCGATGAAGTTATCCGTATCATCCGTGCCGCAAGAAACGTTCAGATCGCAAAACAGGAATTAATGGATCGCTTTGAACTGACAGATGTTCAGGCGCAGGCGATCGTAGATATGCGTCTCAGGGCTCTTACCGGTCTGGAAAGAGAGAAGCTGGAAGCAGAATATGCAGAATTAATGGAGAGGATCCGCAAATTACAGGCAATTCTTGCAGACAGAAATACGCTTCTCCGTGTCATCCGTGAGGAGATCCTTGCAATTGCTGAGAAATATGGCGATGACAGAAGAACTGCCATTGGATTTGATGCATATGACATCTCCATGGAGGATATGATCCCGAGAGAAAATACAGTTATCACAATGACCAAACTTGGTTATATTAAACGTATGACCGTAGACAACTTCCGCAGCCAGAACAGAGGCGGCAGAGGAATCAAGGGCATGCAGACACTGGACGATGACTATATCGAAGAACTGATGATGACGACCACGCATCATTATGTGATGTTCTTTACCAATACAGGCCGTGTATACCGTCTTAAAGCATACGAGATTCCGGAAGCAGGAAGAACTGCGAGAGGAACTGCGATTATCAATCTTCTGCAGTTGATGCCGGGAGAGCGCATTACAGCAGTTATCCCGATCAGCAAGTTCGAAGAGGGACATTACCTGATGATGGCAACCCGTAAGGGACTCGTCAAGAAAACTCCGATCCAGGATTATGCAAATGTCCGCAAAGTAGGTCTTGCAGCGATCGCACTTCGCGATGATGATGAACTGATCGAAGTAAAGGCAACGGATGATAAGAAGGACGTTATCCTGGTAACCAAATATGGCCAGTGCATCCGTTTCAAAGAAACAGATGTAAGAAGCACAGGCCGAGTTTCCATGGGGGTTCGCGGTATCAATCTGCTGGATGGTGATGAAGTTGTAGCTATGCAGCTTAACACGCAGGGATATTATCTCCTTGTTGTTTCTGAGAACGGTATGGGCAAGAGAACCTCCATCAGTGAGTTCACCTGCCAGAACAGAGGCGGTAAGGGCGTGAAGTGCTACAAGATCACTGAGAAGACAGGCAATGTTATCGGTGCAAAAGCTGTAAATGAAGAAAATGAGATCATGATGATCACCACAGAGGGAATTATTATCCGTCTGCAGTGCGCTGATATTTCTATTCTGGGAAGAATTACCTCAGGAGTAAAACTGATCAATCTTTCCAAAGGAGTGACCGTTGCAAGCTTTGCGAAAGTCAGAGAGAAAGAAGAAGACAAAGAGAATCAGCAGACAGCAGAAGAACCTGTAAACGAAGCAAATGATGAAGTACAGGAGAGCACGGAAGAATAAAGGGGACGTTAGATCATCATGGAGAAGGAATATGTCACATTAAACAGCGGCAGCAAAACTGCTGCCAGGAGCAGTAAGAATACCAAAAGCCGCCGAAAGACCGGACATTCAAAATCCAACATCAGAAGATCTGCACTCGAAACAAAAAGAACGGGAAGTTCAAGGACTGGCATGCGCAAGGTAAATGGCAGCAGTAAGTCAACCAGTCCCAGAACTTCCAGAAGCAAAAAGAAGAGCAGATCCAGAAAGATGGATATTCCCGTACAGTATATTGCGGGAGGCGCAGTGCTTGTAATTTTGCTCATAGCGATCATTTTTGCTGTGAGAAGCTGTGGTATCAGCCACAAAACACCGGAAAGAGTTGTCAAAGCCCTGATCGAATCCTACGAGAGCGGCAATGAAAATAAGATTAAGAAATGCTATGGAGTGACCAAGGCAGATGACAATCTTCAGGCAGAGATAGATGCAAATATCAAGTATTTTGCAGCGCATTCTCCGGAGAAGATCCAGATCAACAAGTGCGATAAGATATACCAGGATGGTAATTATGCATTTATATATATTACGTATGATCTGGTACTCAAGGACGGACAGAGCTATCCGTGCATCAGTACTTATATGACTCAGAAAAAAGATGACAATAAGTACTATATACTTGCACCATCAGATGTTACCAATGATATGAACAAACAGGCAGCAGAGAAATATGCGCTGTTCATGAAGACAGATGCATATCAGGAATACACCGTTGCCTACGATAAATTTATCAAGAAGAATCCAGGATACGAAGAAAAAATCGCTTCAAAATTAAGTTAAAAGGATCCTGGGGAGGTGTAGCATGAAAAGAATCATAATGATGGTATTACGAAATCTTTTCTTTGTGCCTTATGGATGGTTTATGCTGAACTGGTATGCGGGACATGTGGATGATTATCCGGAAGAAAAGCGTTATGCGCTGCTCAAGAAAATCGACTGCAAGGCGAATACAGGCGGAAACATTACGATCAAGTCCTACGGAGTAGAGAATATTCCGTCGGAGAATGGATTTATGTTTTATCCGAATCATCAGGGACTGTATGACGTTCTGGCGATCCTGGATGCTGCCCGGTGCCGTTTTCTGTTGTAGCCAAGAAAGAAGTGGGCAATGTTCCATTTCTGAAGCAGGTATTTACCTGTATGAAGGCTTTTATCATGGACAGAGAGGATATCAGACAGTCCATGCAGGTAATCCTCAATGTCACGAAGGAAGTCAGGAGCGGTCGCAATTATCTTATCTTTGCGGAGGGGACCAGAAGCAAGAATGGAAACCATCCGCAGGAATTTAAGGGGGGAAGTTTCAAGGCAGCTATGAAAGCCAGATGCCCGATCGTTCCGGTAGCACTGATCGACACCTACAAGGCGTTTGACACAGGCTCAGCGGCTCCGCTGACCGTTCAGGTACATTTCCTGAAACCGATGTGCTATGACGAATACAAGGATATGAAATCAACAGAGATCGCAGCAGAGGTCAGAAGAAGAGTCGAAGAAACCATTCAGGAATATGGTGGATGGGATTAACTGAATATTTGAGAAACAGACAGCCGGGAGCAGTTAAGCTTCCGGCTGTTTTTGTGTAGTGTGTCCAGATCATTCTTTTTCCCTGGCAAGTGCCTGTTTCATGAGAGTGCAGTCTTTGCTGTATTGACAGACCCCGTATTCGCAGCTTGAATCAAGAAGACGAAGCCCCTCTGGAAACTGCTCGAATTCACAGATTACAGTCTGTGTCATGTCAAAATTCCGACAGTATCCGTTAAAAAATTCCTCAATGATCTCACCCATAAAAATCCCTCTTTTCTTTTATATAGATTTACTTTTTTTTTAAGATCCAGTCTATCATAGAATGCTTAAGTTTCCAACAGAAATCCGGGCTGCCCCTGCCTTGCGTGAACAGCTGTTTTTTGAACGTCAACTGTGTTTGACTTAAGCGTGGACAGCCCGTATAGTTAAAGTAGAAAATATATGATGAAAACAAACAAGATTTGGAGGAATCGGGAATGAGCAAAAGTTATTGGATCTGGTATCCGGGAGATTTTGAATTATATCATGGAATGAAGCAGAATTTCAGCCGTGTGGAGAGAGGCTTTGGCTGGCCGGCTTTCTGGAAAAGCGAAGGATTCCGCAACCGCGTGGCTTTTCGCCGTACTTATCATTTGGAAAAAGAAACTTCCTTTACTGTATATTCCAATGCAATCGGGCATGTACTGGCAGGAGAAAAGAAATACCCATTTGGAAAAAAGATCACCTGTGGACCGGGAGAAGTTGCAATCGCTGTTCACGCAGGATGTATTGAGGCTTTTCCATGTATTTATGTAGAAGGTGATGTGATCTGTTCAGACAAAGGCTGGATAGCAGAAGATTATGATCAGGAACCGCAGCCGGCAGGAAGAAGCAGATATTTCACCAGACCGGAACAGAATCCGACAGTCTGGGAATACAGCGAGAAAATATATGAACCAGTCAACGTAACAGAATACAACAGCGGAACGCTCTATGAATTTGAGACAGAGCTGAATGCAGTCTGGAAGCAGAGTTCAAAACGGATATCAGCCGGTACTGATCTGCTGTGGCGAATCCAGAGAAGAGGCAATCGACCCTGTAAACTGCTACTATAGCTGGCAGCCGGACAAGGAGACTGGCAATGTCCTTGCTGTGCAGTACATTTTGCATACATTCCGGATTGCAAACCGGGAGAGATCATACTGAAAGCAAATCATCAGTATGTCGACATTCCGGTGAAAGCTGCATTCCACTGCGGAGAGGAACGCCTGAACCAGATCTGGTCTGTGGCAGAGCATACATTCCGCCTCTGCAGCGGCATCTTTTTTATTGATGGTGCCAAACGTGACAAATGGATCTGGTCGGGAGATGCATACCAGAGCTTTTTGTAAATCGTTATCTGATGGCAGATGCAGATATCGACCAGAGAACGATTCTGGCACTGCGCGGCAATGACCCGATGACGAGACATATCAATACGATCGTAGACTATTCTCTTCTGTGGCTTCTGGGGGTGAATTATCACAATGAAGGATACGGTGACAGGGATTTTCTGGAACTGGTTTATCCAAAGATGGTTTCCCTTATGGAATTCTGCAATGGAAGACGCGATGAACACGGTTTCCTGATCGGAAAGGAAAAAGACTGGATTTATATCGACTGGGCAGACATGGACAAAGATGGCCCGCTCTGTGCAGAACAGATGCTTTATGCGGCATGCTTCCGTGTGATGGCAGAGATCAGCGAAAAGCTTGGCAAGGACGGAAGTGCTTACAGACAGGAGTATGAGAAACTGGCTGCTGCCATTGAAGAGTTTTTTTGGGATGAGGAAAAAGGTGCGTACATCGATTCTTTTACTTCCGGGAAACGAAATGTGACAAGACATGCAAATATTTTTGCTGTATTATTTGCTATCGCAGATAAGGATAAGCAGGAAAAAATCCTCACAAACGTACTCGAAAACGATGAGATCCCGGCGATCACAACACCATATTTTAACTTCTTCGAACTGGATGTACTGTGCCAGATGGGAAAACTGACCGAAGTTTTGGACAAGATCCGTTCCTACTGGGGCGGCATGCTGGATCTTGGAGCAATTACCTTCTGGGAAGAGTACGATCCGTCTGTGCCGAAGGAAGAACAGTACGACATGTACGGTGATCATTTTGGCAAGAGCCTCTGTCATGCATGGGCGGCAAGCCCGATCTATTTCCTGGCAAAATATTTGCCGGACTGGATCTCGTAAACAGAGAAGAGACGACTTATGTATTAAAACCACAGATGCAGTATTTTACAGAACTAGACTGCACACTCCCGGTGGGAAACCATGGAACAGTCCGACTGCTCTGGGATGGAGAATATCTGGAAGTGACACCGGCTGCAGACGGTGGAGTTCTGGAACTCGGTGAACAAAAATTTTCTCTGGTCAGAGGAGAAACAAGAAGGGTAAAGATTTGATATGAAAAAAATAGATTTTAACAGAAATTGGACATGCAGATGCCTTACCAGAGATGAGGAACCGTATTCTGTGACACTTCCGCATGATGCGATGCGGAGTGAGCCGCGTACTGAGGAAAGTGTCAGTGAGGGAAACTCCGGCTGGTATCTGGGCGGCGATTACGAATATACGAAACATGTTTTTGTGCCATCAGAGTACAGCGGCAAAAAAGTTCTCATTGAATTCGAGAGTGTTTATCACAATGCGGAAGTTTATATTAATGGAACAAAAGCAGCATACAGACCGTATGGTTATACAAATTTTTATGTAGATACAGAAGGGCTTCTGAAATATGAGGCACAGAATGAGATCCGTGTGATCGCACGAAATTCTGATCAGCCAAACAGCCGCTGGTACTCCGGAACCGGCATCTATCGTCCGGTATATCTTTGGACAGGCGATAAGAAGTACATTCCGGTCAATGGAATCAAGATCCATACAGTAAGCTATGCCCCGGCAGTGATCGAAGTAGAAATCAAGACTTCCTGCCCGGGAATGGTGAAAGTTGAAATCCTGAACAAAGAGCAAAATGTTCTTACAAAAGAAATAGAAAATACTGGACACCCGTCGGTTTTCCGTATGGAGATCCCGAACGCAAAACTCTGGGACTGTAAGCATCCAAATCTTTATACTCTGCGTGCAACATTTGGAGAAGATGTTGTAGAGGAAACATTTGGAATCCGACTTCTTGAATGGAGCCCGGAAAAAGGCCTTACGATCAATGGTAAGAGAGAAATCCTCCGTGGTGCCTGTGTGCATCACGATAATGGTGTGCTGGGTGCCTGCACGTATCCGGAGGCAGAGGAGCGCAGAATCCGCATCCTCAAAGAGAATGGCTATAATGCGATCCGTTCGTCTCATTATCCATGCTCTAAGGATATGCTGGATGCCTGCGACCGTCTGGGAATGCTGGTGATGGATGAATATGTCGATGTCTGGTATATCCATAAGACAAAATATGATTATGTGAATTACCTTGCGAAATGGTGGCAGCAGGACCTCAAGGATATGGTGGAGAAAGATTACAACCATCCGTCTGTTATCATGTATCTACAGGAAATGAAGTTGCAGAGACTGCACAGAAAAAAGGAATCGAACTCACCGGCAGAATGACTTCTTACCTTCATAAACTGGATCCGCACAGACCAGTAACCTGCGGGATCAACATTTTCTTTAACTTCTTAAGTTCTATGGGAATGGGCGTTTACAGTGATGATAAGGCAGAAAAAAGCGCCCAGTCTGCAAAGCAGGAAGCAGAGAAAAAAGAGAAGAAGAAACCAGTAGGAAGTGAATTTTATAATACCCTTGCCTGTCTGGTCGGAGATTACTTCATGAAGATCGGTGCGACCCTCCCGCCATGTGACTGGAAAACAAAGGATGCATATGCGAACATGGATATCGCAGGATACAACTACGGACTTTTCCGCTACAAACATGACCTGAAGAAATACCCGAAACGTCTGATCCTCGGTACAGAGACTTTCTGCAAGGATGCATACAGTTTCTGGGAAATTGCCAAGAAGAATAAGCGGATCCTGGGAGATTTTGTCTGGTCAGGATGGGAATATATCGGAGAGACCGGAGACGGTGCAGCTGAATACGAAGAATACAAAGGCAAGATGCCGCATACAAGAATGACTGGAAATAACGGAAGAATCGACCTTCTTGGAAAGCCGCGTGCAGAGGCAGCTTACACAAGAGTTGCTTTTGAACGGGAAACAGGTCCGTTTATCGCCGTGAAACCTGTTTGTCAGAAAGAAAACCTGAACCTGACAGGATGGGCTCTGACCAAAGCACTGGAGAGCTGGTCATGGCGAGGATGTGCCGGAGAAAAAGCTGAAGTAGAAGTTTTTGCAAGGGCAGCAGAGGTGGAGCTTCTGGTCAATGGAAAGAAAGCTGCACGTGGCAAAGTAAAAAAATGCAGGACTAAATTCCACATTCCATATGAGGATGGCGAGATTACAGCAGTTTCCTATGATAAGAACGGACGTGAGATCAACCGCCAGACACTGATGACAGCAAATAAAGAAACCATGCTTCATATCAAACCGGAACAGGAAACTGTGGAAGCGGGCAGATTGCTGTTTGTTCCATTGCAGTACGGAGACTTTAACGGAATCTGGAAACCGATGGAAAAACATCACCTGAAAGTTACAGTAGAGAATGCTACGCTTGAAGGTCTGGGAAGTGCCTGCTCCTATGTGGAAGGTAACTATGCACAGGATACCGTCGATACTTATTATGGTGAGGCGATGGCTGTAGTCCGTGCCGGAGAAAGCGGATCCGTGAAGATCACGGTCTCTGATGAAGAAAAAACATATACATGTGAGATTCCGGTAACAACACAGAAATAAATTGCCATATAGGCAATATAGACAAAAACAAATATCACAATTTGTGCAAGATTCCCTGAAAAATTTTGCTTGTGAAAATTCAATAAAAAAACGCTCCCATTACGGCTGAAAAAGTGCAGTCTGCGAAAAAATGGGAGCGTTTTGGGATTTATGTTAAATTTAGGTCATGGAAATTATGGAGCACTTGAGCGATGAGCTTACCCATATTTCATG